>ENA-ORNR01000019-ORNR01000019.1-human-gut-metagenome-genome-assembly--contig:-NODE-19-length-113430-cov-12.243757_pt1 | contig 113430 bp, 85 predicted proteins | sample MGYA00242114_ERZ509020 | MGnify/ENA primary metagenome ERZ509020 (study PRJEB26280, sample SAMEA2338758) | human gut metagenome | biome: human gut; feature: human-associated habitat; material: faeces...
ACAAGGACGGCCATGGCAAATCGGGCACAATAGTTGCCATGGTTCGCGGCACAAAAGCATCGGACGTGATTGCGCAGTTGATGAAACTGCCGCAGGAACAAAGACTTGCAGTCACGGAGGTGACGATGGACTTTTCAGATTCAATGATGCGCATAGTCCGCGCCGTCTTCCCCAACGCCATGATAATCATCGATTGTTTCCACATAATCAAACGGTGTGGAGAGGCCGTAGAGGAAATCCGCCTCAAGGAAAAGCGCAATGCCGTAAAGGAACAGAACAAGGCAAAAGCCGAGCACAAAAAGAAGTTGGAGCAACTGATCAAGGCCCGTAAGGCCTATCGTAAAAAGCATCCGAAAACATATAAGGGGAAGAAACGTGGTCGCAAACCCTCCCGGCTCAGCAAGAAGTTTGTTCCGGAAGAACTTTCCAACGGAGATACGAAGATCGAGCTGCTTACGCGAAGCCGCGGACTTCTGTCCAAGAGCCGCGATAAATGGTCTGACGCACAGAAACAACGCGCAAAATTACTCTTCGACCTGTATCCGAAAATCAAGGAGGCTTACAATCTTGTCGACAACCTCCGCTCCATCTTCCGCAACAAAGGCATTGACCGGAATCAGGCAAGAGAAAAAATACACCAATGGTATCAAAAGGTTGCCGACTGCCCACTGCGTGAGGTCAAAGCAGCCCGCGACACAATCAGAGAAAAGGAAGATGAGGTGCTCAACTACTTCATAAGCCGATCGACAAACGCTGCCGCCGAATCTTTGAACTCTAAAATCAAGGCCTTCCGTTCTCAACTACATGGGGTGTCAGATCTGCCATTCTTCATGTACCGTTTGTCGATCATCTTCGGATAGCTCTGCCACGGAATTACGCCGCTGCCCCCCGATTCCTGCAAATGGATTCAGCCCTAATTTTTCAACTGCTCAAAAAATTTTTAGCGGACAGTAATAATATCTGAGTCTGATTATTTCAGAGGCGTTGAGAGGACGCGATATTCCCAGGGTTGCAGAATCTCGGGAAGCGCCTCTTCGGTGGCATTGAAGATGTTAACCATGCCTTTTGGGTCGGGAGTCTTGTCGGTGAATTCCACACGCGTTACCTTGCCGCTGAGATTGGCAACCACAAGTACCTTCTGGCCGTTGCGCTCGCGCGTGAAGACATATACGTCGGGATTGGCTGTGGCGTAACGCGTCATCGGAGCCATGTTGGCGTCCGTCCACAGAGCCTGATTCTTGTGGCGCAAGGCATTCAGCACCTCATAGAAAGTGGTGAAGCCGTTGGCCTTGTAATTGGGCTGCACGCTGTCGAGCTCAAAGAATTCAAACGGATGGTTGAAGCCCACTTCCTGGCCTGAATAGAGCATCGGCAGACCCGGCAGAGTGTAGCTCAGCACGGCAAAAGCGCCGGTGGCCGGGCCAAGACGGTCAAACTCCGTGCCTTCCCAAGAGTTCAGGTCGTGATTGGTTATCATGTTCATGTTGAAGGCACCCTTGGGGTATTCGCAGTGCTGCTTTTTGAGCAGCGTGTCGATGCTCAGCGCATTGCGGTAGGGGAGAGCCTGCCTCTTCTCTACGGCATACGTATTGGCGCCCTGAGTGGCGGCAATGGCGTTGAACACATCCTTCATGGGCCAGTTGTAATCGGCGTCGAAGGCATTGCGCGTAAGGTCAGCCTTTGAGGCCTCGGCAAGCATGAACACCGGTTTGATTTTGTCAAGCTCCGGACGTACCTCGTCCCAGAAGTCGGTGGGCACCATTCCGGCCACGTCGCAGCGATAGCCGTCAATGTCAGCCTCCTTCACCCAGTAGATAAGCGCCTCTTTCATAGCCTTACGCAGTTTGGGGTTGGAGTAATCGAGCTGATACGTGTCGGTCCAGTCGAAGGGGCCGTATTTCTCGCCCTTGTCGTTCTTGGCGTAGAAATCAGGGTGCTTCTTTACCCATACATTGTCGCAGCCGGTGTGGTTGCAAACCTCATCGAGGATTACCTTCATGCCCTTGTTGTGAGCTTCTTTCACCACGGCTTTCAGATCGTCGATGGTGCCGAACTCCGGGTTTATCTTCAGGTAATCGGCCACGGCATAATAGCTGCCGAGGGTGCCTTTGCGGTTGACTTGGCTGATGGGGTGCATGGGCATCAGCCACAGCACATCGGCGCCGAGGTCCTTCAGCCTTCCTAATTGAGCCTGCAGACCCTTGAGGTTGCGACCCGGGATGCCCTGACGCAGATTCACTTCATAGATGACGGCATTCTTGAGCCAGTCGGGATGCTTTACCGTAGTACTGTCGCAGCCGCCGCAAGTCTTTTTTACCTCCGTTGCTGCTTTACCCTTTTTTGCGGGTTTGGCTGCTGAGGCAGCCGTGGCGCCTGTCAGCACCAATAAAGCGCTTAGGAGCCCTAAAAACAAGTTCTTCATATCTGTAGAATGTGGTTGTGTATGTTTTTCAGTCGGGTATCGACGCCGTAAATTTACAAAAATTTCGGTGGGTGTGCAAATACCCTTTGCTGATATAACAATTTTTGGCAGAAAAGACTTAACTTTGCGGCGAATTTCCAAAAGGTATTTTTATACTGGACATGAAACGGATATTTATTGCGGGGCTTTTTGCCCTTGGTGTCGCGGCATTGCTGTTTGTGGGAGGCTGCGGCAAGACTGAAAAACGCAAAGTGGTGGAAGTGAAGACGGTGGCGCCTCCGCCCGCACCCGAGGTTCTCGACTCTATGGACGTGGCCATGACAAGTCGCTCGCTGGCCGAAGCTCTGCGCATGGGCGAGAAGCTCGATTCCACCTACAATTTCCACGGCATTTTCACCGACGGCCAGAAAAACGCCCTCTATCACACTGCCGACGGCAAACCCGGCGTCTGGGATCTGATAGTGGAAGGACCGGACAGGGTAGTGATGCGCAACCTCGAAGCGGGCGCCCTTGAGGCCGAAGACCTGAGAGTATATATAGCACAGGCCGTAGGGCTCACCGATTCCGACATCATCGAAGCCGGCGTTGCCAGTGAAAACACCGACGTTCAGGCTGTGGTTTATAAGCAGGGCAAGCTGCGCATGGAAATCACCCTGTTGCCCTCCACCGGCGCCGACGGCAGCGAGCTTGCCAACATGAGCGTCGCCTTCATCCGCCTCTGATCAAGACCGGGGGGGGCACCACTCTGATTTTTTGGTCACCGAGTTATTTTACAGTTCAATATAATAGTAAGGCACAGAATTAAACAAATTCCGTTGCCCAATACGTTTTTTTGTAACATCGATGGCAATTTCCGATTGGTCAATGCCAATCCATTGTCGTCCCAGCGTCTGGGCGGCATATAACGTTGAACCTGAGCCACAAAAACAATCCAAAACCACTGAATCCGGATTTGATGAATTTGCAACTATGTATTTCAACATATCAAGATTTTTTTCGGTGGGATAAATTGGATAGACAGGGTCCTTGTAATACCAGATGTCCTGTTGTTTTTTAGTAAGATGTTTGTCGGCGTAGTTTATTTTGCGGGGGTTGCCATTTTTTGACCATTCAATTAACCCTTGTTCATCAAGTTTCTCCAGTTCTTCCACCGGGCAACGCCAATGACGTCCTTTAGGAGGATAAATGCCTTTGAAGCAGGAACCTGTCTTCCCCGATTTAGTTTCGCCGGGTGCATGAATAGGTACTGTGGTATAGCGGCGTCCTTTGCTGTCGATTTTAGTATAACGTTTGGCTATGTCCTCGTCTGAGCATGGTATTTGCACATCGTTCCAGACAGGGGTTTCGCTTTTTGAATAAAAGAATATAACATCTTTGATGTTGCCATATCCCACTCGATGAAAATTTTTTGGACTGCATTTGATACGTGTGATGTCATTTCTGAAATTATTCATTCCAAAAATTTCATCAAGCATTACCCTTACGTAATGGCCTGTTTTATAATCGATGTGCAGATAAAAGGAGCCCTTTTCTGAAAGAAGCCGGTGCATGAGCCTTACCCTTGCTCTCAACCATTCAATAAAAATTTTCCCTTTGCGGAAATCAGAATATGCTGTTATGGCATCCGTAGAACGACTGATGGTTGCGACTCTGCCTGTTTTATCAATACCGAAAGAGTTTCCTGTGGCAAACGGAGGGTCAATGTAAATCAAGTCGATTTTGCCTTCATAGCCATTGTCGAGCAGCCATTGCAGACCCAAAAGATTATCGCCTTTTATAAGAATGTTGTTGTCAATCATAAACTGTAAAGGAAGTTTCTGAGCAATAAAGCACTCATTACATTGATATTTTCCGATGTTATGGCGTTGTACATCTTTTTCTTGCCTGGAATATACAAAACTCCGTCCAATATGGCAATTTTTATAATATTGGGTTTTGAGTGTATTTTCAGTATTTTTAAAGCGTCCTGAAATTGGCCGTTTTGATGGCCTCCCTCATCAGTGATGAATTTGGCTTCGCCGATAACATATTTTTGATTGAAGCGACAAATCAGGTCAAATCCTTTGTCATCGTCTCGTTTGAAGTTTAATTTCTCGGCGGCGAATTTTTTGAGGATAGAATCTGAGCCTGAGAGAATAGCATTATCGTTGTTCGACAAAAAGGTTTTTTCAGCCACGGGATTTAAACCGAGAGCGCCTGAATATATCCATCTTCTGAACAATGGCCCTATCTGTCTGTTGGGTTCTTTTGGCTCAGTAATTCTTTCATATAATTTTTCCAGACCGAGTTCTTTTATTCTGCCGCATATCCGGTTCACTGTTTGCGGATTTCTTTCAATTGCATCCTTGTCGTGGCGTAGAAAGGATACATAACTGTCTTTGACAGGGAATAATTTTAATTTCAGCAGTGTTCTGATTAGTCTGTCATTGTCATTTTGGCGGTAGCTGTCTTCGATATTGTCCCAAAGTGTTTCATTTATGCTTCTGATTGTATCCGGAGCCAAAGGATAGACCTTGAACAATTGATCAAGATAATCTCGTTGGGTAGCCAATTCTATGGATAGCCGGGTATAGTAATTCATTTTTTTGCAAAGATATAAAATAAATTTGAATAATAGCGAAGAAAAGAGAGTGTAGAGAGATGGCTGAAGACCATGATAAAGGGCTTGAATAAGGCCGCATCTGAGATTCGGCAGATGCGGCCTTTTGTTTACTGCAGATTATACTATTTCGGTGTCAATGTCGAGATTGTTGTCTTCCGTAGAGCAGTCTATGATGTCGTCCTGAGGGTTGTACTCTGCCAGACCATCCGGTTCCGGTTCTTCGGTGATTATCTCATCATTGCCGTCAGGAGTCAGGATGTCAGGGTCGTTTGCCGGCAACTCTTCGGTGATTATCTCATCATCATCGCTCTCTGCCACAAGCACAGGTTCTTCTTCCGGCAGTTCCTCGGTAACCACCATTTCTTCCTCATCATCATCATGTGCGCCCTCTTCTCCATGACCCTCTTCAGTGTCGTCGATAGCCACCAGGTCATCTTCGGGCAGCACATCATCTTCCTGCGCCTGAGCTATCTGCTCCACAGTCTTGGGCGGAATCACCTCTATAGTCTCTTCGCCGTCGGGGTATAAAGCGTAAGTGTTGCTATCCAGGTCCTGACGTACATAAACGTTTGAGCCGTCGGTGGTTATTGCCACAACCACATGCTGGTCGGCGAGGCTGTCGTTCCATACGTCGCCTTCTTCGCTGATGTAAACACCTTCCTCGGTCTTTACCCAGAGCTTGCCTTCCTCGTCAATGAAGGCCATGGGTTCAACGCCTTCCGGTTCGGGAGGAGTGGGGGGAGTGGGAGGGGTAGGCGTGGGAGGCTGGGGAGTAGGGGGTGTGGGAGGTGTCGGCGGTTCCGGCGGTGTGGGAGGAGTGGGAGGCGTCGGAGGCTCCGGCGTGGGCGGCTGAGGTGTGGGTGCGGGTGCAGGAGCAGGCTGTGAGTGATATACTTGCTGTACAGGAGTTACAGGAGCTGCCGCAGCGGGCTGAGCCGGTTCGCCGATTACTATCTCTTCTTCTTCAACATCGGTGTCGGGAGCCTCTATCTCGGGGTCATCTTTGTGAGTGGCGGCATACACTGCGTATGCGCCGCCGAAGACTGCGGCCAGACCTGCGCCGCCAAGGGCTACGAAGCGTGCGGCGTTATTGCTCTTGTTGACATTCTGCGCGCCGGCAGGTACAGTAGGACGTGAAGGTCCTTGCTGCGGATAAATAGGGCGAGTGTTGGGATCGTTGGGATTCATATCTGTGTTGTTTGTTTGTTTTTTCTGATGCAAAGATAGACAATATCCTGTGTTAAAGTAAAGTAAATAACCTGAATCTTTTTGAAATGCTGATAATACTTTACCAAACTATGGTTTTAGCTGATGTAATTTTGTTCGAGCGATACGAAACAGGGGTCAACCTGCAGGGTAGTTCGGGCGCCAATCATCAGAGGCTCGTTGCAGTCGTCGTGACCCACGGGGAAGTTGTACGTTACGGGACAAGAAATGTTCCATTCTGCCAGCAACTCGGCAATCATATCCTCGGCAGAGGTGAAGTTCACCCCGTTGCCGCAAGCCGCGAACTGACCCACCACGATGCCGCTTGCGCGGTTTATTACCCCGGCGAGACGGAGCCTCCAGAGGCGTCGTTGCAGCCTGCTCAGACTCTCGCCCACATCCTCCAGCATCAGAATGAAAGGCTCGTCGGCCATCAGCATTGCCTGGTCGAACGGCGTGGCGGCCAGGTCGCCGAGCACAGAGACATTGCCGCCAATAAGTCGCCCCGAGGCGGTGCCGCACTGTTGCAGCGGATGAATGGCGCCGGAGAAGGAGGTGTGTGTGGCACCGCCGAGGATGGCAAAGATGAGATCTGAGATTTCGTCAGTTGGGCGGTCTTTCAGCCTCCGCATCATAGGGGCATGAAGCGCTTTGACGCCGGTTCTCAGCCACAGCGAATGAAGGGCGCAGACATCGCTGAAGCCTATCAGCCATTTGGCACTCATTTGCACCGTGGAGAGGGGCACCTGACTTATCATCTGCACGGAGCCGTAGCCTCCGCGGCAACACCAAATAGCCCTTATGGCGGGGTCTTGCAGCGCGGCAAGGAGGTCTTCGAGGCGATGAGTTGCCGACGAGGCAAACCTGCCGTCGCCGCCGGTAGTGAGATGGCTCATCCGCACAGGCATGTAACCGCGGCGACGTATCTCGGCTTCCCCGGCGGCCACATACTCTTCGCGCACCACCGTGGCGGGGGTGATGAGCGCTATCTTGTCGCCCGGACGCAGAGGAGCCGGTAAAATCGGCGCTTTCACGACACCACGTTTTGAGGCGTTCCGGCCACAAAGGCGCGCAGATTCTCTGCCGAGATGTTAATCAGCCGTTGCCGAGCCTCAGTGCTTTGCCAGGCAATATGGGGCGTGATGAAGCAGTTGTCGCACTCCATCAGCGGCGAGTCCTCTCGTGGCGGTTCCTGCTCCATAACATCGATTGCGGCAGCTGCAATCTGCCGGCGACGCAGCGCGGCCGTAAGAGCAGCTTCGTCGACGAGTGCTCCGCGCGACGTGTTGATGAGTATGGCATCCGGGCGCATCAGCCCCAACGTTTCCTCATTTATAATGTGATGAGTCTTAGGCGTCAGCGCCGAGTTGAGCGACACCACATTGCTGCGGCTCAGCAGCTCGTCGAGCTTCACCCGTTCCACCCATTCGGGCAGGTCGCGCTGAGAGTTGGTGATTACCGTCATGCCGAAAGCCTTGGCAATGGTACCCACCCGCAATCCTATGTTGCCGAAGCCTATTATGCCCATCGTCTTGCCGCTCAGCTCTGTTATAGGCGCGAGCCTATAGCTGAATACCGGGCAGTTGGCCCAGTCGCCGCGTTTCACACTGGTGCTGTAATCCGACACGCGGTTGGTTACCTCAAGCAGCAGCGCGAACACCAGCTGAGCCACCGAATCGGTGCTGTAGGCCGGCACGTTGCACACCGTAACGCCATGTTTACGGGCTGCCTCAATGTCTATGTTGTTGTAGCCTGTGGCGAGCACGCCAATGAACTTCAGCTTTGGCAAAGCCGCTATTATTTCGGCATTTAGCACAACTTTATTAGAGAAAACGGCCTCTGCGTCGCGGCAGCGTTCCACAACCTCGTCGGGCGCTGTGCGCGAGTAAATGGTCAGATTGCCTAGGTCCTCAAGGCTTTTCCAGCTGAGGTCGCCGTCATTTGCCGGCGATGCGTCGAGCACTACTATCTTCATGATGTATATTTCTATTATGGGTTAATTCAGAGTTGATTCAAGTTGTCAAAGCGTAACGGCTGAGTTTGTAACTATCCGTCCGTCGGCCATAGCTATTGTTCGGTCGGCGATGGCGGCCAAATCCTCGCTGTGAGTTACAATCACAAACGTCTGACCGAGCGACTGGCGCAGCGATGCGAACAGCTCCTGCATCTCCTTGCGGTTGGCAGAGTCGAGCGAGCCGGTAGGTTCATCGGCAAGTACCACCTTGGGGTTGTTTATCAACGCCCTTGCCACCGCCACGCGCTGACATTCGCCGCCGCTCATCTGAGCCGGCCGGTGCGAGGCGCGGTCCGAGAGTCCCATGAGTTCAAGCAGTTCGGCCGCATGGCTGCGGGCTTTGCGTTTGCTTTGACCCCCTATCAGCGCCGGCATCATCACATTCTCCAAAGCGCTGAACTCGGGCAACAGCCGGTGAAACTGGAAGATGAAGCCTATGTTGGCGTTGCGGAAGGCCGACAGACGTCTGTCGCGCAGACGCATCACCTCCTCCTGTTCGTAAATCACGGAACCCGTATCGGGGCGGTCGAGCGTGCCGGCAATCTGCAGCAGCGTGGTTTTTCCGGCGCCGCTCGGCCCCACAATGGCCAGCAGCTCGCCCCGGTTCACCGTGAGGCTTACATCCTTGAGCACCTGCAGCGTGCCGTAGCTCTTGTTTATATGATTCAGCTGTAATATAGATTCCATGAGCGTTAAATGCCTGTAATTTCGCGAATTATCTTATTTGCCATATAGATGCCGAACAGAGCCGGAATGGTGGCCAAGGTGCCGAACGACGACCGTTTGTTCTGCTCCATCAGCTCTATCACGGCTCGGCGTTCGGGTAGCTCCCTGCTCCACACCACCTCTATGTTGTTTATTGCCACGTTCATCTTGCGCAGCCGTGTGCGCAGCGTCCTCGCCAGCCCGTCGCCCTGCGTGGTGGCAAGAGTGCCGTAACACACCTGCGAGGGGTCCAAACGTCCTCCGGCACCCATGCTGCTGATGAGCGGAATCTCCTGCTCCACACACCGGCGCATCAACTCAACCTTCGGCGCCACCGTGTCGATGGCATCGGCCACGAAGTCCGGTCGCGGCTGCAGCATCAGACCCACATTGTCGGGTGTAATGAATTCCCTCCGGGCGTCAACGTGCAAGTCGGGGTTGATGCTCAGCAGACGTTCTCGCCACACCTCACTCTTCGGTCTCCCCACGGTGTTGTGAGTGGCGATTATCTGGCGGTTGAGATTCGATAGCGCCACATCATCGGCGTCTATCAGTATCAGGTTACCCACACCGCTGCGTGCCAGCACCTCGGCCACATAACCCCCTACGCCGCCCAGTCCAGCCACCATTACGGTGGCGGCTCTGAGCCTGTCGGCGTTCTCATCGCCAAGCAACAGACGTGTGCGTGAGTCCCAGCTGTCAGACGACATATCCTGCCCCTCCCTTTTCAGGAAAGCCGAGATGCCTGAAAGCCGGCGCGGCCCACATATTCAATTATCTGCTCGGGTGTCAGCGCCGCTGTGCCCTTATACGTCAGCACCTTGTCGGGCGACTCGAGGTCGATGTTCCAGTCGGAGGCCGGAGCCAGTTGCTGCAGTTCGCCTATTATGGCATTGCTGCATCCGCTGCAGCGTGCGTTGGTTTTGAATTTCAACATGGTTGTATGGGATTATATTTTTAACTTCTTGAGGCGCAGCGAGTTAGACACTACGCAAATCGACGACAGCGCCATTGCGGCCGATGCCATCATGGGGTTGAGGAGGATGCCGAACGCCGGATACAGCACCCCTGCAGCCAGCGGAATACCGATGACGTTGTAGATGAATGCCCAGAAGAGATTCTCCTTTATCACGCGCCGCGTCTTGCGGCTCAGCATCACCGCTTTGGGCAAGTCGGCAATGGTGCCGTCGGTGAGCGTTAGTCCTGCCACATCAATGGCAATGTCCGTGCCGCTCATTATTGATATGGCCACATCGGCTTCCGCCAGCGCCGGCGCGTCGTTGACGCCGTCGCCGAACATGGTCACGCACTTACCCTGCTGCCGCAACCCGGCCACAAACGAAGCCTTGTCGGCCGGCAGCATACGCGCTTCCACCTTGTCGATGCCTGCCTCTCGGGCAATGTGCGCCGCCGGAGCCTCGCTGTCGCCCGTGAGCAGAATGGTCTCTATGCCCATCTCCTTTAGACGCTTTATCACCGGCGCCGCCTCCGGGCGCAGACGGTCGGAGATGGCAAACAAGCCCAAACACCTCTTGCCGCTGAGCAGAACCACCACCGTGGCCCCCTGTCGCTGCATACTTTCTGCAAATTCCTGCTCCTTTTTCGTCAATTCGGCACCCAGCGTGGCGGCATAGTCGAGCGAGCAGACCGTGTAGTCGGCTCCCGCCACCTTCCCGGCCACACCGGCGCCCGCTATCTGTTGAAAATCGGCTGCCGAGGCCTCCTTTGCGCCATGCTCTCCGGCCCATGCCGTCAGAGCGTTGGCCAGCGGATGCTCGCTGCGCGATTCAAGAGCTTTCACCACCTGAGCCGCTTCGTCCGTGCCGATGGCAGAGAGCATGAAATCCTCCACTACGGTGGTGCCGTAGGTCAGCGTGCCGGTTTTGTCAACGCACAGCACATTGACCTTGCTGAGCAGCTCAAGCGCAGTGGCGTCGCGGAAAAGCATATTCTTCTGAGCGCCGCGACCCATGCCCACCGTTATCGCCGTGGGCGTTGCCAGCCCTAAGGCGCAGGGACATGAAATCACCAGTACCGACACAGCCGCCAACACCGCGGTGGCCAGGTGTTCAGGGTCGCAGATGCACCATACGGCGAAGGTAATCACCGCGAGGGCTATCACCGCCGGCACGAAATAGGCGCTGATGCGGTCAACGAGGCGCTGCACAGGGGCTTTGCTCGACTGTGCCTGACGCACACGTTCAATGATGGCGCCCAACAGCGTTGCAGCGCCCGTTTTGCTCACCTTGACGTCTATGCTGCCGCTCTGCAGCAACGTGCCGGCATGCACCGGCTCGCCGGGCGTCTTATGCACCGGCATCGTCTCGCCGGTGAGCATCGACTCGTTCACGTAGGCGTCGCCGTCTGCTACCGTGCCGTCGGCCGGTATGCGTTCGCCCGGCTTCACCATTATCACGTCGCCAGAGTGTAAGTCCTTGATATGCACCAACTTATGCGCGGCGCCCGTTTTCAGCATCGCCACTTCCGGCTGCAGACTCATCAGTCCGCGCAGCGCCGAACCGGCCGAATGACGCGCACGCATCTCCATAAGCTTGCCCGTAAGCACAAACGTTATTATCATGGCGGCTCCCTCAAAGTAGAGCGCCGCCTCAAGCCCCTGACTGCGCCAGTATTCGGGCCATATCAGCGTGAAGAGCGACAACAGGAAGCTCACCGTGGTGGAGAGTGCCACAAGACTCTCCATCGACGCGTGCCCGCGCATGAGATTGCGGAACCCCGAGGCGTAAAAGCTTCTGCCGCACACCAGCATCACAATCAGCGTCAGAGCGCCTGTCAGCCAGTCTATTAGCGCCGAGTGGAACAGGTGCGTCATGCAGATGACGGCAATGGGCAGCGTCAGCACCCAGGCTATCAGCACCAGCATCTTCTGTCGCCGGTAGCGCGCTGCCTCGCGGCGGTCCTGTTCCTTCAGAGCCTCAGCCTCGTCGCTGGTATATATCAGCTCGTAACCCGCCTTCTTCACAGCCTCGGCAAGCAGCTCCGGGTTCTCTTCTCCCGGCTTCCAGTCTACCAAAACAGTCTGATTGGTAAAACTCACGTCGGAGTGTTCCACTCCCGGCACAGCCTGAATGGCTTTCTCCACGGTGTTGGCACACACCGTACACATCATGCCTATAACGGGATATTTGGCGGTCTTAACGGGTGTTTTCGGGCTCATGTTATGTTCATTCTTATGCGCAAGTGACGCGGATAGAGATTGTTGTAACGGCTTCCGAGATTCTTTATCCATCCCAGGGGCTCGTTGTGATACATAACTAACAAATGCCCTTTTGCAAATGTTCGCGGCAGCGAGCCGGTTTGCAGGCTCAGATATTTAAGTGCCTCCTCGCGGTCGAATTCCACCGTTGCGAAGGCCTCGCGGCGCAGCAGACGGCTCATTGCCAGTTCGTGGGTAGGCTCCCAGCTTCTCTTGCCGGGAGTTGCCACCGGAGTGCCTGCCGACATCGTCTGCCGCTTCACTGCTTCGGCTATGGGCAGATATTCCCGGCTCAGCGCATAGATAACGCCGTTGCGTTCGGTAAGAGCCTGCTCCGGACCGGCGAACCATTCGGGCAAATTTACCTCCTTGCTCTTCACTTTAGGGAGCCTGAAGCGCCGCTCTGCCCCGGTTTTGCGCAGCAGACAGACATACAGCCCTTCGGAGCCGCTAAGGTGCGGATAGAAATGAATACCCGCTCCGTGGCTCCGTGCCTGCGAAGGCGTTATGGCGCTTATATCCACCACCTCGAAGCCCAAATTGGCACATATCCACTCCACGTTGCGCTCATTCTCCTCGGCGTTGAAGGTGCAGGTGGAGTAAATCATCATCCCTCCCTGCCTCAGCGCCGTCGCACCGTTGGCTACAATCTCGCGCTGCAGGGTAGCACAGCTCTCCACAAGTCCCGGTGTCCACTGGCGTCGCGCCTCTTCCTCTTTGCGCATCATCCCTTCGCCCGAACAGGGAACATCGGCTATCACCATATCCATCCATCCTTCCGCACTTTGGCAGAGTGTCTTGGTCTCGCCGCGTGTTACAATGGTGTTTGGGGTGCCCCATTTCATCAGGTTCTCCTGCAGGATATCGGCTCTCTTGGGCACATATTCGTTGGCTATCATCAACGAGCCTTGCGGCAGCACGTCGGCCACCGCCGTGGTCTTGCCTCCCGGCGCCGCGCACAGGTCAAGGACTTTCAGCGCTTCCTGCCCCAGTTCCTCTGCTGCCATCGCCGCCACGCGCCCCACGAACATCGACGCCGTTTCCTGCACATAGAATCGCCCCTGATGCCATTGCGGGTCGAGTGTGAAGACGGGTCTTTGGGGCAATATGAACCCCTCGGGCGCCCATTCCACCCTTTTGGCGTCGGGCATCAGGGTGGCACGTTTGGCCGGATTGAGGCGCACGGACGTTACGGGCTCTCCGTCGAGGGCTGCCAGCAGTGCGGCGCCCTCTTTCTCGCCCAACCTGCTGCGTATGCCGGCTGCGAAGGTGGCGGGCAGCTCAATCATGCGGCGTAAGGGTTGAGGTGGCTGATTTTATGCGTTTTATCTGCCACATAAGCATCAGCGACGCTATTATGTTGGCGGCCACGTCCGACAGCGGGAAGCACGACCACACGCCGTTGAGCTGATAAAGGGGCGGCAGGATATAGAGCAGCGGTATCATGAAGATTATCTGGCGTGTCAGCGACAGAAAGACTGCCTTGCCGGCCATTCCCAACGACTGGAAAAAGTTGGTGGCCACAATCTGGAAACCTACCATCCAGAAGCCTAAGGTGGTGATTCGCAGGCAGTTGATGGCACATTCAATCTGTTGCTCATCTTGCATGAACATCTGCGCTATGGGCTTTGGCGCGAAGTGTCCTACCACGGCTCCCACGGTGGTTACGGCCAGTCCCGAGCCGCCTGCCAAGGCCAGCGTGCGCCACAGCCTGTCAAGCCTCCGGGCGCCGTAGTTATAGCCCAAGATGGGCTGCATACCCTGGCAAATGCCTATAACGATGAAAATAAAGATGGTGACGAAGCGGTTGAACACCACCACAGCCGCTATGGCATTGTCGCCGCCGTAGCTCAGCAGCGACGTGTTGATGATGGCGTTGATGACCGCGTTGGCCACGTTGATGAGAAACGGCGCCATGCCAATGTAAAGCACCGCCCTTATCACCGGCCACACAAAGTGAAAAGTGCCGCGCCGGAAACGCAGGGTGGAGTCCTTGCGGAAGAAATGGGCCATGACAAAGAAGGCAGTTACAGCCATTGAGATGTCGGTGGCAATGGCCGCGCCGCGTATGCCCCAGTGGAAGACGAACAGAAACAGCGGCGCCAGAATAGCGTTCAGTCCGGCGCCTATAAGGTTCGTGGCCATGGCTAGCCCCGGATAGCCCGTGGCACGCATCACGTTGTTGTAGCTGAACGTTACGTTGATAAGCACCATGCCCGGAAGCACCCACAGCAGAAATTCGCGCGCGTAGGGCAGCGAGTTGGCCGACGCACCGAAAAGATGTAGCAGCGGGTCAATCCATATAGCTAAGGCCGACATATAAAGGGCGCCTATGATGAGCGTCAGCAAAATGGAGTTGCCTAAAATCAGCTCGGCCTGCTTCTTGTCGTTCTGACCCATGACGATGCTGATGCGCGTGGCGGCGCCGGCACCTATGAGCATGCCTAATGCCGTGGCCAGGTTCATCACCGGGAAGGTTACGGCGATGCCGCTCACCACGTTGGGGTCGTCGATGGCGTGTCCAATCACCACCGAGTCGATGATGTTGTATAACGCCGTCACCACCGTGCCTATGATGGCCGGTGTGGAATAACGAAGCAGCAACTTGCCCACCGGGGCCGTTGCCAGTTCGCGCAGACGCTCCATGGGGTCTGCTGTCCTCTTATGTGTTGCCAAAGCCATTATTCAAGCGGTTGATGATATCCTTTGTAAGCGCCCTGCGGCGAACGGCTGCAGCGCCCCGACGTCAAAGACGAGATGCTGCTTGATTTATGGCCGCAGTAAATGCATGTATAACTGCCGCTCTCATTGCCGGCATACGGCTCGTGATACCCTTTGTAGGCACCCAACGGCGAGCGGCTGCAGCGCCCCGAGGTCAGCGACGAGATACTGCTCGACTTATGGCCGCAGTAACGACAGAAATAATGCGAACGTTCGCCGCCGGCATACGGCTGATGATACCCTTTGTAAGCACCCTGCGGCGAGCGGCTGCAATACCCTGAAGTCAGCGATGACACACTGCTTGAGCTATAGCCGCAGTAACGGCAAAATACGCGGTTGCCGTAAGCCATCAGCGCCACAAACGTCAGCGCTGCAAAAGTCAGCGTCAATAATATCTTTTTGCCCATACTTCCTTTTTCGCAAAATTAACATTTTCCCCTCACCTCTGCAAATCCCCTCAAAACAAGAGGCTGCGCCATAAGTGAATTATGACACAGCCTCTCATTATATGAGACTATAGTGCAAATTAATAAGCGGGTACGAATACTTTCTTGGTTTTGCCGCTCCGGTAACGGAATATGTTAACCTGACCGCCCACCGGCTTTGACACCTTGAAGCCGTTTAGAGTGTAGATGGCTATCACTACGTCTTCGGCCTCGTCAACATTCGGTCCGGTTACGCCCGACGTCTTGATGGTGTTGAAATTTTTCCATATATCCGCCTCTTTGTAGAGGTCTATGGCGGATGCCGGAACTAACAGCGTGCAGGAGCTGTATAGCTCAACCGGGAATGGGGTTGTTCCCCCGAAGGTGGGAGGCGTTGTGGCCAGCACGGTGAGTTCCTTCAGGTTAGTGCTTTGGTAGAACATATAGTTGCCGCATTTGGTAATAGACGACGGCAGGGTGAGCTTCTCCAGTGACGGACACTGGCGGAAGGCGTTGTTGCCTGTCTCCGTTACTCCTTCGGGAATTTCTATGGTCGTTAGCTTGGGGCAGTTCAGGAAGCAAGAGGTCGGGATTATCTTCCATCCTGCACCTACCTTTACGGTCTCCAGATTTGGAGAGTTTGCAAGAATGTTGTTGCCTACGTTGATAACTGATGCAGGGAATGTTATGCTCTTAAACTTGTTGCGCGACACAGCATAGCCATCCACAGTTATCAGGCCTTCAGGCAGAGTGATTTCCTCCAAGCCTGCGCAGTTGAAGCTGCTGTATGCCAGCTTCTTCACCGTTGAAGGTATCTTGTGATGCGTGCCAGATGGTTGCAGTCGAGGAATGCACCGTATGCCACTTCGGTGAGACCTTCGCACAGCTCAACGTCCGTAAGACTCCAATCGCCGCTAAAGGTAGTGGATTCCCATGTGGAGACGGTACCGGGAACGCGGGCCTTTTTCAATTGGCGGCAGTTAAGGAATGCATTGACCCGTAAGGTCGTCAGGCCATTGGGCAGGATTGCCTCTTTAAGGGCTGTTTCGTCGAACGCCTGTCGGCCTATAACCTTAAGACTCGACGGGAAGTTACATTCTTCAAGATTTTTGCAGCTGTTGAAGAAATAGTCTGGTATCTGATTCAGCCCTTCGGGTAATGTGGCCTTTTTTAGGTACATGTTTTCGGCACATGCAAAATCTCCGAACCGTTTGGCCGAGTCAGGAATTGCTATTGACCTGAGTCCGGTGTATGCAAGGCTCAAATAACCTATAGCATTTACGCCTTTGGGAATGTCGAGGTGTTCAAGAGCGTATGTGTAACAGAAAGCTTGTATCTGAATGGCCTTCAGGGTGGAGGGCAGCGATACCTGTTTCAGGTTGTAGCATCTCATGAAGATGCTGTGACCCAATGAGTCCACCCCTTCAGGTATATTTACCTTTTCGAGCAAATAATCGTTTTGGAAGCAGCCGTGGCCTACGTATTTTACAGTTTTGGGAAGGGTTATTTCCTTCAGAGCGCAGCAATTGAAGAATGCATTCTGAGCTATTGTGTCCGTTCCTTCGTTGATTGTTACCGATGAAAGCGACTTACAGTTGGAGAAAGCATTTGAACCAATTTTTTTGACTGATGCCGGAATCACTACTTTCTGCAGGCTCGGCTTGCTGGAAAAGGCATTTGACCCTATTTCCACTACCGGACAGTTATCGCCTATGGTTGTCGGTATTTCGGCCACTGCTATGGTTCTCGGCGTTACGCCGGTGATAGTGGCGTTGCCGTTATTTATCTTATACTTGTATTCCGGAGTCGGGGCCGACTGCAACTTGGCAAATTTCTTCCACAAGCTGTGTTGCTGATAGCGGGCCAAAGCCTCGGCAGGCACCTGTACGGTACAAGTTGAGTAGATAGATTCTTCAAACGCCCCTTCACCCATTTCAGGCGGCGTTGAGGCCATTACGTTGAGAGAGCTTATATTGATGCCTTTGAACATACCCGCACCCCCGCGGCCGAAGGTTGATGGAAGAGACACATTAGTCAGCATCGGGCAGTTGGCGAAAGCCGTGTCTCCGGCCTCCGTTACGCCTTCAGGAATCACTACCGTATTGAGGAGACGTACGTTGGCGCACATGCCGGCGTTGATCTTGGTTACCTTGTTGCCGAGGATCACGCTCTGCAGAGCTGTACAGCCGGCAAAAGCATTCGCTCCTACCGATGTTACCGAGGGAGGAAGAACTATTTCGGACAAGGCGATACCCGACAGCGAACCGGCGCCTAACGTTGTCAGTCCGTTCATCAATGCAAAATTTTCCAATTTCACTGTGCCGCGGAATGCATTTTCGCCTATTACCTTCACAGAGAGAGGCAGGTAGCATTTCTTCAGCGCCGTGGCGCCGTCAATGAAACCCGTGGGTAAAACTTCTATGCCTTCACTTACCGAAAGGGTGTTGAGTTTTACACATTTGGCGAAGCAGTAGTCGCCTATTTCCTTAACGTTGGCGGGAATGTTTATGGAAGATATATTTGTGCCATAATAGGCGCTGTCGCCTATGCTTACAAGACCTGGGCCAAAGGTTGCAGAAGATGACAACTTAGTGCCCATGAAGGCTTTGCGGCCTATACTTTTCATATTAGCGAAGCCGAGAGTCCATGGCATGGAATTCTCTACGTAGACGGTGGTCAGGGAAGAGGCTCCGTAGCAGAATAAGTCAGGCAGCGAAGGTACAGTCTCTCGAAGGTAGATTGTGCGGATTTTGGTGTTACCTTTGAACGTACCCACACCGAAGCTCGTTACCGACGACGGTATGGTGATTTTCGTGAGTCCGGCGTTGGCGAACGCATACGCTCCTATGGTCTGAAGACCTTCGGGCAGAGTTAAGTCCGTTAGAAAGGTGTCGTAGGCAAAAGTCGAGTCACCTATCACCTTCAGGCTTGCGGGCATGTTGACCGTCTTCAGTGCCTTGCATTTGGCGAACGTGGCTACGCCGAGAGAGGTGATTGTAGATGGTAAATCGAGCGAGACAATGTTGCGGCAGTTGGTAAAGCAGCGAGCCGAAAGGGTCTCGATGCCCTCCTTGAAGGTTACATCCGAGAGTGCATAGCACTCGGCGAATGCGTCTGTCCCTATGGTGCGCATAGTGGCAGGAAAAGATACTTTGGTCAGGGTTGCGTGAGCCCGGCAGGCGCTTGACGCTACGGACGTAACGTTGTACTGAGTGCCGTCTATCGTTACTTTCTCGGGAATTTTCATTTCCGTGGCATCCTCTTTGAGACCGCTTACGCTGGCTTCTCCGTTGACGATGGTGTAGGCGATGTTGTTGACCCAGTTCGCGAGTTGGGGGTTGTTGGCTGCGGCAATTGAGCCGGTCAGGTTCAGCATGATGGCTATCAGTAGCCATTTTGATACGTTCAGTTTTCTCATAATACTGCTGAGAGGTTTTTGGGGTGAATAGTGAAATTGTTTTAAGATAGTTTTGTGAAAACGAAATTTTGCAAAGGAGAAACAGACTATATGGGTGAAAAATAGACTGCCGATCTTTTAACGGGAGGACTAAACTATCGGTTGCAAATTTATAAAAAATACAAAAAATAATTTACCCCTCCCCGATTATTTAACAATAATTAACAAACGTTAATGGATTATGCTGCGTCTTAACGTTTCCACTGACTGATTATGACTTAGTCATCATAAAAAAGCGGCACCATTTTGGCGTCGCTTTCAATATCGTATTTTTTTGTGGGGGGGTCAGGCGTCGATGTTGGCGAACTTGGCGTTCGACTCGATGAATTCGCGGCGGGGACCCACCTGCTCGCCCATGAGGATGGAGAAGATGCGGTCAGCCTCGGCGGCGTCGTTGATATGCACCTGTTTGAGCAGTCGGTGTGCCGGGTCCATGGTGGTCTCCCACAGCTGGGCAGGCATCATCTCGCCAAGACCTTTGTAGCGCTGCAACACCATCTTGCTGTTGTCGCCGCCGCAATGACGGTCGATGAACTGCTGCACCTGGCGGTCGTCCCAGGCATATTCCTCTATCTTGTTGCGGCCCTTTGTGCTGCATTTGTAGAGCGGAGGCGCGGCGATGTATAGATAACCCTGCTCTATGATGGGGCGGATGCGGCGGAAGAAGAACGTCATCAGCAGCGTGGCGATGTGGGCGCCGTCGACGTCGGCATCGGTCATGATGATGATTTTGTGATAACGGAGCTTGCTCATGTTGGGCTCTTTGGAGTCCTCTTCGGTGCCTATGGTTACGCCCAGAGCCTTAAACATATTCACAATCTCCTCGCTCTCAAACACCTTGTGGTCCATGGCTTTCTCCACGTTGAGAATCTTGCCGCGGAGTGGAAGGATAGCCTGGAAATGCGGGTTTCGGCCCTGCTTGGCGCTGCCGCCTGCCGAATCACCCTCCACCAGGAACAGCTCACATTCGGCTGCGTCGCGGCTGTTGCAGTCGGCGAGTTTGCCGGGGAGTCCGGCGCCGCCGAGAGGCGATTTGCGCTGCACTTTCATGCGCGCGTTGTAGGCGGCATGGCGTGCCTGAGCGGCAAGAACCACTTTGTCAACTATCACGCGAGCCTCTTTGGGATGCTCCTCGAGATAGTTGCGCAGCGCCTCGCTGACGGCTGTCTGTACCACGCCCATAACGTCGTTGTTGCCCAATTTGGTCTTGGTCTGACCCTCAAACTGCGGCTCGGCCACTTTCACCGATATTACCGCCGTGAGGCCGTCGCGGAAGTCCTCTTTGCTCAGCTCCACATTCTTGAGCTTGTCGAGCAAATGGTTCTCGTCGGCATATTTCTTCAGCGTCGACGTGAGGCCGCGGCGGAAGCCCGTGAGGTGCGTGCCGCCCTCTATGGTGTTGATGTTGTTGACGTATGAGAAGATGTTCTCGTTGAACGATGTGTTGTAGGTCATGGCCACCTCAATGGGCACACCGTTGCGCACCGTGTTGAGGTGAATGACGTCGGCAATCAGCGGGTCTTTGCCCTGGTCAATGTAGCGCACGAACTCCTTCAGACCCTCATCGGAGTGGAACACCTGTTTGCGCGGGTTACCCTCCTCGTCGCGTTCGCGCTCGTCGGTCAGCGACAGGGTGATGCCTGCGTTGAGGAAGGCCAGGTCGCGAAGGCGGTTGGCCAGCGTGTCGTAGTCGTAGATGGTCTCCGTAAAGATTTCGGCATCGGGATGGAAGGTTATCGTGGTGCCGGTGTGTGAGGCCTGTCCGGTTACCGTCAGTTCGGTTGTGGGCTTGCCTTTGCTGTATTCCTGCATGTAGATTTTGCCGTCGCGGCAAATCTCGGCGCGCAGCATGTCTGACAGGGCGTTGACGCAGCTCACACCCACACCGTGCAGACCGCCCGACACCTTATATGACCCTTTGTCGAACTTGCCGCCGGCGTGAAGCACCGTCAGTACGACCTCCAGAGCCGGTTTGTGGAGTTTGGGGTGCATATCCACCGGGATACCGCGGCCGTTGTCGACCACGCGGATGGAATTGTCGGCAAGAATGGTTACTTCTATGTGATTGGCGAAACCTGCCAAGGCTTCGTCTATGGAGTTGTCTACTACCTCATATACCAGATGATGAAGGCCGCGTGTGCCGGTATCGCCGATATACATTGACGGGCGTTTGCGTACTGCTTCAAGGCCTTCCAGCACTTGAATATTGTCGGCCGCGTAATGGCGGCTTTGTTCTTCTGTGCTGTTGTTGATGTCTTCTATATTTTCCATTATGATAGTCTTCGTAGGTGTGTTTGCGCGTTGAGCAAAAACACCTGCAAAGATACAAAAAAAAATCGACATGGCCTATAAGACCCTGTCGAAAAAAGAATTAAAAGTGTGCTGCGCGAATTTAGCGGCGGTATGTAAAGTTGAACCGGGCATTGCGCGCGTAACGCAGACGGAACAGAATGTCGCCCAGGGGCTTGAGCAGGTAAAACAGCGGCACGGCAAACCAAAGCCGTGTGCTTCTGAAACATGCGGCCAGGCGCCGGTAAAGCATTATCTGCATCAGCTGGAAGGCGAACAGCAGCACAAAGGCTATTATGGGTATCAGCAGATTGCCGGTAATGCCCGTGAGGACGCCGGCAGCCACCAACAGCAGGTTGTAGAGCCACAAATCGGCCCACAGCAGGCTTTGGCTCACGCGGCGGTTGTTGTCCAGGTAACGGGCGCTGAAGGTGTAACGTTCCTTCATGTTTATCCACATTCGGCGCGTGCTCTCGCCCCAGTTGACCAACACTGTGGCTTGGGGGGCGAACATAAAGCGCGAGTTGGCGGCTGTGGCCACCTGATTGACGAAGATGTCGTCGTCGCCCGAATGGAGGAAGTAGTTGTTGCCGTAGCCTGAGTTGCGGAAGAAAGTCTCGCGACGGAATGCGAGGTTGGCGCCGTCGCCGCGATATGGCTTGCCGTCAATGGCGCTCAGCATCCAGCGTGCTGTGGTGAGCAGCGTGTCGAAACGCCGGTACCATTGTTTGGGTCCGCGCAGCGGGCGGAGGTCCATGTAGGCCGCTCCAAGCACTATCTCCGTGGCCGCGTCGCCGAACTGCGACGCCATGAGGCTAAGCCATTGGTCTGACGTCACTTCAATGTTGGTCAAGGTGGTGAGGATAATGTCGCCCGTGGCCTTCTTTATGCCTATTGTGTTGCCGAGTTTGCGGCGGCTCAGGTTGTGGGCCTCCGGGGGTACAAACGTAAATCCGACGTTGGGATAAGCCTCGCCGTATGTCTCGCTGAGGTTTGACGCCTCACGTGCCGACCCGTCGACGACCACCACAACCTCTATGTTGGGATAATCCTGCGCGGCTATGGCTTCCAGAAAACGGCCGACCTCGTCGGTGCGCCCCGTGCTGAAAGCTATCACGCTGATGCGCGGCACGTCGGCATGCCCGGAATCTTCCGGCTCCAGTTCCTGCTCTTGTTTTTGTTCTTCTTCTTGGATTTCTTCTTCCTCAGCCTCATATTCGGGTGCTTTGGCTGCCTGGCAGCGGATGGTGCGTATGAGCTGATTGTAGCGGTTTGGCCCGAAGATGATGAAGAGGATGCCGAAGATGAGACCAAGGGCGAGCAACACCCATATTAGCGGTGATATACCTGTAAGTTGAAACATTATCAGAAATCAGAGAAAAATTTGGGTCGAATCACCAGTCCCACGCGTATGCGCCGGTGGAATTGGTTGTAGTCAAGCAGATTCTCCCCATAGCCGTTGTAAAATTGTATAAAGAAGTATTGATTGGCTTTTTTAAACATCCTCCACCCGAAATCCAGCTGCACGTTGTAATTGAGATTGAAGCCCGCACGTTTTGTCAGGGTAATGTCCCAGAAGAACTTGCGGTTGGGTGAGGTGATCTGCACACCGTGCTGCCAGATACCGGCATATTTGAGGATGTCGCGGTTGTTCTGGCCGTCGATGATGGGAATCCAGATTTTGCCGTGCACCATAAGCCATTTGTCGATGATGATGTTGCAGCCCAGCGAGATACGGTTCCACGAACGGCTCTGAATGGAGTCGCGGCCGTTGCTCTCGTGTTCGATAAGCAGGGTGAGTTTGCCTATGAAGCGGTTTTTGTGAAACAGCGGCTTGCTGAGGCCGATGCCCGGGTTGAAGATGAAATCGTGCATGGGCATCGACTCTTTGAACACATCCCAGAACACTTTCTGCGTGTACATCAGGAACAGATAAGAATGAAGCGGTAAGACGCTCTTTGTGAGCTTTTGCTGAATGCTTATCTGAAATTTGACGTCGCTGTTGTTGGCTGTGGGTTTGCGAAAAGGGTCGGTGCCTACCAGGAAATAATTGTCCTTGTAGAGCGAGAAATAGGGTCGGCTGTCAAAGTCGCGCCGCAGCGAGTCGGTGAGGTCGATGGAGTCGTTGCGCTCCACAATGAGCTGGGCACGGCACACAGGTGCCATGACGACGATTGCCGCCATAACAGCCATAACCGCCGCGAGGCGCCGGAATATGTGTCTTGCCCTTTCCATAATCAGGCGCAAAATTACAAAAAACCTTTCAACCGATAAAAGTTTTCTCAGGAAAAATTTTCATTGCTTTTAGCCTCCTCAGCGTCTGCCGTTGATGCCGTTGCGGTTTCTGTTGCGCCGGCTGTTGGGGTCGAACGGGTTCTCGTTGGGGTCGAAATATTCATCTTCTTCCTCTTGCGTCGACTGTTCGTTGGCATTGCCGTGGCGTTTGGCTTTGGGTCGGTTCTTCTTCACCGAATTAGGCTTCTGCAGATCCACAGGAGTGGTGTTTACGTCCCAGCTCAGGTTCTGGTCCCAGTTCTTGCGCAGCGTGATTTTCTTGGGGTAATAGGCCACCGCTTCCGGCTGCAGACGCTTGTCGTAATCGCCGGTGTCATATTTGCCGTTGCCGTTGGCGTCGAAGATTACGCGGGCGTAATACGTTCCCGGCAGCAGATATGTGAACGACACAGTGCCGTTCGTCACCGTCTGCGTGCGGATGGGCACATCGGAGCCGTTGAGCAACTCCACAAAGGCCGGAATGTCCTGCAGGCCGCTGAGATTGAACGACAGAGTGCCGTAATCGCCCGCCTGCCGCACCTTGAACTCCAGGTTCTGAGGCTTGACGTAATGCCCGTAAATATCGGCTATTGCCAGCGTGTCAATCACCAGACGGTAATCGCCGCCGAAAGCCCATGGCCCGTCAATCTTGTATTTGCGCGGATTGAGACTGTCGGCAGGCAGCAGGAGAGGCGAGGGTCGGTCGGACGTTATCCATGTGGTGTCTTTCTTTTGTTGCAGCCGAATACGGTCGGCATAGATGGTGTCGAGGGGCGCGCCGAAGGTCAGTATGTAAGGCTCGGGATATTCCTGCGTGGCGCCCGCCGACTTAACATCGGTGAAAATCACCGGCGGAGTCTGACCCTTTTTCAGCGCTTTCGGCTTGGGTCGTTTGTAGAGAAGCGTTAGGGTGTCCACGGTCAGTTTCACCGAGTCGCGACGTATGTTGGTGAGGTATTCCACCTCCAGGCGCAGCGTGTCCTGCTTTATCAGCTGCGGGTCTTTGAGCCACAGCGCCACCGAGTCGTTGCCCTCGCGCACCTCTGCCAAGGCCCAGTCAGAGAGGGGGCGTTGCGGGTCGTTGAGCAGGCGTATGGGAGGCAGCGCAGCCTGAGTGGCGTTCCATGTCAGTTCCACGCGCGTGGAGTCGGCACGGAGCGATTTCTTGAGATATTGAGGCTTGTAGCCCAGCGAGAAGGCGCTCAGCAGTATATCGTTGGGCTGATAGAGCGCCGAGGCTTTCTCCACCACCGTGTCGACCTGCAGCGTTGTGGGGTTGTAGATGGTGTCATTCACCGTTGTGGCCTTCACCGTGGGCACAATCCAGTCGTCGAAGAACGCCATTCGCTCCTCCGGATTGTCCCAGCGCATATCGCCGTTGAGGTCCTGGAGCGCATATAGGCGGTAACGGCCGGGCGCCAGGCCGCGGAGGCTGAAGCGGCCTTTGTCGTCGGTGCGCGCCACACGCTCCATCCGCACGCAGCTGAACACCGTGTCGGCGTCAGAGCGGTGAACACCCACTAAGATGCCCTGTTGCGGCTCAAGGGTGTGAGAGTCGAGCACCATGCCCGAGATGCGCAGGGTGTCGAGCACAGGACCGGTGGCAAAGGTGTAGGAGAAACCCTCCAGCTCGTTGGCCTCGTTGTTGTCGCTTATGGAGTTGGCAAAGTCTATGGAATATGTGGTGTTTGGCTGCAGCGTGTCGGTGAAGAGGATGGTAACGCGGCGTCCGGTGGCCGTAACGCGCGGCTGTGAGGCCGATGTGGGCGACACCACCACATTGGTGAAAGCATCTTTGATGTTCACATACTCGTCGAAGTCGAGGTGCATCTGCCGGCCTGACACGTTAGTTGCCCCCGGCGCCGGACTGGCCTGAACCAGACGCGGCGGAGTCTCGTCGCGCGGGCCCCCTTCGGGAGTGGAAATCGACGCACAGCCCGTGGCAATCAGTCCGGCCATGCAACACATTAATATATAAATTGCCTTGCTTGTCTTCATAGCTTGGTTTTGCAGCGGCCAAAAACGGGCCTGTGAGGGCGTCGGCCGCAGAAACAGAGCCCAAAAGTACTAAATATTCTCCAATGTGAATCAAATTCGGCGCTTTTTTAACTCAAAATTATTCTTACTTGAAAAAAAAGAGCTATATTTGCAGGCTGAAAGTCATAGGTGTCGTGCCACGATGGCAGGGCGCTCAACAAAGCATACAATAAAAAATAAAATAAAACTAACCAACAACAATGCAGAACAAAGGGTTTATCAGCACCATTGCAGTCCTTTTGATTCTGATTTGCGGTTTTTATATTTCTTTTTCTTTTGTAACATCTCACTATGAGAAGAAAGCAGAGGAATATGCCGCGAGCAGAGCAAAGACCAATGATGTAACCAATGACTCGTACAAGAAGTACCTTAAGCAGTTCAACGACTCTCTGGATCGCGAGAAGGTTTACTTCATCTGGACGTACAACCAGGTGCGCCAGATGGAGATAGGCATGGGCCTCGACCTGAAGGGCGGTATGAACGTAGTGCTTCAGATTAGCGTACCCGACATCCTCCGTCAATACGCCGCCGGCGACAACCAGCTGAATCAGCTCAACAAAGCCATCGCCGACGCAGAAAAGAAAGGTGCTCAGCCTGACGAGCCCGACTTCATCAACAAAGTCGCTGCCGAAATTCAGCCGGGCCACATGGCCGGTATGTTTACCAAAGAAGGCGAATATCTTGGCGAACTCAAATCCAACTCCTCAAACGCCCAGGTGGCCGAGGCGCTGAAGAAACAGGTCGACGGACAAGTAGACGCCGCCTTTAACATTTTCCGCACCCGTATCGACCAGTTCGGCGTTGTGGCTCCCAATATTCAGAAGCTGCAGGGCAAGAACGGTCAGATTCTGCTCGAGCTTCCCGGCGTAAAGGAACCCGAACGTGTTACCGACCTGCTCAAATCGAGCGCAAACCTGGAGTTCTACGAGGTTTATCTGGGCAACGAGGTTGCCTCTAACCTTGCAGCTCTGGAACAGGCCTGGAACGCTGAGGCTGATTCGGCTCACAAAGTCAACTTCGCCGAACTCGGCATCAACGTGCGTCAGGGCAGTCCCGTTATCGCCATAGTTGAGCCCAACAAGAAAGAGATTGTAGACTCCATCTTCAACTCGCCCCTGGCTCAGCAGAAGATGCAGCAGGACTTCAGCGCCGTCTGGGAGGTGAAGCCCTTTGAAATGCCGGTATATGACGAAAAAACCGGCCAGCCCCGCGTTAAGAGCAACGGCCAGCCTGTAACCACTCCGGTATGGCAGCTCATCGCCCTCAAGGGTGAACCCAAGCTCGAAGGCGACGTGGTAACAGGCGCTACCTCGGAATACGACAAGATGCGCGGCGGCTCGGTGGTGAACATGACCATGAACGACCGCGGCGCTCAGGAATGGGCCACCGTTACTAAAAACAATATCGGCCGTCCGGTAGCCATCGTGCTCGACAACGCCGTTTATTCTTACCCCAACGTAAATGACGAAATTACCGGCGGCCGTTCGGAAATCACCGGTAACTTCACCCCCGAAGAGGCCAATGACCTCGCCAACGTGCTCAAATCAGGCAAGATGAGCGCCAAGGTAGAAGTTGTAAGCAACAACGTTATCGGCCCGAGCCTCGGTGCAGAAGCCGTTACCCAGGGCTTCCTCTCGTTCGTTGTCGCCATCTTTCTGCTCATGATTTTCATGATTCTTATCTATGGCGTCATCCCGGGTCTGGTAGCCAACGTAGGTCTTATCCTCAACCTCTACTTCACCCTCGGCATCCTGGCATCCTTCCAGGCAGTGCTCACCCTGTCGGGTATTGCGGGTATCGTGCTCGCCTTGGGTATGGCCGTCGACGCCAACGTGCTTATCTTTGAACGTATCCGCGAGGAACTCAAAGCCGGCAAGAAACTGCGTCAGGCCATCAGCGAAGGTTACTCCAACGCCTTCTCGGCAATCTTCGACTCCAACCTTACCTCAGTCATCACCGGCGTTATCCTGCTCGTGTTCGGCTCAGGTCCCATCAAAGGCTTCGCCACAACCCTTATCATAGGTCTGGTCTGCTCCTTCTTCACCGCAGTGTTCCTGACGCGCATCGCCATGGACCTCATCACCAAGAACGGACGCAACGCCAAGATGTCGTTCGACACTCCCGTAAGCCGCAACTTCCTTACTCACACCAAATACAACTTCCTTGGCCGCGCCAAGGTGGCAAGTGTGGTTTGGCTGACACTCATCGTCATCTCCATTGCCTCGCTGGCAATCCGCGGCATGAACCAGGGCATCGACTTCTCAGGCGGCCGCAACTATGTGGTACAGTTTGAGAAACCCGTCAACACCGCCGAGATGCAGAGCCGCCTGGCCAAATTCTTCCAGGACAAGGCCAACGACCCCACCGTGAGCGTAGGCGTAATCAGCATCGACACTCAGGACAAAGCCCGTATCTCTACCAACTACAAGATTGACGAGAACAACGTTGACGACGAGGTAACAGCTCTGCTCTATGAGGCACTGCAGCCCGAACTCACCAACGCTCAGGGCAAAGTGATGGATAAAGAGGCCTTCGCCATTGCCGACGAAAGCCACGGCATCATCTCCATTCAGAAAGTAGGTCCCAGCGTGGCCGACGACATGAAGAAAGATGCTTATTGGGCAGTGGGCATCGCCATCGTCTGCATGTTCCTCTACATCCTGCTGCGTTTCCGCAACATTGCCTTCTCCGTAGGTGCAGTTTCTGCCGTTGCCCTCACAGCATTCCTCATCATTGGCTTCTACTCCGTATGCTGGGGCTTCTTCCCCTTCTCAATGGAGATTGACCAGTCGTTTATAGCAGCTGTGCTGACCATTATCGGTTATCAGATCAACGACACCGTGGTGGTATTCGACCGAGTGCGCGAAATGATGAAGCTCTATCCGCTCGAAGACCGCAAGATTACCATCAACAAGGCCCTGAACACCACGCTGTCGCGTACGTTCATGACATCGCTGTCAACCTTACTGGTGCTCCTGTGCATCTTCTTCCTCGGTGGCGACTCCATCCGTTCGTTCACATTCGCCATGATCTTCGGTGTGATAGTAGGTACCTTCTGCTCGCTCTTCTGCGCAGCACCGGTAGCTTACAGCATCCTCCGCAAAGGCAAGATGAAAGCTGACGCCAAAGCCGTTGCCAACGCCGGCAACAAGCTTCAGGGCAACCGTCGCTTTAAATAATAAATAGCCTAAAAAAGCGCCCCGGCGAAAAATTTTTCGCCGGGGCGCTTTGTTTTTTTTATGAGCCCTGCCAGCCCTGGGAGCAATGGGAGTTTTGGGAATAAGAATAATGGGAGCCATGGGAGTAATAGGAGCTGAGTAGCAGCATTAGCCGCGCTGCTAAAATAGCTAAATCAGCTAAAATAGCTACCAAGCTAAATCAGCTAAAATAGCTACCCAAGCTACCGCAGCTGCCCAAGCTACCATAGCTACCCGGCTACCGCAGCTACCAAATTTGTCTTCGGGTCGGAGAAAAAGAAAAGAGGCCGCGTTGAACACGGCCTCTTTGAGGTGACCCCGGTGGGGCTCGAACCCACGACCCAATGATTAAGAGTCATTTGCTCTACCAACTGAGCCACGGAGTCATTCTCAGCATCCTTGAAGACTTTGTTGTCCCTCAGGGCACGCTGCCTTTCCCAAATGCGTTGCAAAGTTAATGCCTTTTTTTGAACCCCGCAAGTAATTGCCCGAAGAAATTCCCCTCTAACCCCAAATTTTAACATTTGTTTAACCTTTAAGGCGTAAAAGCGGATAAAACTTGTGCTAAAAAGGGCAAAAACTCGGTCTGCACCGGGTGGATAAAGAGTGGTAACTGCTTGGGTGAGTTTGCTGTCTATGAGCCGCCGTGGGTGCCGAGCATTGTGCCCGGGGTGGTCGATAAGCGAAATTTAAGCCCCGGGCAACCTCATGTCGGATTTTTTTAGTAACTTTACGGCAAAATACTTTTAACACAGATCAAGATGAGAAAACAGGTTTTGATGGTGCTTGGCGTTTCCACGCTGTTGCTGGCCACGGGCTGCTCAAAGAAGTTAGGGCAGTTCAAGAGCGAATATTTCTCTACCAACCCAACACCATTGCAGGAAGTAGGCACCAACGTGCCCGGAACGGTTACGGGCAACATCCCGCCTAAGTTCATGTTGCAGAATGCAAGAGTTACGGCAACCCCCGTGCTGCAGTGGCAGACAGGCACCGAAAAAGGTGTGGCCAAGTATGCCGAGGCTCAGGGCGCTCCCACACTTTTCCAGGGCGTAAACGTGCGCGACAACGGCCAGATTGTGGATTACGTCAACGGCGGCACGGTGCGCATTCCCTTCGACATTCCCTTTAAGGACGCAATGGCCAAGAGCACACTTTATCTTGATTTCCAGGTTGATCAGAACGGCAAGATCTACGCTCTGCCGCGTGTAAAAGTCGGTTACGGCGTCATCACCACCGCTTCGCTGGCTTCTGCCAAGTCGGTGGCACCCGCCCTTGAGCCGGATTCCTTCCGCCAGGTCATCACCAAGAATTATTCGGCCGACATACATTTCCTCATCAACCAGGCCAACATCCGTCCGTCGGAGCTTGCCGCCAAAGGTTATATCGACCTCAACCAGCAGCTGAAAGAGGCCAATGCCAGTCCGAAGATGGAGATTTCGGGTCTTACCATCAACTCATACGCATCGCCCGAAGGCACCTACGACTTCAACAAACGTCTGGCCGAACAGCGCGAGGCCAACACCACCGCGCAGGTTGAGGGTCAGCTGAAGAAAGATAAGATTGACGAGTTCGGCGAGCTTACCTCAAGCTTCACCCCCGAAGACTGGGAAGGCTTCCAGAAACTCGTTGAGGCCAGCAATATCCAGGACAAAGAGCTGATTCTGAGCGTGCTGAGAATGTCGCCCGACCCCGAGCAGCGCGAGAAAGAAATCCGCAACCTCTCGAGCGTATTCAACGAGCTGGCCGACCAGATTCTGCCTCAGCTGCGTTATTCGCGCATTCAGGCCACGGTGAAAGTGCTTGGCCGCACCGACCGCGAACTCGTGGAACAGTTCAACACCGACCCCACCAAGCTCAGCGTTGACGAGATGCTGTATCTGGCAACCCTCACCGACGACAATTTCAAGAAGATGGAGGTGTATGACCGCATCGCCCGCATCTATCCCAAAGAATCGCGCGCATACGTCAACTTAGGCGCAACCCAGCTTGTAGCCGGCGACAAAGATGGAGCCAAGGCCAACTTCGAGGAGGCCCTGCGCCTTGATCCCAACAGCAAGCCTGCCGAGATGAACCTGGCCCTCATAGCCATGATGAACGGCGACAACAGCCGTGCCAATGAGCTTCTCGGCGCCGCAGCCGGCACTCCCGGCATCGACGATGCCTTAGGCGTATATTACCTGCAGACCGGCGACGTGGCCAATGCCGTTCGCGCTTTCGGCGACAGCAAGACCAACAACGCTGCCGTGGCTCAGATTCTCAACCGCGACTATGCCGGCGCACAGCGCACGCTGCAGTCGGTGGCCAAGCCCGACGCCATTACCTATTACCTCATGGCCGTTACCGGCGCCCGCACAGGCAATCAGCAACAGGTGATGGACAACCTGCGTCAGGCCGTCAAGCTCGACCGCAAGCTCCTTGACCGCGCCAAATCGGACCTGGAGTTCGCAAACTACAACCTGACTTATCTCTAAGCACATTGTCTGACAAAATCATAGAGAGGGTGGCGCGTCCCGGCGCCCCCTCTGCTCTCAAAGCCTTTATCCTGTCGGCATGGCCCGACCTGAGCGGCAACCGCGTCAACGGGCTGCTGCATCGCGGACAGGTGAAGCTGCGCGGCGAAGTAACCACGCAGTTCGACGCCCCCGTGAACGAAGGCGATGCCGTGGCAATAAACTTCACCCGTCCTTATACCGTGCTGCGCCATCCGCGCCTACAGCTGGTGTATGAAGACGAGTATGTTGTGGTGGTGAACAAGGGTTACGGACTGCTGTCTGTGAGCCGCGGCGCGGCAAAACCCGAAACCACTGCATATAACATTGTGAAGAATTACCTCAAAGAGTGCGATTCCCGTCAGAAAGTCTTCATCGTGCACCGTCTGGACCGCGACACCTCGGGCCTGATGATGTTTGCCAAGACGCCCGAAGCCAAAGAGGCTATGCAGCACAACTGGAACAACATGGTGCTGGAACGCAAGTATGTGGCCGTGGTGGAAGGCAACGTGGAGAACGACGAGGGAGTGATACGCAGCTACTTGGGCGAGACCAGCGCTCACGAAGTCTTCTCCACACAAGACCCTCAGCAGGGCAAGCTCGCCGTAACGCGCTATAAAGTGCTGGCACGCGGCCAGGGTCGCTCCTTGGTGGAGTATTCGCTCGACACCGGCCGCAAGAACCAGATACGCGTGCACAGCCACGAACTGGGACACCCCATAGTTGGCGACCGCCGCTATGGCGCTTCACAGTCGCCCATCGGACGTTTGTGTCTGCATGCCCGCACACTGCGGTTTGTGCATCCGCAAAGCCGCAACGACATGAATTTCCAGCTCCCTGTGCCGGCTAAATTCCTAAAATTGGTAGGTAAATGAAATTTACACTTCCTGAAGTGCCTCACAACAACGAGGAGAAGACCGATACCCCGGCGCCGACCACACCGCCGGCGCCGTCGGCTTATGATGCGCTATTAGCCAAAATGGGCCGTAAGCCCGAGCGACCTAAGACCGAAACCGGCGAAAGCAAACCCTCGTGCCTTCATATCCCCGAAAAGCTCCGTGAGCTGACTGACGACAAAGACGACGACGGCTATGAAGTAGACGAACGCCAGGCCGACGAGGCTCAGAAGCTCATCCCCGAGCCCCTGAAAGGCCCCATGGCCATGGGTGCCAAAATACTCTCGTGGATAATGGTGCCCATGTTCATGCCCGTCATCAGCGTCATCCTTATGCTGTGGCTGTCGGCCATGCGCGCCATGCCCGAGGCGAATAAAATCACCGTGGTGATGGTCATTGCCGGCTTCAACACCATCCTGCCCATGATACTCATCGGCGTACTGCGAGCCATTGGCCTGGTGCGCGACGTTGGCCTCAACAGCCGCCGCGAGCGTTTCATACCGTATGTCATCACCATAGCCGGACTCGTCTGCTCCATCTTCTTCCTGAAGATGCAGGGCGCCCCGGAGTGGATGTGGAGCACATACGTAGGCGCCGCCGCCGCCATCTGCATCTGCTGCGCCGTCAACTTCAAATGGAAGATTTCAGCCCATGCCACCGGCGCCGGAGGCGTCCTCGCCACACTCCTGGTCATCAACATGTACGGCTCGCCCGTTGTCAACCTCACCTGGTGGATGTTCGGCGCCGCCATCCTCACCGGCCTCCTCGGCTCGTCACGAGTCTTCCTGCGCCGCCACACCGATATGCAGGTGCTGGCAGGCGTGGTCAACGGATTCCTCTGCGTTTACCTCGCGGCGCTGATTCTCAGTGCCTGACATAATAACTTATACCTACACCATGACACCGATTGTAAGCATCATAATGGGCAGCACATCCGACCTGCCCATAATGCAGAAAGCAGCCGAATATTTCGATCAGCTGCAGATACCCTTCGAGATACTTGCCCTGTCGGCCCACCGCACCCCGCGCGAGGTTGAACAGTTTGCCTCCACGGCCCGCAGCCGAGGCATCAAAGTGATAATAGCGGGCGCCGGCATGGCCGCACACCTTGGCGGCGTCATAGCCTCGCTCACCACACTGCCCGTTATCGGCGTGCCCATACGCAGCAGCTTCGACGGCCTCGACGCCCTTTTGGCCATCGTGCAGATGCCCCCGGGCATCCCCGTAGCCACTGTAGGCGTCAACGGCGCCCTCAATGCCGCTATCCTCGCCTCTGAGATATTGGCCCTCAACGACGACGACATTCACCAGCGCGTGGCCCAATATAAATCGCACCTCGCCGATAAGATTGTCAAGGCCAACGATGAGCTGAAAGAGATTCATTACACTTACAAGACCAACTAACCGCTAAAACCCCACAGCAAGGTGCGATACAATTACCGACGGCGCATCACCCGCGCCGTAAAAGTCGGCGACGTAAGCATTGGCGGCTTCAACCCCGTCAGGCTGCAGTCCATGACCAACACGCCGAGCCTCGATGCCGCCGCCACAGCCCGTCAGGCATTGCTCATCAGTAAGGCCGGTGGCGAACTGGTGCGCGTCACCACCCAGGGTGTGCGTGAGGCCGAGACACTGGCTAAGGTGCGCCGCATTCTCGACAGCGAAGGCTGCCGCGTGCCGTTGGTGGCTGATGTGCATTTCAATCCCAAAGCCGCCATGACGGCCGCCGTAACGGCTCAGAAAGTGCGCATCAACCCCGGCAACTTCGCCGACCAGCCGCGTGTGGTGGAGGGCGAAGAGATGACCCTTGACCAGTACCGGCAGCAGCTGCAGCAGGTGGAGGAACGGCTCGTGCCCCTTCTTGAGCTGTGCCGCCAAAACGGCACCGCACTGCGCCTTGGCGTCAACCACGGCTCGCTTAGCCACCGCGTCATGATGCGCTACGGCGACACACCCGAGGGTATGACCGAGTCGGTGATGGAGTATCTGCACATTGCCCGCAAACACAACTTCCACGACATTGTAATTTCCGTCAAAGCCAGTAACCCCGTGGTGATGATAGCCACCGTGCGCATGCTCGTTGAGCGCATGGACGCCGAAGGCATGGACTATCCGCTGCATCTTGGCGTTACCGAAGCCGGCGGCGGCGAAGACGGACGCATAAAGAGCGCTGTGGGCATCGGCACCCTCTTGGCCGAAGGCTTGGGCGACACCATCCGCGTATCGCTGAGCGAAGCCCCCGAAAACGAGATTCCCGTGGCGCGGCTGCTGCGCGATTATATAGTGAGCCGCGAAGGTCATGACCCCATCCTTATCTCCGACGAGCGTCTGGCCGGCGTAGCCCGCGAGATGGCCGACCCGTTGCCCGGACAGCAGCGCGTGTCGGTGCCGCAGGTGGCTTACCTCGACTTCAACCCCGAAGGCATGAAAGCCGTGAATGCCTCTTCCGACCCTCTGCTGCTCACCGACGACAGCCCCATAGCCCTCTTCTCCACGCATATCAACCCCGTGGGGGAGATGGCCTCATACATCGACCGTCTGCGCCTTACAGGGCGCCGCAACCCCGTTGTGCTTCATTTTACCTATCAGGGACGTAACGCCGAAGAAGTGGGTGTGCTGGCAGGTGCCGACGCAGGTGCGCTGCTCATGGACGGTTACGGCGCAGGATTATGGATTGATGCCGACGGGGTGGACCGCGACAAGCTCACCTCCATATCGCTGGCCATACTGCAGGCTGCGCGACTGCGTTTCAGCAAGACGGAATATATTGCCTGTCCGGGCTGCGGACGCACCCTCTTCAACCTGGAAGATACCCTGCGCCGCGTGCAGGAAGCCACCCACGGCCTTCCCGGACTGAAAATTGCCGTCATGGGGTGCATCGTCAACGGACCCGGCGAGATGGCCGATGCCGATTACGGCTATGTAGGCGCCGGTCCGGGTCGCATAACCCTCTATCGCGGCAAGACCCCGGTGGAGAAAAACATACCCCAGGAAGAGGCCGTGGAACACCTTTTGCGACTTTTAGAGGCCGACGGGCTGATGAAAGGCAAAAAATAAGCAAAAAATTTTCAACCCCTAACATGCTGCTATGCAGACACTTAGGAGCGGAGGTTAAAAATTTTTGAAAAAAGATTGATTTTTTTTGCCAAAATATTTGGCCGCTTGAAAAAAACGTTGTAACTTTGCACTCGCAAACGAGAGGGAAACAAACTTGCAGACTACAGCAGATCTGACCCTTCGATTGCAAACATAACCCCAAGGTGCGGTAGCTCAGTTTGGTTAGAGTGCCAGCCTGTCACGCTGGAAGTCGCGGGTTCAAGCCCCGTCCGCACCGCAGAGGAGAGAGGAAGAGTAGCTGTGATAAACTTCGGTTTTCCGGCTACTCTTTTTTATTCCATTCCTTTTAATCCATTTCATGACTGTACTCAGGCTGTCGCTGACCGCCTCTGCGCGTTGCCGGAAGGGCGTGGGGCGCCGCTTTGCAAAACTTCAGGCCGAAGCCTTTATCAATTTTCCACAGAGTTCGTCAACTAAGTGGCTAATAATTTGGCAATTGGCGCACGTTTGATTACCTTTGCAGGTAGAAACGATTCTATTGTATGAGCAATGATACTTCTTTGGCGCGCGGATTCCGTCTGCAAGGCAACGAGCGCGTCTATACCATAGAGGAAAAATTAGGTCAGGGAGGCTTCGGTATCACCTACCGCGTGCGTGGCCCCGTAAAGGTGGGCAACATACGCATGACGGTGGATTTCGCCCTCAAGGAGTTCTTCCTGCGCGATGACTGCGAGCGTCTCGACAACTCCAGCGTGTCGTATTCCAACCCGGCGCGCGACCGCGTGGAGAACTCGCGCAAAGACTTTGTCAACGAGGCGCGGAGACTGAAGAAAATCGGTTCTCGCATCCCAACATCGTCAGCTTCGACGAGGTCTTCGAGGCTAACAATACCGCCTATTACGTCATGGAGTATCTTCGCGGCAAGAGCCTTGGCGATTACGTTACCGAGAAAGGCCAGCTCAGCGAAGAGGAGACCCTCAGCCTGCTGAAACCCGTTATGGAGGCCGTGGAGATGCTGCATCAGAACCGCGTTTGCCACCTCGACATAAAGCCCGACAATATCATGCTTGAGCCGACCGACGACGGCTCCGTACGCCCGGTACTCATCGACTTCGGCCTGTCGAAGCATTACGACAAAGAGGGCCACGCCACCTCTACCATCAACTCGTTCGGTTATAGCGAGGGATACGCGCCTACAGAACAGTACGGCGGTATCACCACCTTCTCGCCGGGTGCCGACGTATATGCCCTCGGCGCCACGCTCTTCTATTGCCTCACAGGCAAAACGCCGCCGCGCGCCCTCGACCTGCGTCCCGGCGAGATGGCAGGGATGCTTCCTGAAACGGTGTCGGACAGGCTCCGCGAGGTAATCCGCCGCATGACCCTCGACAAGCACGATCGCCCGTCATCGCTTAGCGGGTTGCTCGATGCATCTACTTCCACAGACACCGTCCGCGTTGAAACGGTAAGCGACAACAGCACAAAGAGCTTCGTAAAGTCCGTTGCAGAAGCCGACAATCCTGCTGAAAAGGAAGAGAAACCGGCTAAGCCTGTCAAACCGGTCAAGGTGGATAAGGTAGAAGTGCAACCGGCTCAGGCCAAGAGCAAAAAGACTCTCCTTTATCTGATTGGTGGCATTGTCGTAGCCGCCGTTGTGGCCGTGGTTATCATACTTTCGGGCCAAAAGAAGGATGACGAGATTAAGTATAACGAGGAAACTCCGGCCGCAGATACCACAGCTGTTGAGCCTGTTGTACTGCCCGAAGAGGAAGAGCCCGTTGAGACACCTGCAGTTACGGCAGAGCCTCAGACGGCTCCCAAAGTCACCTCACAGCAGCCCTCAGCCCGCAAGCAGAATTCCTCCACAACCCACCGCCAGGGCTCCTCTGCAAACAGCACACAGACCCGGAATAAGCCGAATACGCAGAAACCAAATCCGCAGAAACCAAATCCGCAGAAGCCAAATCCGCATGAGACGGAAACTCAGCATAACCCGATATCAAATCCCAGTCGTCCGCAGAAGGTAACAGATTTCTAACCTTTACCACATTCCGGCACAGACAGATAACCACCGGCTAATCTCATATCATAACAACGGGCCTTATCCTCTTCTCATAAGCCCGTTGTTATTTTTAGCTGCTTCCCGTTCCCTCTCACTACACCTTTCCCCCTGAGAGCCTCTCTCTGCTTGGCTTGGCTGAGTCGCTGGCTGTGTATCCTCTAAGCACTCTCTTTGCGTGGAATACGCGGATTATAAGTCATAAAAAAGCTGCGCCAAGAAAATGACGCAGCTTTATCATTAATCAAGTATGAGTCAGCGGATAATCACCTTTTCAGTGGCGGCGGTGCCGTCGGTGTAGAGGGTGATGCGTATTACCGTGGAGCCGGCGGCCGGATTGGCTATCTCAATGCCGTCGAGGCTGAAGTAGCGTACAGAAGCCGGTGTCTTGGCACCGTCGAGGCCGTCGACCACGTTGCCGCCATTGTCGGTGATGACAGTGTAGACACGTGTGTAGTTCGGAGCCTTGATGGTGATGGTTGCCGGGTCTTTAGCCTTGGTGGCTACCACATAAATCTTGTTGCCCTCAATCTTGAGGTTGGGAGATACAGTAACGTCAACGCCGTCGAAACGCTCTATGCGGCAGGAGCTGCGCAGGCTCTCGGCGTTTTCGCCATCCTTGAAGATGAGGATGTTGGAAGCTGCGTTGAGGTCGGGGTTGGCTGCAAACACCTTCAGAGTGGGCAGCGAGTTCTGGTGATAGTCGAACGCTTTGCCAAGCAGAGCGCGGGTGAGGTTCATCGACGAAAGGCCGATGGCGCGGGCTGCGTCAGCGTCGTTGGTCGGGAAGCCCTTGGCCAGGTCAGTGTTGTAGTAAGCCGAATCCACGGTTACCTTGCTCTGAGAAGCGTCAACGTGAACGATGGCGCCAGTGGTGGCCTCGTCAACACCCGTCAGAGTGCCGGAGAAGTATACACGGGCGATTTTGGTTGAGCCTGTTGAATAGCCCAGGATGCCGCCGGTGTAGTGAGAGCCGGTTACGTTGCCGTAGTTGATGCAGTCGTAGATATTGATGGCGCTGTTGCCCCAGATGCCGCCGGCATTGCCGTATTTTCTTGTGCCGGTGTAAGAGGTGGAAACATTGCCCAGGTTGACGCAGCGGTTGGCGCGGCCGTTGCCGTGGCCTGCGATACCGCCGGTGCCATACGATTTGTTGGTTACTTCGCCGTAGTTGTAGCAGTCGTTGATGAAGCCGCCGCAAGCGCCGGCAATGCCGCCTACATAGTAGGTTTTGTCGCCGCCCGTAACGGTTACGGGAGCGTAGTTGACCAGACGGCTCAGAGTGATGTTGCTAGTGCCGCCACCGGTTACACCGCCCACATAGCCTGAGTTGGTGCCTTCGCCCAATACCTCGGCGTAGTTGGCGCAAGAGTCGAGAACGCTGCCCGAGCTCAGGTCGCCGGCAACACCGCCGGTATAAGATTTAGAAGTGCCGTGCACCTTGGCGTAGTTGGCCAGATAGCTGCCCTTGGCGTTGCTGGAGAGGTCGCCTACCACACCGCCTGTGTAGTTGGTGCCGAATACCTCTGCGTAGTTGCGGCAATGGGTTATGCTGCCGTTGATACGACCGGCCACACCGCCCACCATTGAGCCGTTGATGTTAATCTCAGAGTAGTTGAAGCAGGAGTCAACATAGTTGCCGTTGCCTACCACGCCGCCTACCGAAGAAGCGCCCTTCACGGTGCCGCGGTTGGTGCAGTTGCGGATGGTGCCGCTCATGTTGCCCACAATGCCGCCTACGGTGCCGTAATAACGGTCGCCAACGCTGTCTTTGGCCATTACAACGCCATAGTTGTGGCAGTTCTCAACGGTAACCGTCAGGCCGCCGTATGACAGGATGCCGCCCACAGTGTTGTAGTTGCCTATTACCTGACCGCGGTTGGTGCAGTTGGTGATTTTGCCGGCGTAAGCCGAGCAAATCAGACCGGCAGTGTTGGTGTTGTCGGTGGAGCCTACATAGCCGTCGTTGTGGCAGTTGTCGATGTTGCCGTAGCTGATGCCTACCAGACCGCCTACATACTTGTAAGCACGGATGCGGCCGTTGATGCGCATATTGCTGATGCTGCCTTCGCGGCCCAGAGTACCTATGACGCCGGCATTCTCGTAAGGAAGATCGCCGTTCTTGTCGGTGTACTCAATGCGGATGTGTTTCAGCGTGTGGTTTTGGCCGTCGATGTTGCCCATGAAGTGGTTGGCGCTGTTGTAAGCCACCGGCATGAAGTTGTCGGTAGAATCACAATCCACGTCGTTGTTCATGGCAAAGTACTTGCCGCTGTAGCGCAGACCGTAACGGTTGGTGTATTGCGACAGCAGTTTCCAGTCGTTGTAGGTGTTGAGCTTGTAAGGATCCTGCTGCGTGCCGGCGCCGCTGAAGGGCACGTGCGTGCGCTGCAGTTCGAACTCGCGGGAGAAGTTGCCTAAAGTGGCAGTCAGGAGTGCCTGAGCCGGTTTCGCCGTGCTCTGCGGCTGGAGAGTGGTACCGTTGATGGTGAAGCCCTTGCCGGCGAGTTTCCATGTCAGACCCTGAGCGGAAGTCAGAGTGGCCGGAGAGTTGATTTCGTTGCTTACCTCGGGAGCCGTCAGCGTGATGTACATGCTGCGCAGAGCTTTGGTGGCAGTTTCATCCTTGAAGAGTTTCAGCACAGGGAGTTGGCCGGCGCTGAAGTCGAACGTGTCGGTCGACAGACCTTCGAGAACCGTTCCTGCCAGGAGTTCCGAGCTGTTGAGACCCTTGACGCCACTGTAAGGAGCGTTGCCAACGGCGCCCTGGAAAATCAGCTGAGCGTCGTAATAAGTGTTCTTGGCAGCTACGATGTTGCGGTTTGTGGCAGCGATGCCGCCCGTCTCCGACTTGGAGTCGCCCATGTGCAGGATACCTGTGTTGATGACGTTGCGGAGCTGAGTGCCGTCGGCCATACGGGCCACGATGCCGGCCACCTCGGTGCCTGCCTTCACGTTGCCCTGGTTGACGCAGTTGGCAATGAGTACCTTGCCGCCTGTGTTGCCTACCAGACCGGCTGCGGCAGCTGTCTTGATGAAGGGTATGGTAACAAGCGAGTCAGCATGCACCAAACCGTCGTTCTGGCTGTTGAGCAGAGCAGAGCCCTCTTTCATCTCGGCCACCAGACCGGCGCTGTAAGTATCGCCGCAGGTAATGGTGCCTGCGTTGTAGCAGTTCAGTACCTTGGCGCCTTCCATCAGACGGGCTACGATGCCGGCGGCGTGAGTGGAGGCAGCCGTAACGGGTGCATAGTTGCGCACATTCTCTATGGTGCCGTTGCAGATAGCCACTGTGGAGGCTACACCGGCGGCGCCGTTGAGCTTACAGCTGGAGTCGATGATGAGGTTCTTTACATGACCCTTGGTGCCGAGAATGCCTATCAGAGCCACCGTTTGTTTGGCGCCTGAAGCAATCTTGCCTTCGGGGGTGATGGTGTAACCGTTCAGATACCAGTTCTTGATGCTGTGGCCGCGGCCGTCGAGCGTGGCATTGAAGAGATGCTTCTCGTTGGTGTCGTCGGCGATGCCGTAGAAGTCGGTAACACCGCTGAAGTCGATGTCGTTGGCAAGAGCGTAATAGTCGTTTTCAAACGTCAGACCATTTTCAGTGATAGCCTTGTTGAGCGTTTTGAAATCGGCGGGAGACTTGAGCAGATAAGGACTCTGGGCTGTGCCGTCGCCTTCAAACTGCTTCGGAGCGATGTTGAGGAAATAGATGCGCGAGAAGGTGCCACCCAGCGAGAGGTCGTTGAGCGTAACTGCCAGTAATTCCTGAGCCAGCTGACCTTTCAGCTTCACCTGGTTGCCCTCAATCTTCAGAGCCTCTGATTCCTGCACATATTTCGAGCCGTTGTAGATTGACCACTGCAGAGCGGGGTCGAGGCCGATGTTGAAGTCGCTGTGTACGTACGAGAGCTGTTCTTCGCCGTGCAGCAGCACAGGAGCGGCTGCGAAAGCCATAACCTTTTCGGGGAAGTTCTTAAGCACAGGATAATGGCCTGCCGAGAATTTCCAGATGTCGGTGCTGAAGCCCTCAATGGGAGTGCCTGAAGTCAGGAACGATGAGAGGCGGCCGCCGTCGGCTTCATCCATGCCGCTCATTTGCCTGTCGACGAATACATTGCTCAGTTCGGCATATTGGCCGCTGGTGGCGCTTGTGTTGCCATAAATGGCCTGTGCGGGAGTGGGGATGCCGCCGCAGCGTACCTGAGCTGTGGAGATGCAGTTCTGAAGTTGCGGCTGGAGCCATTTGCCAAGTTGCAGCGCACCTACTATGCCGCCGGTCTTCGTGTTGTCTTTCGAGGCCTGAATGGACATGGTGGTGTAGCTGTCGCGGATTGCGCCTGAGCAGTTACCTACCAGACCACCGCATGAGCCGATGGTGGATTTGGTAACGGCGGTTGACATGATGCCGGCAGCCATACAGCGCTCTATAACAGAGTTGTTGTTGGTGTTTCCTGCAATGCCGCCCTGCCAAGCGTAACCGGTGTTGTCGGTCATTGAGCCCAGGAAGTAGGTGTCGGAAATCACACCGTGTTTGGTGGAAGAGGCCGACAGACAGCCTGCGACACCGCCCACGCCGTGGCCGATGCTGTTGGGAAGGCCTGTGGTGATGACTGCCGATACGTGGCAGTTGGAGATGGTGTCCTGGCGTTCTTCACCTACCAGACCGCCGGTGTAGGCTGCGCCTGAAAGGGTGCCGATGAACGAAGAATTGGTGATTTTGCATCCCTGACCGGCCAGGCCGCCGATATATTCGGTGGAAGCCGAGATGTGAGCCGTTACATGCACATTCTCAATGGGACCCTGTGTGCAGCCAACCAGTACGCCGGCATATTTCTCGGCGGTGGTGAGTTTGGCGTTGTTGAGGGTGAGGTTTTTCAGCACCGAGTTGGCGCCTGCATAGCCGAAGAGACCCGTGTATTGGGTGGCGCCGCGGCTGATGTTGAGGTTGCTGATTTTCTTGTTGTTACCGTCGTAGATACCGTCGAAAGGAGTCTTTTTGGAACCGATGACGCGGTATTGGGTAACGGTGTTGCCGAAGTCGATGTCCTGAGTCTGCTGGAAGTACTTGCCGGTGAACTTGTTGCCGCCGTTAACCAGCAGCGCCAGCGTGTTGAGGTCTTCCACAGAGCTTATCTTGTAAGGATTCTCCTGCGTGCCTTCGCCCTGAAGGTTATGCTCCTGGGCTGTGGGCCATTTAATGGTGCTACCTTCGTCAAGAGTTATCTGGCAGGTATTCATGCCGAACGAGCATCGCAGCAGCGCGTTGGCGCGGAATACGCCCCAGGGCGAGAAGTTCATGGTGGTGTCGGTGGCTGAGCCTGTCATGTTTCCGGCCACGCCTTTGTTCTGCGACGATGTCCAGGTGGCGTTGAAGTTGCACGACGGACCCACCAGCGAGCTCTCTACCAGAACCTGCGGTTCCATAACCCAAGTCTTGTCGGGGTTGAGCTGGGCTATTACCGAGCGGCCGTTGTCGCAGAAGTTGGCAATGAGCAGCTCGCTGTTGGCCGGCTGTTCCAGATATACGCGGTAGGAGGCGTCTTCAAATTTCTTCGATGACACAATGCGTTTCTCGCCTGCCATGGTGGCGTTGGTCTTCTTGAAACGCAGATTACGGCTGACGCCGATGGCTGAGCCGTAGAAAGAGGATGTTTCGTCGGCTACCACTATCACCCAACCCAAAGAGTCGGAGAGATGCAAGTGGCCCTCGTCGGTGATGGTCAGCTCGAAGTAAGCCTTCGGGTCGGAATAGAAGCCGCCGCGCGTTACATTAAACGGCATCAGATAGAAATCGCCGTAAGGCTTGAGGTAGAAAGCCTTCTGCGGATGAAACTGCACCGTGTTGTTGGTGGCGTTGTAATAACCTGCTGCGGTGAAACCTTCGTTGAAGAAGTTGTCGATGTAGCAGGAGTCGCCGCGGAAGGAGATGCGGCAGCTGGCGTCGTAGAGTTGACGCGGGTTGTTGCCTCCCAGGTCATCCCATTGGGAGAAGATTTTTTTCTGGAGACTTGAAATGGGCGGAGCGTTGTGCGTTGCTTTGCGCTGCGACGCCGCCGGCATGTAAGCCTCCTTCAGGGCCTGCACTTTCTCCAGCGTCCGTTCGCCGCCTTGTTCCTGGGCTGAGGCCCGGAACGACGGAACGAACAAAGCCAGTAGAGCCAGTGCGGCAGTGAGTCTAAGTCGCTTCATGCGGATTGATTTATTTGGTTAAAATTTAGTTTTTACAGTATGCTGTTGTCGGGTTGAACGAATGGTATAGATAAAGATGAGGCGGATGATGGTGGCTGAGTTCCGGCACTTCCGATAAGATGCCGGTTTGCATATTCATGGCCTCAGGGGCGGCAAAGTGATGCATTAAACGGAGCAAAGGCCGTTTCGGAGGCGTAAAAAGCATCTCGTCTCCGCTTGCAAAGATACGAAAATTTTTTTTGAATTACCGCGAGTCTTGCCCTCTTTTTGGCCTTTTTCTTGCGCTCACCTTAACTTTTTGGGCATTTTTTTTGCTCCCCGATTCAATCACCGCTTTGCTGCGGTTTTTCAGAAAAAGGTCGGTGGTGAAGGGTTTGCCCTGCATGGATTTGAGCAGAAACATCTTCTCTCTGACGCTGCCGGTGAACTCCTCGTAGAGCTCTTTCCAACGCGCGGCAAGGAGCGTGGCCGAGGGCTTTACCTTCTCAAGCGCCTGCAGCGGCTCGAGGATGGTGAACACCATGCGGTTTCTGAAATAGTCGATGCTCTTGTCGTAACGCTCCTGAAATGCCGCGCTTTCCAGCACCTCGTCGGTGATGTTGGCAATTGCTGAGCGCCAGCGTTGCGCCACGTCGGTTATGTAGCGCTGCATCTCACGGTAACTCTCCTCGATGCAGGCTGCCACAGAGACTCCGGCTTTGCCCAGCCTTTCGCCGGCAAAAGAGCGCAGGCTGTAGAGCGCCGAGCCAATGCGGCTGAAGTCGAACAGTCGGTCGAGCAGCCTTTGCCGGTAAAGCGCCCTGGTTACGTTGATGAGACTGACATCCTTGGCGGCCTGTATTGTGCGCGCGCTGATGAAGTCGAGCACATTGCGGTCGGGCGTCATCACCGCCTCGCGCAACGGAGTGGCGAGCACCACACCCTCGAGAGTGCGGCAGCGGCTCAGTGCTACATAGACCTGCCCGGGAGCAAAGGCCCTGCCCGCGTCGATGACTGCCTTGTTGAAGGTCAGCCCCTGGCTTTTGTGTATGGTGATGGCCCAGGCCAGTCGAAGTGGTATCTGACTGAAAGTGCCGTCGACAATGGTCTTTACCGAGTTGTCGGCCTCGTTGATTTCGTAACGCGTGTTCTCCCACGTGGCCTTTTCCACCTCCACTTCCGTGCCGTCGTCGATGCAACGTACCCTGACGCTTGAGGCCGTGAGATTAGTGATGACGCCTATCTTGCCGTTGTAATAGCGGTGCTCGTCCGACGAATCGTTGCGTATGAACATTACCTGCGCACCCTTCTTGAGCACCAGATTGGCGTCGGTGGGGTAGAAGCTCTCCGGGAAATCGCCTGTTATGCTGCCGGCATAGACCGAGCTTTTGCCGGGCAGCGCCGCCAACTGACGGTCGTTGTAGCTGTCGGCCAGGCGGTTATGGGTGGTGAGCCTTATGTAGCCCTGATCCGGTTCGGGCGCGAAGTCGGGCCGGAAAAGAGTACTGAGCCGACGCATATCGTCGCCGGTAAGACGCCCGTCGCGGACATGATTGAGCAGCGACACAAATTCGCGGTTTTGCTGCCGGAAGACCTTTGTGAGGCCCACCGTGACGTAGTTGATTTTTGCCAGCGCACGCGAGCCGAAGAAATATGGCGTGGAGTAATAATGCTGCATCAGCTCCTCGTCGCGGGCCGTCACCACGGGCGCCAGTTGCTGCAAATCGCCAATCATCAGTAACTGAACGCCGCCAAAGGGCTGCGGATTTCGGCGCAGGCGCCGCAAAGTGTCGTCTACGGCATCGAGCAAATCGCTGCGCACCATGGAAATTTCGTCGATGATGAGCAGGTCGAGAGCGCGGATGATGCGCAGCTTGTTGCGCGAGAAGCGGAAGTTGGACTTCACCGTGGCGCCGGGCACAAAGAGCGTTGGAGGCAGCTGAAAGAAACTGTGCAGCGTAACACCGCGTGCATTGATGGCCGCCACGCCTGTGGGCGCCGTCACCACGCAAGTCTTCGACGTATGCTCCTTTACATAGCGCAGAAAAGTGGTCTTGCCTGTGCCGGCTTTGCCGGTGAGGAAAACCGAAGTGCCGGTTTGCTCCACAAACTGCCAGGCGAGCTGCATTTCACGGCTTAACTCGCCGTCGGATTCATTCTTTTGCGCCATGTTGCACATAATTGTTGATGATGTAGGCTATCCGGATGCAAAATTACGCAAAAATTTCATCACCGCAGCCCGCGCCGCAAAAATTATGATAAATGATACAAGGCTCCACAGCTCATTATGAATAATTATGTGAGAATAGGAGGAGATAAGTTCATGTCGTTGCAATTTGTAATTCAGAGCTTAGCCAACAGCTCTGTGGCTGTTATCGCTTCCATTTTGGAGAATGCGAATAGTTTCTTGCCAAGGTCTTTCAACGACGCTCCAATGTGGTAAACTTCTTCGTCCAATATCAGAAAGCGGTCGTGAGCTTTTGAATAACTATGTAATGTAACACCGGGATATTGTTTATTATGGCGCTTTACATCGAGTCGGATTTGATCGTTGATTTTGCCATCGTAAAGATCAACTTTAACACCGGCTCTGCGTTTTGACAGCTGCATAAGAACTGTTTCGTCTATATAGTTGTCAATCACCACAATCCTTTTCTTTGCACGTCGGATTAGATCTGAAACAAAGACGTAAGCGTCGAAAATTTGTCCGTCAAAGAAAATGCCCTCTTTAGGAGGTAATGATGTTCGGATAAAGAAATCTACTTTCTTATCAAGTTGATTTAAATGACGATCTTGTTCCTCAAAGTGTAATTCTTGATTGGTGAAACGTCTTTCAACGCGTTCCTCCAACTGTAAAAGTCGTTGATTTATCGCATAGCCCCGAAGTAAGTATTCTTTCAATACTTTGTTTGCCCACTGACGAAATAAAGTGGCGTTTCGGCTGTTGACCCTATAGCCAACCGATAAAATTGCATCCAAATTGTAGAATTTGGTCTTATAAGACTTTCCGTCGGCGGCAGTATATTCCAAAATGGAATAAACTGAATTTTCATTTAGCTCTCCGCTGTCGAAAATATTCTTAAGGTGTTTGGAAATGGCCGGTTGCTTAACACCAAATAATTGAGCAATCTGTTGTTGTGTTAACCATACCGTTTCATGGCGCACCCTTACATCAAGCCTCATTGTCTCATCAAGCTGATAGAGTATGATTTCGTTGCTTTCTGTTTTTTTCCATTTGCAAAGATAATGCTTTTTGCTGTATTGCACGCACTGTATAACAAAAATATACGCATGGATGTAATATATGAGGGGAGGGGGCGCGGGAGCAGAGTTGTGTAAACGAAGAAAAATAGCTAATTTTGCATTTTATAAAGATAAAGACGATGGAAAAAGCCGATAAACAAAAGGAGTTTAAACGTACACTCATCACCACGGCGTTGCCGTATGCCAACGGACCGGTGCATATAGGTCATCTGGCCGGGGTTTACGTGCCGGCCGACATTTATGCTCGTTATCTGCGGCTGCAGGGCCGCGATGTGCTGCTCATTGGAGGCAGCGACGAACACGGTGTGCCCATCACCATAAAAGCACGCAATGAAGGCGTTACGCCCCAGGATATAGTTGACCGCTATCATAAGATAATAAAGGATTCGTTTGCCGAGCTGGGTATCTCGTTCGACGTCTACGGACGCACTACGTCGGAAACTCACCGCCGCACAGCATCCGATTTCTTCCGTCGGCTGTATGACAAGGGTGAGTTCATAGAACGCACCGAGGAGCAGCTCTATGACCCCGAAGCAGGTCAGTTCCTGGCCGACCGTTATGTGGAAGGCACCTGCCCCCATTGCGGCAATGAGCACGCCTACGGCGACCAGTGTGAAGCCTGTGGCACGTCGCTCAATGCCACCGACCTGATAAATCCGAAATCGCGTCTGAGCGGCGCCACGCCGGTGAAACGCGCCACCAGCCACTGGTATCTGCCTCTCGACAAATGGGAACCGCGTCTGCGCCAATGGATTCTTGAGGAGCATAAGGAATGGCGCCCCAATGTCTACGGCCAGTGTAAGTCGTGGCTCGACAACGGGTTACAGCCGCGTGCCGTTACGCGCGACCTGAGCTGGGGTATCCCGGTGCCGGTGGAAGGCGCCGAGGGAAAAGTGCTTTATGTGTGGTTCGACGCCCCGATTGGTTACATCTCGAACACAATAGACATTCGCCCCGACGACTGGGAGACCTGGTGGAAGAGCAAAGACACGCGCATGATTCATTTCATTGGCAAGGACAATATTGTGTTTCACTGCCTCATCTTCCCTGCCATGCTCATGGCCGACGGTTCGTATAATCTGCCCGACAATGTGCCGGCAAACGAGTTCCTGAACCTGGAAGACAACAAGATTTCCACTTCGCGCAACTGGGCCGTGTGGCTGCATGAGTATCTGCGCGATTTCCCCGGCAAACAGGATACGCTGCGCTATGTGCTGACGGCAACGGCGCCCGAGACTCGCGACAATAATTTTACCTGGCGCGATTTCCAGGAACGCAATAACTCGGAACTGGTGGCCATTTTGGGCAATTTCGTCAACCGTGTGCTGGTGCTGATGCAGAAGTATTACAACGGTGAGGTGCCTGCTCCCGGCACTCTCGCCGAGATTGATGTGAATGTATTGGCCGAACTGCGCGGCGAGGCTGACGAGATGACGGCCTGTCTGGAACAGTTCAAATTCCGCGACGCTCTGCGCCACGCCATGAACATGGCCCGCGCAGGCAACAAATATCTGGCCGACTGTGAGCCGTGGAAGCTGATAAAGACCGACGCTGAACGCGTGAAGACCATAATGTATGTGGCCGCGCAGATATGCGCCAATCTGGAAATAGCCTTTACGCCCTTCCTCCCCTTCATGGCAAAGAAATTGGGTGAGATGCTGCGTATGGACAGCTATAACTGGCAGCAGCTTGGCAGCGACAGTCTGATAAAGCCGGGCACTCAGTTGCCCAAGCCTGAAATTCTGTTTGAGAAGATTGAGGATGCCCAGGTGCAGGCTCAGCTCGACAAGCTCGAAGCCACCCGCAAGGCTAACGAAGAGGCTGCCTGGCAACCCGTTCAGCCCAAGCAGGAATGCTCGTTCGAGGACTTTGAAAAACTCGATATAAGGGTGGGCAAGGTGCTGGAATGCAGCAAGGTGCCCAAGGCTGACAAGCTGCTTCAGTTTAAGATTGACGACGGCATGGGCGGCCGCACCATCGTGTCGGGAATAGCTAAATATTACAAACCCGAAGAGCTGATTGGCACCAACGTATGCTTCATTGCCAACTTCGCTCCGCGTAAGCTGCGCGGCATAGTCAGCGAAGGCATGATTCTGAGCGTGGAACAGCCCGACGGCTCGCTGCGTGTGGTGCATCCCGACGAGGAATGTAAACCGGGTACCACAGTGGGATAATAAAATCAAAACTCCATGATAACCCAAGAGCAACTCAAAGACGTTCAGAGCAGGGTGGCTGATCTGGCCCGTTATCTCGACATTGAAGGGAAGAAAATTCAGGTTGAGGAGGAGGAACTGCGCACTCATGTTGCCGATTTCTGGGACGACCGCAAACGCGCCGAGGCCCAGATGAAGAAGATAAAAGACCTTCATTTCTGGATAGACTCTTATAAAGAGGTGAGCGGCCAGACCGAAGAGCTTCAGCTGGCTTTTGATTTTGTAAAAGAGGGTCTGGTGGAAGAGGAAGACGTTGACAGGCAATATGCCAAGGTGCTCGATTTGCTTGAGCACCTGGAGCTTCGCAATATGCTGCGTCAGGAAGAAGACAAGCTTGGCGTGGTGCTGAAAATCAATTCCGGCGCCGGCGGCACAGAGAGTCAGGACTGGGCTCAGATGCTCATGCGCCTCTATCTGCGCTGGGCCGAAAAGCATAATTACAAAGCCACAGTGAGCCAGCTCCTCGAAGGTGACGACGCCGGCATCAAATCGGCCACCATAAACATAGAAGGCGATTACGTATATGGCTTCCTGAAAAGCGAAAACGGCGTTCACCGCCTTGTGCGCGTAAGTCCGTATAACGCCCAGGGCAAACGCATGACCTCCTTCGCCAGCGTCTTCGTAACGCCGCTGGTAGACGACACCATTGAGATACAGGTGCAGCCGGCTTTGTTGAGCTGGGATACTTTCCGCAGCGGCGGCGCCGGCGGTCAGAACGTGAACAAGGTGGAGAGCGGCGTGCGGTTGCGCTATCAGTATAAAGACCCGTATACCGGCGAGGAAGAGGAGATTCTGATTGAGAACACCGAGACCCGCGACCAGCCCAAGAATAAAGAGAACGCCATGCGTCAGCTCAAATCCATTCTCTATGAGAAAGAGCTGAGCCACCGACGCGCCGAACAGGCCAAGATAGAAGCCGGCAAGAAAAAGATAGAGTGGGGCAGCCAGATACGCAGCTATGTGTTTGACGACCGAAGGGTGAAAGATCACCGCACAAACCATCAGACAAGCGACGTCAACGGCGTGATGGACGGCGATATAGACCCCTTCATCAAAGCCTATCTGATGGAATATGCCGCCACGCTCTGACGGGCGTCGGCACCCCGCAAGAACCCTCTCCTTAACCCAAAAATAAGTAAAATTAAATATTTTTTCAAAAAATCTTGCGGGGTAAAAAAAAGATTATTAACTTTGCAGCCGAGAGAGACTGTGCCTGAACGTGAACAGGCGCACGGCAAGCCCCCAAGCGATTCCTGAAGGCTGCTCTCTCCCATGAAAAGCAAAAGAGAGAAACAAAACAATAATAACCAACAAACCACAAAAGAGATGAAGAAATTCTACATTCTCGCAGCAGGTCTGCTCGCAGCCGGCAGCATGATGGCAACTCCCACCGTGCGTCCGGAAGTGAAAGCAGCCTCAAATCAGCCTGTGCAGATGACAGAGGAAGGCCTCGCCATGACACGCGCTGAAGAAGCTTACGCAGCTTACGTAAACGAGAACAATCTGGATGCTCCCGGCATGCAGAAGTTCACATGGACCGACCCTCAGGGCAACGTTTTCAATGGTGCCTTCATGGAAAGCGGCGAATGGACTGACAACTTCACAGGATGGGCAGCCGCAACGCACTACTCAAAGGTTACGGCATCCATCACTACTGGTCAAGGCAATACCCGTAAGACCATCAACCACATTCTCTTCTATCCCCGTTTCGTGATCTTCACCAACTTCACGAACCTGGTACCGGGCACCACTGAGGCTGACTCACTGAAAACCATACCTCTGTCGGTTTGGGGCTCAGGCAAACCTCTGTCAAACTTTAACTTCAAAGTTCCGAAACTGTCAGACGGCGGCGCCAACAGCTTCCACATCGGTCTGGCCGATAATAACAACTTCGTTATTGTCAACACCAATACCCCGAACAGCAGCAACCAGCCTTACTTCACCAGCGGCTCCATGGGCTACAACATCTACAACGGCACACGTTGCGGCTCCAACGCAGGCGCTACTCTGAAGCTCTCTAACTTCGACAACGAGACTTCTTCAATCGACATGACCTTCAACGGCAACGCTAACAATGCAGCCGGCTCCATGATCTGGACATACAACTACGCATTCTCAGGCAACGCTTTCATGCCCGGCTTCACCACAGCTCCTCAGGGCTTCGAAGCAGCCAGCATCCACGTAGTTAACACCGGTTCAGTTAAGGGTACAGACGATGCATACTATGACATCGACGACAATAACTGGGGTCCCTTCCAGCGCTTCTATCTGCTCGCTTGCGGCGAAGGCTATTCATACGACAACGTACAGCTTCAGGGCGGCGGCACACTGTGGACTTCCACCACAATTCCTACCGGTCCGTGCAACATGGGCGAAGGCAAAGATATGACTGACCTCCGTGGCGCTCTCTTCGCAGCCAACGGCGCAGACAAACCTAACGGTGTCTATACTCTTGCTAACATCGAAGTTGGCTTCAGCGGCCAATTCGGCACAACTACCGGCAAACCCGCCGTTAACAACTTCCTCTATGGCGGTTGGAACGACGACTACTGGTCATGGAGCGCAACCGACGGCATGAAAGCTATCTCCGAAGGTTACTACTGGTGGCTCCCCTACGAAGCAGCTAAAGTGCCCACCATCAAACTGCTTGATGGCACCAACATCCTTAACTACTACGGTAAGAGCAACCGTAACTGCGACTACACCGTTAATGCAAAAGCCGGCCTGAAGGTTATCTACCACTATGACCCGACCGACTACCTGAAGACTAAAGAACTCACCAATGGTGTAAACAGCATCTTCAACGACGGCGCCAACAACTTCAACGTAGAAGCTACCAACGGCATGATCAACGTAACTGTTGACAACGCTGCTATGGTTAACATCTACACCACCAACGGCATGATCGTTAAGAGCGTTAAGGCTAACGCCGGCCAGACTGTAAGCCTGGACGCAGCCAACGGCATCTACCTGGTTAAGGTTGGCGAGAAGACTGTAAAAGTTGCTCTCTAATCTACCTCGATAACCCATATAAACTGTGCCAAGATTTCTTGGCACAGTTTTTTTAATGCCCTTGCAGCAAAGATGGGAGAGATGGGAATAATGGGAATGATGGGAATTTTGGGAGAAATGGGAAGCATGGGCTTTTTGGGAAGAAAGGTGTGCAGCAGCGAGAGGCGGCGTTAAAGCGTTGAGCCGAAACAAATTTTTGGGAGCAAAGAGGGAAGAAAGGGCACTAAGGGAGGCTTGTGAGGGGCAACATAAATTACATACGAAACATAAGTTACAGAAAGAGATGCAAGAGAGAGCACCCCGGGTAAAGCGGCGCTAAAGCGCTGAGCTGAAACAAATTTTTGAAGAGAAAAGAGGGGTGTAAGGGCGCCAAGTGAGGCTTGCGAGGAAAGAGCGGCAGCGGAAGGAGGAGCTGAAGCGCTGAGCTGAAACAAATTTTTGATGAGAAAAGAGGAAAGAAAGGGCGCTATTGGAGGCTTGCGAGGCAAGAGCGGCAGCGGTAAGGGAGGCGCTGAAGCGCTGAGCCGAAACAAATTTTAGGGCGTAGAAAGAAAGTGAGAGATGGAAAGAGGAGATGGAAAGAGGAGAGGGAAAGAGGAAGAAGAGAAAGGAAGAAGAGGGAGAATGCGCGGGGGAACATACGCAACATAAGTTACATACGAAACATAGGTTACATAAAAGAGGCCCGGAAGGGGGAGGAGAGGTATTATTCGGGGGCGGGGGCTTCGGGGTCGGAGTAGGCGCCGAGGGTGGGGGCGCCCAGGGTGAGACGGTCGTTGCCGTCCATGTCGTAGAGACAGATGGGAGTGACGTAGGAAGCTAAGCCGGCGTTTAGAGCCGGTGATTTGGGCTGTACGTGGTAGTTGAAGTAGTATTTCGGGCGGTCGGTGAGGAAGAGCGGGTCTTTGTCCCACAGACATTCGAGGAAGTGATCGTCGTTTTTGCCGTCGGCCTCAAAGAGAGTGTAATAGAGATAAACGTTGGTGTCGGTGAGGTCGCCCGGCGTGATGGGGTTGCCCAGGCCCGCAATGATGCAGTTCTGGAACTGAGCGTTCATGGGCACAGGCGTCTCGTCGGCTTTGAGTCCGTAGAGCCCGACGATAGGTCCGGAGGGGGCGGCAAAGAGGTAGTAGTTGGCAAAAGTGCATTGTACCATTTTATGAATGCCTGCGGTGAGACTCACCACGCCGAGTGCGGCGTCGGAGAAGACAGTGCCGTAGGCTTCCACCTTGGCGTGAGAGGATGTGAGCACGCGGCCTGCGCTGTTGTGAAGCCATGAGTTGACGATGAGGAGCTTGGAGCGGTCGGTGTTGCCGCAGGAGTCGATGATGAGGCCCTGCTCGGTGGAACGCATATCTACAAATTCCAGCCTGTTGTCGAAGCTTTGAGCGCTGATGTGTATGCCGCGCCATTGCGATGCCATTTCCTGATATGTGAGGTTAGGCAGCACCTTGTCTGAACGGTCGCCGCGCAGCTGAATCATACGGCCCTGTTGACCGACCGCGTTGAGCCGCCCGTCGACGCGCAGGAAAGCCTTGTCGTGGAAGAGGACCCTGGCTCCCGGCTCAATGTTGAGAGTGGCTCCCGAGGCGATTATCAGCGAGTCGAAGATGACGTAAGGTTGCTCGGCGGTTAGAGTGACGTCGTTGTTGTAAGTGAGACCGCGCAGGCGCGTTACATTCTGCCCCCAAGCCTCAACCTGAACAGTCTGCGCCACACCGTTGGTGACGAATTCCAGCTGGTCTTCAACGAAGAGAGGCTCGCTGTTCTGAGCCTTGTCGATGTAGCACTCCACAAAGACATAGATGGAGTCTTTGCCACGAATTTCCACGTCGTGAAATTCTCGACCGCTCATGCCGTCAACGTTGAGCTGGAAGTTGGAATCGGCGTTGCGCATCCTGATGGATGAGATGACGACCCCTTTTGAGTTGCGGTTATAGACAATCATGCGGGCCGTTGGGGTGCCCGTTTCGGTGAATATAGTGTCGAAGCTGAGAGTGTCGCGCGAGAAGGTGAGAGTGGCGGTGGGAGAGGTGGTGATATCGTCGTTGATGCAACCGGCGGGCAGAAGCAGGGTGAGCGCGCCGAGAAGCAGCATAGGTATAAATCGTAGTTTTCTCATACAATAAAAACGGATTTGCCGACGCTATATTATAATAAGCGTCAGATTTGTGATTGGACGCGAAGGGCATATTCACTAACAAAGAAGGGCGAAATTGAAATATATGATAGTGGCCGGCGAGGCGTCGGGCGACCTGCATGGCTCGCGGCTGATAGAGGGAATAAAGGAGAACGACGCGGAGGCCGAGTTCCGTTTCTTTGGCGGCGACCGTATGGCGGTGGCGGCCGGAGCGGAGCCTGATTTGCATTACGACAAGCTCAATGTGATGGGCTTCAGCGAGGTCATCAGGAGTCTGCCGCGTATTCTGCGCAATCTGAGCAAAGCCAGGAAGCTGATGCAGCAATGGCGCCCTGACGCTCTGGTGCTGATAGACTTTCCGGGCTTCAATCTGAAGCTGGCAAAGGCGGCGCGGCGTCTGGGCGTGCCGGTGCATTATTACATATCGCCCAAGATATGGGCGTGGAAGGAGTATCGCATTCGTGCCATAAAGCGCTATGTGAGTCATCTGTATTGCATACTCCCCTTTGAGAAGGATTATTACAGCAAACGCCACGGCTATGAGGTGGAGTATGTGGGGAATCCGTCGGTGGGAGAGATAGACGAAGCATTGCGCAAAGTGCCGGCTGAGCAATATTTCAGAGAGAGGTATGACATAGCCGACCCGCGGCCTATAATAGCGTTGCTGCCCGGTTCGCGTCGCGGCGAGCTGCGCAATAATCTGCCGCTGATGATAGAGGCGGCCAAGCGGTTTCCGGAATATCAGTATATAGTGGCGGCGGCTCCTGCACAGCCTGAGCGGCTGTATAGAGAGATAGCACAAGACCCGGGTCTGAAGGTGGTTTTCGGAGCCACACAGTCGTTGCTGCGTCATTCGCGGGCAGCATTGGTGACAAGCGGCACCGCGACCCTTGAAACGGCGCTGACGGCCACTCCGCAAGTGGTCTGTTACCGCGCCAACGGCTCGCGGCTGAGCTATGCCATTATGGCGCGGCTGCTGAAGGTGAAATATGTGTCGCTGCCTAATCTGATAGCCGACCGGGAGGTGGTGCCCGAGCTTCTGCTTCACCGCTGCACCGCCGACACGATTGCCGAGAATCTGGCGCCGTTGTTGGCCGGGAGTCCGGAGCGCGACCGTATGCTTGGCGGCTATAGAGAGGTACGGCGCCGATTAGGCGAGCATGCCTCAGGCCAAAGAGCCGGGTACCTGATTGTGCAGCATACCCTGAAGGAGAGAGACAACGAGAACACGGTGAAGGGTAAAGAGTGAGTGCGATGCGTTATTTTGTGATGAAAGACGGCGAGCAATGCGGTCCGTACAGGGTGGAAGAACTGGAGACGGCAGGTGTAACGCCGGAGACGTATGTGTGGTGCAAGGGAATGGCCGACTGGCAACAGGCCGGTGAGGTGGCGGATATCTGCCGTTATTTCCGCAACTTGCTGCACGACCGTATGCACCCCACAGCCATGCAACCGGCACCCCAACAGTCGGCGCCGACGTATAACCTTGACGACATTCCGCTGCGCTGGCGCGGGTTTATAATGAAAAGTGGCGTGCCGGCGTATATGGAGCCGGAGAGAGAGCCGGATATGACAACGCCTCCCCCAACGTGGATAGCAGCGGCCTTGGCAGTGCTGATACTCTGTTGTCCGCTGACGGGTATCGTAGCGCTGGTGTATGGAATAAGAAGCCGGAGGTTATGGAAACAGGGGAGGCAGAGTGAGGCTTACCGGGCATCGGCAAGTGCCAGGCTGTGGGTGCTGGTGAGCGTTGTGGCCGGGTGCTTCCTGATAGGGATTGCCATAAAGAGCAATATGGGTTAGGCTCCGTTGTCAGGCCAGCCAGCGCGTACCTATCCAGTAGCCCGCAAAGGCGCACAGCAGTCCGGAGACCACGGTGATGAGGATATAGCCGAAGGCGGTGAGCATGGCGTCCTGACGGAAGTAATTGACCGTGATGATGGCAAAATGGGCAAAGGTGGAGAAGCCGCCGCAGAAACCCGACATGAGCAGTGCGCTGACCAAAGCCTTGCGGTCGGCGCCCATGACACCGGCAGCAACCCATCCGGCAAACAAACCCATGAGGAATGAACCGAGAATATTGATTACGGCCGTGACGATGGCCGTGTGAAAGTGGCTCTCGAAGATGTAACGAACCACCGAACCCACAGCCCCGCCACCGGCCACTAAGAGTAGTTTGACGAGAAGCGTCATCAGTAATATTCACTAATGTTTGTATAAACAACGCTTCAACGGGCGGATAGGTTGAGTTGAAGAACACTATTGACGGAATGTTAAAAGAGGATGTGTGGGCAATAAGCAGTGTAAAAAAACGTTAAACAGAAAAAGTATTTGCGGATGAAGATAGTGGTTACCGGCACAAGAGGCATTCCCGAAATACAAGGCGGTGTGGAAACGCACTGCCAGGAGTTATATCCGCGTCTTGCGGCGTTGGGACATGACGTCACGGTGATATGCCGGTCGCCCTACGTAACTCCCCGTCATCCCAAAGAATACCGGGGGGTGAAACTGGCCATTGTCAAGGCACCTCACCGCAAAAGCTTTGAAGCAATAGTGCATACATGGCGTGCCATTCGTATGGCAAAGCGGCTGAAGGCCGATGTGGTGCATATCCACGCCATAGGTCCGGCTTTGCTGACCCCGTTTGCGCGGCTTATGGGGCTGAGGGTTGTAAACACCAACCACGGGCCGGATTACGACCGCAAGAAATGGGGTCCGATGGCAAAGCTGATGCTGCGTACCGGCGAACGCTTCGGCGCACGTTATGCCAATGAGGTGATAGTGATTTCGCAGGTCATTGCCAATATCCTGGCCGAGAAATATCAGCGCACAGACACCAATCTGATATTCAACGGTGTGAATAAGCCGCAAATGCCTCAAGCCGATGATTACATAAAAAGTCTGGGGCTGGAGCCTCAGCGTTATGTGGTGGCGTTGGGACGGTTTGTTGAGGAGAAGGGTTTCGACGATCTGATAGCGGCATGGAAGTTGCTTAATCAGCGAGACTACAAGCTCGTAATAGCCGGGGATGCCGATATAGAAGATGCCTACTCGCGCAGTCTGAAAAAGAAAGCTGCGGAGGCGGGTGTGGTGCTGACGGGGTTCATACGCGGCGAGAAGTTGCAGCAGATAATGGGACACGCGGCGCTCTTTGCCATGCCAAGTTATCACGAGGGGTTGCCAATAGCGTTGTTGGAAGCTATGAGCTACGGGCTGGATGTGGCGGTGAGCTCCATACCGGCCAACCGGTTGCCGCAGCTGCGTGCCGACGACTTTTTTGAGGCCGGTGATGCCCGGGGCATAGCCTCTGTGCTGAAGCGTAAATTCGCCGCTCCTGAACGAAGGATTTATGACCTCAGCCCTTACGACTGGGACTTCATAGCACGCCAGACTGAAGGGGTATATCGTAAAGCTGTGCAGTAGCCTTAATCAATTTTAACAAGAGCAGAGATGGTAATGAGGCCGACATTTATTAACTTTGCAAAATCTTTGCTCGGGGCTTCCGCTAAGTCAAATTACGGGCGTACTATAATAACAAAGAGAAATAAACGTTAAAGGATAAAAGACCAAAAATAAGTGATGTCAAGATATACCAACCGCATCTTTTCTGCATTAATCAGCTGCATGGTTATTGCCGCGCTGAGCTCATGTTCCACACCCAAGCATAATGTGATAGTAATGAGCGATCTCGAGACATCAAACGCCGGGACTCTGGGAATGTCGATTCCGGAGCTTACCATAGTGCCAGATGACGAGCTGATGATAAACGTTACGGCCGACGTGCCGCAGGCAGCCGCCATATATAATCTGCCGCTGAATGTCAACGTGCCCCGCAGTGATCTGAAAACCGGCGTCAGCATGGAAAGGATTCACACTTACCGCGTTGACAAGCAGGGAAATATCAACTTCCCGGTGCTTGGCAAGCTGCATGTGGCGGGAATGACGACCACGGCTCTGGCCGACGAGTTGGTGAAACGTATATCGGCCGATGTGGAGAATCCGGTTGTAGTGGTAGACCTCCTCAATTTCAAGGTGAAGGTAACCGGCGATGTGAAAACGCCGGGCGTGATTGAGAGTGACAAACAGCATATCTCGGTACTTGACGCTCTGGCTGCGGCAGGCGACATCAACCTGCAGGGTCGGCGCGATAACGTGCTGATAATTCGCGAGAATAACGGCGAAACTACGTATCACCGCATAGACCTGACAAACTCCAAGACCTGGACGCCGGAGTATTTCTATCTGAAACAAAATGATGTGGTGTATGTGGAACCGGCCCCTGCCCGCATTGATGAGCTGACCTATAATGAGCGGCGCAGCTTCAGCGTGTCGCTGGCAAGCATCATTGTCAGCTCGGCTTCCGTATTGACATCACTTGTAATTGCCCTTACAAAATAATTCCACCATCGTGAAACAAGACAACGTGAAACGAGACAACGAACAGGCAGTGATTGAAAATAAAACCGCAGAAAAAGGAGAAACGGGTCTGAATTTGAAGGAACTGGTTCGCTGCTATCTGAAACACTGGTGGTGGTTTGCAATATCTGTTGTGGTGATAGTGGGCGCGGCCTTTTTCTATCTGAAGGTTACCCCGACCACTTCCACAACCTATTCTGTGGTGATGTTTAATCAGGATGAAGACGACACGCCTGCCTCTTCGGGTTTGTTGGGCTCTCTGATGTCGTCATTCTCCATGGGTGGCACGGGCGTGAATCTGGATGATGAAATTTTTCGCATCCAGAGCCATGAGGCCATAAAAAGGGTGGTGAAAGAGCTTGACCTGAACAAAGACTATTCTGCCAAGACTGCGTTCTATAAAAGGCCTGTTATCTATTTCCAGAACTCGCCCATAGATATAGAACTGACTTCGGGAAATCTCGACACTATTTCGCAAGGCACGGAGTTTGAGCTCGACCTGAAAGACCACGGCAAGAAATTTCACCTGAAGGTGAAACAGGGTACTTTCAAAACTGTGTTTAACGACGATATTCCCGGTTTGCCTTACACCGTAAAGACGCCGCTGGGCAATTTCACCCTTTCTACAACGAGCTTCTACAAGCCCGAGACGAACATGGCATTCAAGGCATATCTCTGTGGCCTTGACGATGCTGCCGCTGTTGAATTTAAAAATATAGATGTCTATCTGAAGATAAAGAAATCGAACGCGGTAGAGGTGAAGGTGGATGACACCAATTCTCAGCGAGCCCGTGCGGTCGCCAACGTTCTGATAGAACTCTATAACCAGAATTCAATGAGTGTGCGGAGCGCCCAAAGCCGCGCAACGCTCGATTTCCTCAACGACCGTCTGCTGAGGCTCTATTCCGAGCTGGAAAAGAGCGGCAGCGGCATAGCTCATTACAAAGAGACAAATCAGCTTACTGACCCTTCGGCCGAAGCCTCTTACATCATGAAGATGAAAGAAACGGCCGGTAAGGCGCTGGTAGAGCAGGAAACTCAGCTCGAAGTGCTTAAGATGGTCCGTGACTTCCTCAAGTCCGGCGAAAACAAATACTCCCTGGTGCCTATTACCTCAGTGATGGGAGCTGACACAGAGGGTATCAACAAATCAATAACCTCTTACAACGAGTTGGTGCTTGAGCTGTTGCATCTGCAGTCGAGCGCCAAGGGCAACAACTCCACAATAAAGCTGCTTGAGAATCAGATTGAGGCAATGCGCGGCAATCTGCTGTCGAGCCTTGACAGGTCGATTTCTGCAGCGCAGATAGCCATTTCGCGTACTAATAAAGAAAGTAGCACTGTAGACAATCGCATCTCAAACATTCCCCGCATGGAGCAGGAGCTGACCAACCTTATGCGTGACAATGAGGTGAAGAACCGCATCTATGCATACCTGCTCCAAAAACGCGAGGAGGCCGAGATGAAAGTGGCACGCATAATGCCCACCGGTGTGGTTATTGACCAGGCCTGGACCGATAACGAAAGTATACGGCCCAAGAAAGGTATGATACTTGTGAGCTGTGGTCTTCTGGCTTTGATACTTCCTGCTATCATCCTTTTTGGATGCTATCGACGTCAGTTTGAAACAACGAGTGGTTCTGCTTTGCGGAAAGAAGAAGACGAAATAAAAAGCGAAACAGACTGAACTGTAATACCATTTCGGTATACTGATTCATGACGAACTTCACACCGAAATATAAGTTAGTAACCGGAATGTTATTGATAATATTCTGGTATACCGGAACTATTTCGTTTCCATTGCAAGAAATAATGCCTTCGGCATTTACGGCATTGAATCCATGCATAATGGCATTTGGAGATGTTATGCTGATGTGTTTGGGTTTATGGACTCTTCGAAGTCGTTTGGATATAGCGCTTCTGATTAGTTTGATATTAATTGGTTTTGCAAGTAAACAACTGAATGACGTTAGTTTCCTCAGTTATGTCAATGGCATGAGGCAGTATGTTGATCTTGTTTTTATACTCAGCATTATCCGTTATCTTTTGGCAACCCGAACACGGATTGAGTATTTTTTGCCAATATTTGAAAAAAATATGTATTGGTTTCTGCTATTGCAGTTCCCTGCAATGATATACCAGTTCTTGCGTTGGTCCAACTATGATTATGTGGGTGGAACGCTGGGATGGATGATGAGCGGACCTATATCAACATTATTATATGTAATCAGTTTCTATTTCATGGTGCGTCGGTGGGATAAATCATTGACGTATCTTGAAAATCTCAAGCATAATTGGATGTTGATAGTGTGCTTGATGCCTTCTATGCTTAACGAGACAAAAATCTCGTTTATATACATATTACTTTATTTTGTATTGCTCGTGCCATTTGATCGTAACTATCTTAAACGATTAGTTTATGTAGTGCCTTTAGGTTTGGTTATAACAGTTGGTGCCATTGCTATTTATAATAAGAATTTCGACAACCCGTATGAAGAAGGACGTGCAGACAAAATCAGTATTGATGAATACGTAATGGGTGATGACAACATTCGAGAAGCAGTGCTTGACGGAACTATGGAAACAGTGATTCCATACGTTGAGGAAGAAGCAGTGGACTTGGCCCGTGGTATAAAATTGTTGGCTATACCTATGGTAATGTCGTCAGAGCCGCACGGTTGGGTAGTGGGATTTGGACCAAGTCAATTTAAGGGAAATCATGTAATGGGTCAGAGTGATTTTTCAAAGGATTTAGAATGGTTGTTGATGGGTACAACCATTACAGTGATGATGATTCTTATTGATTTGGGTTTATTGGGGGTTGTATGGATGATATGTTACATCATGGCTCTCTTCAGAGCATTCCGTCGTGTTCGTAAACGTGAAATGCGAATCACTATTTTCATGCTTGTGATATTTTTGATGGTCATGTTTTACATGGCAATGCATCAGACAATACCGCTTATTATAATATTTACATTTATAATTATGCTGAGCAGCCGTTGGGGGCTGTTGAAACATGTACCTGTATTTTCGGGGTGGATGTTGCCTCCGGTGAAAAAATATGTCTGTGAATAAAAGTCGCAATATCATGAACAGCATATTAGTTGATTTTAAACTTTTTAAAGACTGGCAATTTCCACAAATACTTTCAGAGGAGACAGGCGAAGTCTGGACAGCCTTGGAATGTCACAGCAATAAGTTTTATGGAGGTAAAATCAACACTTTACGCCGTTTCTTTTGGTTTTTCTACTATCCCTTGCAGAGGATTATTCGTAGGAGAAAGGGAGAAAAAATAATTGCCTGGCAACAGTTTTTCGGCTTGAATTATGCTTTTTTGAATCGTCTTCTGCATCTTCGCAAAAAGAATGACCTCACGGTATTGACCTTTATTTATAAACAGAAACACGGATTTCTTGGCAAACTTTTTCATAAATATGTGCAATATTGCATAAAAAATAAATACATAGACCGAATAATTTGTTTTTCCGAAAAGTAGTGTGAAACATACAGCAGCATCTTCAATGTGCCGCGCCAACGGTTTATTTTCATTCCTTATGGTTTGGAATTGGTGGGAAATCCGGAAATAGCCGACGATGAATATATCTTTGCCACGGGCAGAAGCAACCGCGATTACCATTTTTTTCGCAGGTGATGAAAAACTCTCATAGGCAGTGTATAATTGCCTGCGATACCCTCGGTGATTTGCATCAGAGCAATATCAAGGTGCTCAACGATTGCATTGGCGATGATATGCTCAAAATAATGGCTCGCTCACATTGCGTGGTAATACCGCTCAAAGATACCGGCATTTCATCCGGACAACGAGTAATTTTGCAAGCCATGGCTCTTGGAAAACCTATAATATGCACAGATGCTGACGGCATTCGTGATTACGTTACACCTCAAACTGCTATTATGTTACCTAATGATGTTGACAGCTGGCAGAAAGCAATAGATCGCCTTTATGACAACAAAGAGGAATATCAGAAAATGAGTAATGCGGCATTGAAGCTTTTTTCTGAAAATTTCACCGACAAGGTAATGTTTCAGAAAATTGCAAGATTGCTGAAATGAAATAATCTAATACCCGGCTTTGACATTTGAGCATCTGGTTTCGCTCTTCCGTGCTTTAGAAATCGTTTTTGTAGATTTTCATTAGTTTTTCGTAGTGAGTCTCCCGGCAGAAACGGACACGACTTTCACGGGCTATATCCGCCCGATTGAACGTATGGCTGCAAAATGTGCGGAAAATGTCGGTCAGAGCCTCAACATTTCCCGAAGGATAAAGCAGACCGGACGTTGACTCAATAAGTTCCGGAATCCCCCCAATCCTGGCTCCTATTACCGGCACGCCGGCACATAACGATTCTATGACGCTCAGCGGATTGTTCTCATACCATTCCGACGTTATAACAGAAGCATCGGCACCATTGAGCAGATGAGCCACCTCATTGGCGTTGAGCTTGCCCAGAAAGTCTATCTTCTTTACGTCGCCGTAACGTTCTTTCATCTCATCAAGCAGCGGACCGTTACCGGCCACTTTCAGGCATACCCCGGCTCTTTTTGCCGCTTCAAGAAGCGTAGGAACGCCTTTCTCTACCGAGAGTCTGCCGATATAGCAAAAATAGCCATCGCCATGTTCTCGCACAGGTTCCTTTTCAAGCACCTCAAGCTTGGGCGGGTCAATGAAGTTGCATAACACCCGTATTTTATCCTGTGGAATACCTTCAGCTACCATTATATCGCCCATAAAATGGCTTGGTGGAATGAAGACATCAGTGATACGGTTCAGGCGCTCACGGTTCCATGCGCGTGCTTCCAGATATGCCAGCAGACTCGCACTCAGTTTGCTTTTCATGCAAAGATGCCGTAACACACCGCTTTTACCGCCACCTAAACAGTCGCGGCATATCTCTCCCTGAGGACGACGAAAGGTATAGGCCGGACATACAAGCTTATAATCATGCAACGTCCATACAACCCTTATTCCACGCTCATGAGCCAGTTCGGCTATTACTGGCGACAGGTATGAGTGAACATTGTGCAGATGCACCACATCAGGGTTGAAATCGTCAAGTACTTTGATTGCAGCCTGCTTCACATCGCCGCGTCCCAACGTGCGCAGAGCTGCCTTTATTTTTGACCCTTTACCATTGAAGCTGACTTGTGAGGCATATCCCTGCCGGTCTTCTATTGCCAGATTTTTTGGATAATCCATGGCAAAGACCCTTACTTCATGACCATTGTCCTGAAGCAGACTCCGGGTGCCGATGGCTACTACTTCCGCGCCGCCGCGGTTGTAGAAGAACTTGCTTACTATCAGTATTTTCATCTTCGGTAGAAAAGGGTCAGAGGGCAGGTTCCAACACTAAAATTTCACGGGGTTTAAGATTCAGCGTCTCCGCAGGCGACAGAATCAAGTCCTTGTCAATCAGCACGTTATGCCACTTCATAGCCGTGGGGAGAATCTCCGCAAACGGAGCCATGTTGAGGTCTACATTTGCAGAAGTGCCGTTGAGCATTACCAGCACACGCTTGTTGGTGCCCGGTATGTAGCGCTCATACACATACACACCCTGTTTGGGGGCGAAGTGCTTCATCTTGCCCGTGTGGATGGCTTCCGCACCTTTGCGCCATTGCATCAGCTTGCTCAGGAAGTCGTAGGCCTCGTTCTGAAGCTCTGAGCGCCCATGAGTGGAGAACACATTCACCGAATCGCCGGGGAATCCGCCCGGCATATCGCGGCGCACATTGCCGTCACCGGGCTTGCGGTCGCCGCTCATCAGCAGCTCAGTGCCGTAATATATCTGCGGAATGCCCGGCATTGTAAGCAGTATTGTCTGAGCCTGCTTCCAGGCATCAAGCGTCTCGGGTTGCTCAGGCAGCAGACGGTCCGTGTCGTGATTATCTAAAAAGCGCAACACCTTCATTGGCTCGGCATAGACATTGTCTTGCGCGAAATGATTGTAGATATTTACCAGACCGGTGCCCCATTCATCCGTTTCCTCCTGGTAGGGAGCCAGCCCGCGACTTTTAAGCATCAGAGCAAAATCCATCACCACGGGCAGGTTCGAGTCTTTACCGCCGGCCGGGATACGACTGCCGCGCTGCCAGGCCTGTTCCGTGCCCGGATTGGCAAACCAGCACTCGCCAACAATGGTGAAGTCGGGATACTCACGTTCCACATCAGTTACCCAACCCGCCATAGCATCCTTGTCGGCGTAGGGGTAGGTGTCCATCCTTATGGCGTCGATGCCGGCTTCCTCAATCCACCAGATGGAATTCTGGCTCAGATAGCGCATCAGATGAGGATTGCGCTGATTCAGGTCAGGCATCACGTCAACGAACCATCCGTCGGTGGTGAGCTTGCGGTCATAGTCAGAGGCATACGGGTCGCTCAGCGACATCAGCTTATGATTTGTCTGCGTGTATTTGCCGCCGAAGTTTATCCAGTCTTTGCTAGGCATTTCGAGCATCCAGGGATGCTCCGAGCCGCAGTGGTTGAAAATCATATCCATCACCACCTTTATGCCCCTGCCGTGCAGCGAATCTATCAGCTGCCGGTAATCGGCATTGTTGCCGAAGCGCCGGTCAACGTTGTAGTAGTCGGTGGTGGCATAGCCGTGATACGAACCGCCCGGCATATCATTTTCGAGTACCGGGTTGAGCCACACAGCCGTTACTCCCAGCGAGTCGATGTAATCCAGATGATTCATTATGCCTTTCAGATCACCCCCGTGGCGTACATTCAGGTTACTGCGGTCGGCGCCGATGGGGAAACGCATCTCCTTCACCAGATTATTCTCCGTATTGCCGTCAGCGAAACGGTCGGGCATTATCATATAGAGCACATCGGCCGCAGTGAATCCCTGAGCGCCCCCTTTGGCTTTACGGGCACGCAGCTCATAGTTACGACTGATATGTTTCTTGCCTGAGCGCCAGGTAATGCGCATGGAGCCGGGTTTGGCTGCATTGCTGATGTTCAGATATATATATTGATAATTGGGTGAGCCGTCGAGACGAGCCACTGAATCTATGCTCACACCCGGATAGTTGATTTCGGGCACTGCCTCGCGGATGTCGGCCCCGTAGACCTGAAGTTGCAGAGTTGTATTCTTCATTCCCACCCACCAGTGCGGAGGGTCTATACGTTCCACTTTAAGGGATGCGGCATAAGATAAACCTATTCCCATCACCGCTAAAATGGCGCCTGTCAGTATCCTGATTTTCATAACTCTGCAAAATTACAAAAAAAATCGGAATCTTTTTTGTTCCTCTGCGGAAATATGAGGCGCCTGCACGGCAAAAAAATGTTCTAAAGAAGTTGTATGGCGCTGATGACTTATTTCCCCACCAGTTTGCGGCGGAGTCGCGACAGCGTTGAGGGTGTAATCTGAAGATACGAGGCTATATATTTCAGCGGAATGCGCAAAGTGAGCAATTTGGCCGACACACGCTTGATATACGGCTCATCGTTAGCCATAAAGTTATAAAGCCGGTCTTCGGCCGTTGTGGTGGCATATTTCACATATCGGCGTTCAAGCGCATAGAGTTGGCCGGTGGCTATGTAGAGCATCCAGTCGGCAAAATCGCGATATTTGGCTATCAGATGCCGGATTGTGTTGTAGGTCAGCTCATACACACTTCCCTGTTCCAGCGCCACAAGCGAGAAGGCGGCCGGCTGGTTGGCGAAATAGCTGTGAAGAGATGTGTAGATGTCTCCCTCCGTGCCGAACAATATAGTGTTGTCGGTCTGATTATTGGCGTGCGACACCCTGAAGATGCCGTCGCGGTTTATGTAGAACGCATTGCACAGTTCGCCTTGACGCACAATAACATCTCCGGGCTCCACTTCAATAATATTGGCCGAGCCGCAGATTTCATCAAGGCACGGTTCAGAAACCTCCTTGTAGTGAAGAATGATTTCCCTCAGGTTCATTTGACTATATTTAAAACGCCATTTCAGTAATATTATTTTGAATCGGCAATACTCATTTTTTTGATTTAAAACAATTTGTATTGTAGCTTGGAGCTTAAATATTCAACTTTGATTAAATTTGCAATATCAATACGATGCAGTTTTCCGAGCCGCATCTTCTAAATTCATCAGCTCATGACAAAAATTCTACTGTCTGTAATTTTCACCCTTATGGCTTCGGCAGCTTTCGGCACCGCACCGGGTAATTTGTTTACCGTGGCGCCGCGGGGAGCCAAGCCACAGTCAACTGCCGCCGAGCAACCCGGCGAGCTCAATTACCTGCAAAACGCTTACGGACTGCCTGACGCTTTGCGCGGCACCGGTGTTGCCTTCGACGTGGGATATGTGTCATTCCCGCTCCAGACGCCGCGGACACGCACCACAGTGCATGCCTTCTCCAATCCATTGATTATAGCCGGCACAATGATGCCCGACGGCAAAATGCTGGCTTTTACATTCGTTGAAACATCATCGTCCACTAAGATGGAAAAGATGGTGCGCATGGACCCGGCCACCGGCGCCTTTACCGATGTGGCAGCCTTGCCCGACGGCTATCCCAACATACTCGACCTGACCTACGAGCCGGTCAGCGCCAAGCTCTTGGGTCTTGCGGCATGGCCAGCCGACAAAACTCCGTCGCTGGTAAGCATCAACCCGACAACAGCCGAAATCACCCTGTTGCGCAAACTCGATAACGTATGGTATAGTCTGGCTGCCGACGGCTCCGGCCGAGTCTTCTTTGTGCGCCAGAGCAACGGCGATGTCGGCGTCAGCTTCAATCCCCTCGACGGAACAGAGCCTGTCATTGCCGCCAAAGGGTCTGCCTCGGCGGCTTCATACGTCAGCTCCATGGCCATGGATCGCGACGATTATATGCTTTACTGGGCCTCTTGCGCATCCAATGGCCGCAGCACATTGTTCAAAATCAATCCTGCCACCGGCGCCACTACCAACCTGGGCACCATAGGCACCGCAGCCGTTTCCACCGAAGTCATGGCGCTCAATATTGCCGCTTCTGAACCCGCCGCCGGCACTCCTCAGGCACCCTCATCACTGCTGGTAAAGGCTGCCGCAAGCGGCTCCCTGACCGCCACTGCTACCTGGACAAACCCCGCTGCAGATTCCCTGTGCCTCTTCCTCAACGGCGAGCTCCTCAAGACCTTTGTCGGCGTTCAGAGCGGCAGCAACGGCAATATGGAGCTTTCAGGCTTACGTCAGGGCTATAACCACCTGCGCCTCACCACCGCCAATGCCGCAGGCAAAGGCCGCTATGCCGATGCCTTCTTCTGGGCAGGCCACGATGTGCCGCGGGCTGTGAGCAACCTCAAAGTGCAGCGTGTGGCTTCCGACTCCGCCTTGTTGACCTGGACAGCTCCCTCAAGCACCGTTCATGGCGGATATGTATCTCCCACCGGAATAAAATACAGAATCACCCGCTACTCTCTTGCCGGCGACACCACTGTGGTGAGCAAGACGTACAGAGGCACCTCTTTCCGCGAGAAAATTTCCACTCCCGGCAACTATTACTATACTGTGCAGTCGCTCTCTTCCGATTACGGCGAGACAGCCACCTCCGAAACCCTCTATCTGGGTCCGGCGCTTTCGCTCCCTTACAACTGCGACTTCTCCACCCGGGCTGCCTATACTCTATGGACACCGAAAAGCATGAACGGCAACAGCCGGTGTTGGACGTACTATTCCTCTAAACCGCAGCATGTTTACAATCCTCCTTTCAACAAGGGCAACAACGACTGGTTCCTCAGCGCTCCCTTCTCGCTGGAGCAGGGCAAGGAGTACTACATCTATATGCAGATAAAATCTGGTTTGGGCGAATATTACCCCAAAATGTTCGACATATCTCTGGGCAAGGATGACTCTGTTGACGGACGCACCACGATATACCGCGACACCATCGCTTCCAAAGCCATTGAAGAGGTACGCATCACTGCCAAGGTGGATAAAACGGGCGAATACACCCTTGCGCTTCACGATTATTCCCCCTTCATAAGCTGCAACCTTTATCTCTATAAAGTTTCTGTCTGCGAGAAGACGACCGGTAAAATCAGCGGCCGCATCACCGACAATACGGGCAAAGGCGTTTCGGGTGTTACTGTGTCGCTCGACCAAACGACCCTGACTGCTACCTCAGGAGCTGACGGACACTATCTCATTGACTACATTGAGCCGGGCACTTATTCGCTTTCGGCCTTCAAACCCGGATATGCGTCTCACTCATCATCGGCTCCTCTCAACGTGGAGAGCAAGAGCACGCTGCAATACGACTTCAAACTCAATCCTACGGCCAGAGCCACTGTAAAAGGCATTGTCAAAGACGACAACAATATGCCTCTGCAGGGCGTCAAGGTGGAATTTACGGCTGAGGGACTCTCTTACTCGGCCACCACGGGTGCCGACGGCTCATACACCATAAGTGATGTGTCGGCAGGCTCCTACAGCTACACTGCCTCGCGTCTCCGCTTCCTGACTCTTCGCGGCAACGCCACGGTAACGGCCGAAACGGACCTGCCCATGACGCTGAAAGCTCTCGACCTGGCGCCTCACGGCCTCAAGAGCACATCGGCCGACGACGGCTCTGTGAAGCTAACCTGGAACGAACCGCGCGACCTCTTCCGCCGCGACAACGGTGTGCCCAAATCGCAAAACGGCGCCATGGTGGGCACTGACAACTACCTCTTCGGCTGTGTGTGGAAACAGCCTGCCACTCTCAACGCCATTTCGTGGATGACCACTGAATATCAGGGTCCGCACAACTACATGAACCTCTGGGTGCTCGACGTCAAAGCCGACGGCACTCCTTCAGCCAAAGTGCTCTATAACGCTATGAATGTGCCGGCCAACGGCGACCTGGTTTGGAACAGGCATGAAATGGACGCGCCGGTGAACTGCCCCAACGGTTTCTACCTGGCGGTGAGCTACCGTGGCATGGCCTCCATAGCCATGTCTGACGGCGAGGATGCCGACTGGCCCTTCGTGGCAGGTGTAAACTACCGCTCGTCTGATTTCCGCACCGACAACTGGACTTGCGTCGACGCTTCGTTTGTGAAAAACAACTATATGTTGCGTGCTGAGGGCACCGGTCTCGGAATAGCACCCGTGTCATACGCTTACCGTTACAACGTATGGCGCCTGCCTGCCGACGCGCAGACCGACACCGTGAAATGGGTTGCCCTGACTCCTGCCGGCGGCATTGCCGACACCTCCTTCGCCGACGCTCATACCGACGTTGCCGACGGTGATTACCGTTATGCCGTTGCCGCCTGCTATCCCGACGGCCGCATTTCCAGCGTCCTCTTCTCCGAGCCTGTGCATCTCACCAACGGCGTGGCTCAGTTGGGAATCGACGGCTTGCTCATCCCCTCCGGTCCTGTTGCCGATGTCCTGCCGCTTGGTGTACGTGTTGACGAGGCTGCGGTATATGCTCTCGACGGCTCCGTCAAACTGAGAAGCTCAGACACCGACATCCTCGACATGAGTGGCATGGTAGCCGGTTGCTATATACTGCGGGTAAAACTTACCCAAAGAGTTTCTGTAATCAAAATAATAAAGAAATAAGATATGAATACATTTAAAACCTTAGCGTTGGGCGTCGTGCTGGCCGGTTTCGGCATTGCCGACGCTGCAGCGGCAGTTCCCGCAGGCCCGGTGTTTGCCACCTTTGTGTCTGACAAAGGGTTGCGCGCAAAAGAAAGCGAGCGTTACGCTCAGGTCTACGTCAAATCGTCGAACGTGGGCGACACCGTCTTCTTCCAGTTTGGCGAAGGCGCAAAAATCGACACGCTGGTGCTCACAAAAGCCAATACGCTGGTCAACATCAAGAAAACCGGTCTGGAGGGTGCCGGCACGGTGGTGAAGATTTGGGCTCCTCAAACCGTCTGGTTCCTGAACATCAATAACAACGACGCCACTTCCTTCACCCCGGGCACCTGCGCCACCAGCGTCAGGGAATTCCGTTGCGAAAACGATTCGCTCAACAACATGGATTTCCTGCCCCAGATGCAGGCTCTCGAATATCTGGTGTCGTCAAACAACCGGCGCGTAAAAAGCATCACCGTCAACAACCCCAACCTCCAGCGTCTGCAGTTGGGCAAGATGCCGAACCTGGCAAGCCTCACTGTCAATGCTCCTGTGCTGTATGAGTTCAAGCTCGATATGCCCCTCATTCCCTCGTTGGATGTGAGCGGGTGTCCTGCTCTGAAAACATTCACGCTGACAAAAGCCCCCAATCTGGCCTCGCTCAAGCTCAGCACCGGACAGGTGCTCGAATCCTTTACCTTAAGCGGCTCTGAGAAACTCGCAGCTCTTGAGCTGAAGGATATGCCCAAGCTCAAGACGGTGCAGGTGTATGAGAACCCCGGTCTTGCCAACGTGTCGCTCGGCAACCTCCCGGCTCTGGCCACTATGTGGCTGCGTCAGAACCATCTCACGGATTACAGCATCTCCAATCTGCCCGCTTTGCGCACTCTGGTGCTCAGCAACAATCCGTTCACAAAGCTCGACATCAATCTGCCTGACCTGACTTCCGTAACCATCGACCAGTGCAACCTCGACACCATCGACCTGCGCAAACTCACTGTCCTCAAATCATGCTATGTGCGCAAAGGTAATGTGAAATGTGTCCTTTTTGCCGACAATGCTCTTCAGAACACCGCCACCACTTTTGTGCTCACTGAAAACCGTATGGGCATAAGCCAGCTGCCTCCGAGGCCTGCTAAGATGAACGCATCGCTCAACTATTATGCGCCGCAGGCTCAGCCTCAGCTCCCCACAACGATAAAGGCTGAAGAGCTCCTCGACCTCAGCGACTGGACCACAGGCCATACTCTCGACGGCACCGTGCCCTCGGTAATCACTTGGGAAACCAAATTTGAGGAGGCTCTTGTGGAGGGCACCGACTATTCCGTACAGAACGGTAAGTACAAATTCCTCCATGAGATTGAAGACAGCGTTCGTTGCTACATCACCAACAAGGCATTCCCGGCTTTTGCCCGCACTGTAGACTCCAAAGGCAACGTTACTGACTATCGCATCATCTCCAACTTCATCAAGGTGGATAAGAAACAAGGTGTAACCTCGCTCGACTCTCAGTCTGAGGTCAGTGTAAAAGCTGCCGGCAATCTCACAATTGAGATTGAGGGACTCCCCGCCGAAGCTCCGGTATTTGTTTATGCAGCCGACGGCTCTGAGGTAGCTGAAGCCAAAGGCAGCACCGACACCACGATTAAACTACCCGCCGCAGGTCTGTATATCGTCAGGGCTGCAGGTCGCTCCTTTAAAATATATGTGAAATAGCTGCTTGCAAGCTGTTCTGCCCACAGCGGCAGAACGTGAACAAAGCCCCGGCTGCTGAGTCGGGGCTTTCCTGATCTTATCGGTGGGATTTTATTGGTGAAATGGGGGAGAGGGGGTCAGTGCTTGCGTATCAGCGAGAGGCCGTCGCGCATGGGCAGAATCACCACATCGGTTTCCGCGTCCTTGGCCACCATGTCGTTGAACAGCCTGAGGGCCTTGGTCTGTGCATCGCGGTCATAGCGCGAATCAGTGATATGTCCCGACCACAGCACATTGTCGGCTATCAGCAAGCCACCGGGTCGTAAAAGTCGTTTGCACAACGGATAAAGCGCCGGATAATCGCGTTTGTCGCTGTCAAGGAAAATCATATCCACGCTCTCCGCCTCCATCTGCGGCAGCAGCTCAAGGGCATCGCCTATTACCGGCTTTACCTTTTCGCCGTACGCTGACAGGCTCAGATGCTCGCGAATAAAATCCTCCTTTTCATCGTCAATTTCCAGCGTAATCACCTCTGCGCCCTCGTCGAGTCCTTCGGCCATACAGAGCGCCGAATATCCGCCGAAGGTGCCTAACTCAAGCACCTTGCGCGGATGCAGCAGCTGCACCATCATCTTCAGAAACCGCCCTTGTAGATGACCCGAGTTCATGCGCGGGTTCATCAGGTCGAGATTCGCGTCGCGGTCCAGGCGGCTCAGCCACTCCGGTTCCGCCTCTATGTGGCTGTCAACGTATTTCTCAAGCGCCTCGTCCATGCCTTACATCACATGCTCGTAAGATACTGAACGGCCAAGCGGTAACCCTCCAGGCCCAAACCGGCAATGACGCCTTTGCAGCGGGCTCCCGTAACGCTGTGATGACGGAAGTCCTCACGGGCGGCTATGTTCGACAGATGAACCTCTACAACAGGCATCCCGCCCTCCATAGCATCCGCCAGAGCGTCGGCAATGGCGAGCGAGTAATGCGAATAGGCGCCGGGGTTGATGACCACGCCGCACACCTCTTCGTCGTCGCAGGCTGCCTGCAGAGCGTCGATGATGTCGCCTTCGCCGTTATGCTGACTGTAAAGTATTTCCACATTGGCAAAAGAGTCCTGTAAAGAGGGCAGGAAAGCATCAAACGACTCCGTGCCGTAATAACGGGGTGAGCGCTGTCCGGTGCGGTTCAGATTAGCACCGTTGAGTATGAGTATTTTTTTCATTCCGGCCACAAATTTAACACATTCCTCGCACATAACACGGATTATTTGTAACTTTGCACAAAAGAAAAAGCGGATGAAACTCAAAACCATATACAGCATCATTGTTCTTCTCATGAGCGTTACAGCCTGTTCGTCGGGCAAAAGCACCGCCGTAGCCGCCGATGAAGGGTCGGCCGAGCCTCAGCAGCCGGAGGTGATTTTTTCGGCCGATTCAGCCTATTCATACGTCAGAACCCAGACTGAGTTCGGCCCTCGGGTGCCTAACACCGAGGCGCATCGCCGTGCCGGCAAATGGCTGGAAAGCGAGCTTAGGCGTCATGGCGCCGCCGTTACCGTGCAGTCTATGAAGCTGACGGCTTTCGACGGCACTCAGCTCGATGCCCGCAATATCTTCGGCCAATATAACCCCTCGGCATCCGACAGACTTCTGCTTATGGCGCACTGGGACACGCGCCCCTGGGCAGACAATGATGTCGACCCTGCCAAGCGCACAAAACCTAACGACGGCGCCAACGACGGCGCCAGCGGCGTGGGTGTGTTGCTGGAAATTGCGCGCGCTATGGCCGCAAAAAATCCCGGTAAAGGCGTGGATATTCTGTTTGTGGACGCCGAAGACTGGGGTTCCGACGGTGATGAAAACTCATGGGCGCTCGGCGCGGATTACTTCGTAAAAAATCCCATTGTGGAGGGCTACAGACCCTCGCAGGTGATTCTGGTGGATATGGTTGGTGGCCGAGGCTCTAAATTCTATCGCGAAGGTCAGAGCCAGTATAATGCTCCCGCGCTCAACGACGCTGTGTGGGCGGTGGCGCTCGGCAGCGATAAGGCTGCCTATTTCAGCAATCAGACCGGCGGCGCCGTTACTGATGACCATGTGAAATTCCTGGCTGCCGGCATCCCGGCCATCGACATTATTGCTTTTGACCCCACTTCGGGCACCGGTTTCCATCCTACCTGGCACACAGCCAACGATAATCTCGCCAACATCGACCCGCAGGTGCTTGCAGCCGTGGGGCAGGTGCTCCTCAATTACATTTACGCCCGCTGACGGCTGACGCTTTCTCTCCTCTTCCGTGCGGCGAAATTTTTCTCTGATTTTGCATTTTTGCATTGACAAAGGCCGAAAAATTTTGTAACTTTGCGGTGAATGCAGAATATGGAGTTGCGTCCGGCGCTGTATATGTTGCCTGTGGGGCTCAGCGAATCTGACCCTCATACTTTTTTGCCGGCGCAGAACTTTGAGATTTTAAGCCTCTTGCGGGTTTTCATTGTGGAGAATGTGCGTACTGCACGGCGGTTTTTGCGCAGTTGCTGTCGCACGTTCCCTATCGATGAATGTACTTTCTTTGAGCTGAACGGACACACCGACCCGGCGGCGGTGAGCGGTTTCCTGGCGCCTCTTCGCAGCGGTATTCCCACCGGGGTGATGAGTGAGGCAGGGTGTCCCGGAGTGGCTGACCCGGGTGCCGATGTTGTGGCGCTGGCGCAGGCCGAGGGGCTGAAGGTAATTCCGTTGGTAGGTCCTTCGAGCATCCTTATGTCGCTGATGGCCAGCGGCTTCAACGGTCAGGGATTTGTTTTCCACGGCTATCTGCCGGTGAAGCCTGACCTGCAGGCCAAGGCTATAAAGGATTTGGAAGCGGAGGCTGTCCGGCGTGGCCAGACTCAAATTTTCATCGAGACACCTTATCGCAACGATGCCATGTTGCAGCGCCTCACTCAGGTGTTGCGTCCCGACACGCTGCTCTGTGTGGCAGTGAACATCACAGCTCCCGACGAGAATATTGTAACGCGCTCTGTGGCGCAGTGGCGCAAGCGTTTACCGGTTCTCGGAAAGCGTCCGGCTATCTTTTTAATTCACCGACCGAAATGAGGCGCCGCAGTAAATTCAATCCGCAGCCGGCACAGAACGTCATCGACTTTGGCTTTGCCGACGAGCAACTGGAGCAGCCCTCTTTGACGGCGCCCCTCCCGTCGCAAAGGCGCTCGCCTTATCCGCTAATAGACGGTGAATCCGGCGGTGCCGAGAGCGAAAAAGACTCGGTTTCACCGAGGTTTTTTAAGTTCATGTCGTTTGGCAGCGGCTCAAGCGGCAATTGCTCTTACTTAGGCAGCGAGCGCGGCGGAATACTCATCGACGCCGGGGTGAAGTCGGAATATGTTGAGAGTCAGCTGCGCAGCGCCGGCATTTCCATGGACGAGGTAAAAGGCATTCTCCTTACCCACGACCACAGCGACCATATACAGTATGTCTACCGACTTCTTCGCGCCCACAAGCATCTGGCGCTGTTCTGCACCAACAGGGTCATGAACGGTCTCATGCAGCGCCATAACATCTCTAAGCGTGTGCGCGATTACCACACGCCAATCTATAAGGAGATTCCTTTCAAGGTGTTGGATTTTGAAATCACGGCCTTCGAGGTGCCTCACGACGGCACCGACAATATGGGCTTCAGCATTGTTATGGGCAACCGCCATTTCGTGTTTGCCACCGACATGGGAGCCGTCAGCAGTCGCGCTTTGCATTATATTCAGCAGGCGCATTTCCTTGTTGTGGAGGCCAACTACGACCTTGAGATGCTGCTCAACGGCCGTTATCCCGACTACCTTAAGGCTCGCATCCGCACCCCTTACGGACACATGGACAACAGCAATACGGCGGCGCTCCTGGCAAAGGTGGCAGGCCACGGGCTGAAGTATGTGTGGCTGTGTCATCTCAGTCGCGACAACAATATGCCGGAGAAGGCTTTGGCTACGGTGCGTCAGGGACTGGAAAATGCCGGTTTCACCGTGGGTTCGGACGCTGAGACCACAAAAGACCGTGATGCCGATCTTATCCTCACCGCTCTGCCCCGGTTCGACGCCACGCGCCTCTATGTGCTGCGTTAGCCGGGGAACTTAATCCTCATCCTTGTACTTCAGCAGCACATCGGCTATGCGCCTGTCATTGCTCAGACGCGGAATCTTTCGCTGCCCCCCTAATTTGCCGCTGCCTGAGGTAGACAGCCATCGGTCAAAGCTCCCTTCGCGCATCGTTATGATTTCGGGCAGGTCGAGGAAGATGTTGCCGCTGCGTTTGGCCTGGTAATCGGAGTTGACGGCCTGCAGCTCCCGGTCGAGAACAGCGCAAAAAACATCGGTGGAAGCGGGCTTTTTTATCCATTCAATCAGCCATTGGTGACGCGCCTTGGAGCCGTCGTGTGAGAAGAGAGGAGCCACGGTGTAGTTCTTCACAGACGCTTGTGTGGCGCGGCAGGTGGCGGCAATGGCACGTTCCGTATTCCATTCCATCACCTCTTCGCCAAAGGCATTTATGAAGCTCTTGGTGCGTCCGGCAACACGAATTTTTATCGGTGAAACCGAGCATATTCTCACCGTGTCGCCCGGCGAATAACGCCATAACCCGTTGCAGGCCGATATGAGCAGTTCGTATGTGCCGCCCTCTTCTATCTCCCACGGTGCCAAGGGCTCGCCGCCGTCGAGCGGTGCGAACTCATAGAAAATGCCGGCGTCGATGAGCAGCAGCATAGCCGGGTCATCGAAGTCGTTCTGCACCGCGAAGAAGCCCTCAGAGGCATTGTAATTCTCCAGATAGCGGATATTGCCGCTCGGCATCAGCGAGGCGTATTCATCGCGGTAAGGCTCAAACGATATGCCCCCGTGGAAAAAGACCTCCAACCGGGGCCAAACCTTGCGCAGGTCATCCTCACCCTTCAGGCTCATCACACGCCGAAGCACCGTGAGCATCCAGCTCGGCACGCCCGATATGTTGCTGACGTTGGCTGAGGCGGCGCGTTGTGCAAGAAGAGGCAGCTTCTCGGTCCAGTCGGGCATCAGGGCAATCTTTTTCTCCGGCACGCGCACCAGATTGGCAAGCGGGTTGATGCGGTTTATCAGCGTGGCTGACAGGTCGCCTACCTTTACCTTCGGGTCAAGATGCTCTATCTCGTTGGCAAACGAGCCGCCGAGTATCAGCGCTCTCCCCTCAAAAAGTCGGCTCTCGGGGCAGAGGCGCAGATAATGAGCCACGGCATCGGTGCCACCGGCGTAGTGGTTATAGTGCAGCGAATCGGGCGTTATGGGAATGTATTTCGACTTGCCGCCGCTGGTGCCCGAAGACTGGGCGAAATCGCGGCATATTCCGGGCCAAAGTACATCCTTTTCGCCCCGCAGCATACGCTCTGCATAGGTGCGTATGTCTTCATAGCCGACACGGGGCACTTGGGCGGCAAAGGCTTTGTAAAGCGAAGCGTCGTCAGTGCGTAAAACATCGGTGAAACCGAGGGTTTTTCCATAGTCGGTGTCCTTGGCTGCCGTAAGCAGACGCCGCAGCTCACGGAGCTGTATGCGGGTCGTGTCAGTGGCCCACAGGTCTGTGCGCTGCGATCGTTTTACAAAGTGGTTGCGGAGAAGTTTTGTGATGCCCATATCGCAAAGTTAACAAAAAGTACGGACTCACAAAAAATACCTGCCATCAGAACGATACCTGAAGCATGGTCTGCAACCGGTTGTCATGAGCTTGCTGTCCGTTCATGTTCACCCTTCGGCCGTAAACATACTCCAGTCCGCACTGAACTATCGGGGTGATTTGCCACATTACGTTGGCAACAGCATATTGACCGTAACTGTATTGGCTCTCCCAACTCTCTTCAGCACCACTGTATTCGCCCGGATAGACACGCACATGCGAATAGGAGGCGTTGGCGCTTACCGTGCGCGAGATGTTGCATGACAGGCCACCCATCAGTCCGTATCCTTTCACAGCTTTCATCTTGCCGTCGGAGGATTCGGGGGTGAGGTCAAGACCCATTCCGGAAATGTCCTGAATATAAGAGTTCATGCCTTTGCCGTATGCACCCTGGAAGCAATAACCCACCGGGCCGAAGAGCGTGCCTGCACCGCTGAGGCGCACACCCCAGCCGCAAACGGTGCGGTTTTTGTCTTTCAGAAGGTCGCGATACTGCAAGCCGCGCAGAATCACCGAGGCGCCGAGATGTCCGCCGCCCGGAAGGCTGTATTTGACCATGAAGGGAACGTCGGGAATGCGCTGGTTGACTTTCCGCACATATCCGTTGGTGGTGAAAGAGGCCATGGGCATCTCAATGCCGGCACCCACCGTCCAGCGGCCGAAGCTGTGGCGATAATCGAGAATACCGTTGGTTACGGCCAACATGGCGTTCGGCCCTTCGTAGTCAATGGTAGTGGGAGCGGCCCATGTATCGCAGAAAAGGCCGTAGCCGTAACCTGCCGTGAAGCCCATGAAGCTGATGTGGGCATTCTCAAGCTGGAAACCGTAGTTGTTGCCTAAGAAACGGCCGTTGACGTAGGCAGCCACTTCATATTTGGTGCCGGGGTTGAAACCGGCTATCAGATAAAGCTCTGTTTGCTGAGCGCTCACCTGGTATAATGCGCCGTCACCCTTCTCCTGAGTCATGGGAATGGCCGACACGATAAACTCATTTGCGTTGTGCAGCACATGGCCGAAGTCGACGCTTGCAACGCCTTTCACAGCGCCGCCTATGCCCACATAGAATTTGTTGTCTTTGCCAATCAGGTGCAGATAAGGCAGCTTGCGCGCCATGAGCGCCGCATTGACCTTGGCTTCCGCGTTGGTGGCCGGTTTGATGCCTTTCCCTGCCGAAGGAGCCAGGGGATAAATAACCTCAGAGCAAGAAAAATCCTCGGTGAAATCGGCGTTTTTTGATGTTGAGGCATCTGCTGACGTCGTTTCATTTGCATGGCTCTCAGCAAGAGCGCACAAAGGCGCCGACAGCGCCATAAGAGTACCAATCAGCCGGACAGTGTGTTTCATAGTTTCAATTGTTAATTTTCTTTGCAAACACTAAACACAATTTAAAAGTTTACCCCGCCGCCCCCTCCCTCCTCTGACCCATAACACTCCGGGAGAGAGTGAAATATTTTTCTGTTTGATAAAAAATGATTACCTTTGCAGCGAATTGGAAAAGCCCCCGGTTTTCACTTTTTCAAAATACGGTTGGTCCGGTAGCTCAATTGGATAGAGCAACAGCCTTCTAAGCTGTCGGTTCCGGGTTCGATTCCCGGCCGGATCACAAAATGCGCAGCTCACGCTGAAGTGGGCTGCGTTTTTTTGCGGCTCCTTTTTTGCGGCTCCGGTGTTTTTTGCGGCGAGTGTTTATGTGATTTATGTAACGTATGTGATTTATGTAACTTATATGCAGCGCTAAAACATACATTACATAAGTAACATAAGTAACATAAGTAACATAACTCACATAAGTAACATAAATCACATAAGTTACATCATTTCTCCGCTCAAAAACCCCGTTGTCTTCGGCGTGCCTGTGTCATGGCTTCTCTGATGCCTCCATTGGCAATAAAGTCTTGCTCAAGAGATTTAAGCACCTTGGCAAGCATAGCATCAATCTGGTGAATTAGAGTCAGCATTATATTCGCCGTAGTTTCATCAGAGCGCACTTCACACTTCTCCACATATTCGCGAGGGTTAGAATGTCTGCGGGCATAATTCCTTACTGCAAAGGTGCGCCGGTCATCTCTGGTCCAGATTTCAAATTTGTGCTGCCGCAAAAAGTCGGCATAATCCTCTCTCAACTCACGCACAGACCCACGAGCCACGCCAATCAGCTTGATGCACATTTCAAAAGAAACGGGCAATCGCTCACACCCTCCACGATATTCTGCTTACATGACCGTGCCGCCTGCCGCATTTGGTCAATGGTGCGAGAACCCTGTGGAAGAGCCCTGCGTACAAACAGTTCTGTTACATCGCAGATAATTACAGATTTCTGATATACGCTCCAGTTGGAAACATCTCCTGTTATTTTCAGAAATTCATTCATGGTATTAGAGTTGCGCTTTCGGCTAATGGTGGGGCATGGCAAAGTTATGAAATTTCAACCATGCTTCAAAATCAGCTGCCTGCGTTACATTGAAAGGTCTTTCTGAGCCCTTTGCAAACTAAGACCAGATAAGCCGTAAAGAGGCTGAGGCGTTGTCATTGGATTGCGTCTCTGCGGCGGGGTTTGTCAGTTTGCTGAATAAATGTTAACTTTGCAACTAAAATTGAGCCTCAGGCTAACCAGGAAAATATGCAACCGATAATAGAAGCCGTAGACAAGGACCTATTGTCAGCTGAGCTAAATGCCGGTCGTTTGTTGCGCACCTCAAACAAAGGTGGCAATGAGCTGTATGTAGTTACAGCGCATAACTCACCCAATGTGATGCGCGAGATAGGCCGTCTGCGCGAGATTGCTTTTCGCGACGGCGGCGGGGGCACAGGGCTTAGTTGCGACATAGATGAATTCGACACCATGGACCCGCCATGCCGACAGCTATTAGTGTGGGACCCGCGCGACCGCGAGATTCTGGGCGGTTACAGATTCCTGCTCGGCGAAGACGTCAAGCGCGACGACCAAAACCGATTGCGTATGGCCACCAGCCACATGTTCGGCTTCTCGCAGAAATTCATCGACGTCTATCTGCCCAACATGATAGAGCTTGGCCGCAGTTTTGTGCGACTGGAATATCAGTCGTCGAAAGCCGGCGCAAAGGCTCTCTATGTGCTCGATAATCTCTGGGATGGCCTGGGAGCCCTTACCGTGGATTATCCTCAGATAAAATACCTCTTCGGCAAAGTTACCATGTATCCGGGCTACGGCAAAGAGAACCGCAATCTGCTGCTCTATTTCCTGCAGAAGCATTTCCCCGACCCCGAAAGGTTAGTCTGGCCCCTTGAGCCGCTCGACACCTGCATGGATATGGAAGCCTTGGCCAAAATCTTCTGTGGAGCCGATTTCAAAGAGGATTTGCGCATTCTGCACCGCAAGCTGCGCGAAAAAGGCACCAATGTGCCGCCGCTCATCAACGCTTATATGAACCTGTCGCCCACAATGCGCATGTTCGGCACGTCGATAAACCGCGAGTTCGGCGACGTGGAAGAAAGCGGCATCTTAATAACGCTGGCAGAGGTGTTTGAGGAGAAAAAACGCCGACACATAGGCACTTACAAATAATTTAAAAGGCCGAAAATCATCATGGCAAAAAAGCTAAAGACCCCATATCTGCTGGCAGCGTTGATTCTGCTGACGATAGCCACAGCGCGGGCCGACAGTCTCGATTCGCTGCAGTGGAGCGCCGCTACCTTTGTCAACGCGGGCAACGGCGATTTTGCCCCGTTGTATATGGCTGCCAACCGTTACGGCACCCTCACCCAGGGCGCCGGCGCCTACGAAGCCTTAGGGCTGCATAAGCCCATGGGGCATAACGGCCGTTTCGGATTCGCCTTTGGCGTGCAGGCCTGGTTCGGCGCGTCGAAAGAGACCGACTATGCCCGCTATTCGGCCACCGAAGGCTGGGAGGGCAACAATCAGCGCCCTGCATACGCATGGCTGCAGGAGGCTTACGCAGCCGTGAGATGGCGCAGCCTCTTCCTCGAAGCCGGTATGCGCGATTACAACCGCAGCATCTTCAGCAATGCCACTTCAAGCGGCGACATTGTGCTTGGCGAAAACGCTCGCGGTATTCCGCAGGCCCGTATCGGATTCGAGAACTTTGTCAACGTGCCCCTGACGCGCGGATGGCTCCAGATACAGGGTGAGATAGCTTACGGCAAATTCGCCGACAAGAATTGGCTCGAGGGCCACTATAACCGCTATAACTGGTATGTAACCACCGGTGTTTGGTTCCACTATAAACGCCTTTATCTGCGGTCGAACCCGGCGCAGCCCCTTTCCGTAACCTTCGGCATGCAGCACGCTGCCCAGTTCGGCGGCTCGCAGCAATGTTACAGCAAAGGTGTGCTGACACAGACCAACGAGTCGAAGGTGAAAATCAAAGACTTCTTCGACGTCTTTATCCCCCGGCGCGACGGCTCGGGCACCCAGGCAGGCGACAAAGCCTATTACAACGGCAACCATTTGGGGTCGTGGGATTTGCAGGTGCGTTACCGGCTGCCGCAGGGGCAGAACATCACCTTCTATGTGCAGGCACCCTGGGAAGACGGTTCGGGCATAGGCAAGCTCAACGGCTGGGACGGCGTGTGGGGCCTTCGTTACGAGAGCGCCGCAGCCACCGGCTGGATAACCGAAGCCTCGGTGGAATACATAGACTTCACCAATCAGTCGGGCCCGATGCACTGGGCTCCCGGCGATTATCCCGGCACAGGTGTGCCGAACGAAGCCACCGGCGCCGACGACTATTACAACAACTACTTCTTCAACGGCTGGATGAACAACGGCATGGGTCTTGGCTCGCCGCTGGTGAAGGCTCCTATCTATAACACCGACGGATATATGCGCTTCACCGACAACCGCATACGCGGATTTCACGTTGGTATAAAAGGACAGCCCGTGGCCGATTGGAGCTGGCGGCTGCTGACCGGCTATCAGCGCTCGTTAGGCACCCCCTTCCTGCCGCGGCTGAAGGCAGCACACTCTTACTCGCTGTTGCTTGAGGCCGGACACAGCTTCCGCAAAATACCCGGGCTGAAAGCCGCCGCACAAGTAGCCATGGATGCCGGCTCCCTTTTCGGCCACCGCTATGGCGTGGCGCTGTCGCTCACTTACACAGGCTCTTTCTCATTCGCTAAGAAATGAAACATATACGCCTCATTATAATTTTGCTCATTGGCGTTGTGGCCGCAGGCTGCACGCACAATAACGGCGATATCGGTCCGCTGTTCGGCAAATGGAAAGTAACATCCATAGTGGCGGAAGGCATCACAGCCGACCCGTATCAGGGCAACGTGTTCTGGGATTTTCAGTCGCACACCATTTCCGTTTCCGAACAGATGCCCAATCACGATTATTCGCAGGGCTTCGGCAACTGGAGCATGAGCGGTGACGAACTGACCATTGATTTCCCCGACGAGACACGTCAGCCGCCCGCAGCCTCCTTGCTGCCCTCTTCGTGCAGGCTGCAAGTGCTGAAACTGAACACCGGCCATGCCATCTTTCTGCTGCATCGTGCCGACGGCGCCACCATCACATATACACTAAAGAAATGGTAGACAACAACAAATCAGGCTCACCCTTAGCCGTTGTTACGGGAGCCGACGGATTCATAGGCTCGCACCTCACCGAGACGCTGCTTGGAGCCGGATACAGGGTTCGCGCCCTCAGCCAGTACAACTCCTTCAACTTCTGGGGCTGGCTCGAAGGTATTCACAACAACAATCTGGAGATAGTAAGCGGCGATGTCCGCGACCCGTCGTTCTGCCGCGAACTGGTGCGCGGTGCCGACACCGTGTTTCACCTGGCCGCCCTGATAGCCATACCTTACAGCTACGTGGCTCCCGACAGCTATGTTGACACCAACATACGCGGCACCCTCAATATGCTCGAAGCCGTGAAAGCCGAAGGCTGCGGCCGCTTGCTCGTTACATCCACCTCCGAGGTCTACGGCACGGCGCAATACGTGCCCATCGACGAGCTGCATCCCCGTCAGCCCCAGTCGCCCTATTCAGCCACCAAGATAGGCGCCGACGCCCTGGCACAGAGCTTCTACAACGCTTTTGAGCTCCCCGTGGTGATTGTCCGACCGTTCAACACCTACGGACCCCGCCAGTCGGCCCGCGCCATCATACCCACCATCATTTCGCAGATAGCCTCGGGCAAAGAAGTGATAAAAGTGGGCGACCTGACCCCGACGCGCGATTTTAACTACGTTACCGACACGGCACGCGGCTTCCTGTGCATAGCTCAGGCACCGCTGGAAAACGTTGTGGGACAGGAGATTAACATTGCCACCAACAGCGAGATTACCATGGCCGACACCCTCAACATCATCGCCGAGCTGATGCACTGGGGAGGCCGTTATGAGGTAGACCCCGAGCGTCTGCGTCCCTCGCGCAGCGAGGTTCGCCGATTGTGGGGTAACAACGCCAAGATAGAACGCCTCACCGAATGGCGTCCGCAGGTGAGCATACGTCAGGGACTGCAGAACACCATCGACTGGTTCTGCAATGCCGACAATCTAAAGCGCTATAAAACAGACATATACAACCGATGAAACAGCGCATCACCATATTGATGCTTGGCGGCGGCCGGCGCGTGTCGATGGCCGAATTGCTGAAAGAGAGCGGCAAACGGCTTGGCGCCGAGGTGCAGGTGGTAGGCTATGAGCTGATTACCAAAGTGCCGTTGGCCTCGGCCGGGAAAGTGGTTCAGGGTCTGGCCTGGGACGACCCGCGCGTGGAAGACGACGTGGTGAGGGTGGCTCAGGAGCAGGAAGCCGACATCCTCATACCCTACAGCAATGCCGCTGTGGAAGTAGCGGCTAAAGTTAAATCCCGCCTGCCAGACACCTTCAGCCCCGTGTGCGACGCCGACACCGCAGCCGTGTTCTTCGACAAGCTCGAAGCAGCCAAAGCCTTCAAAGCCGCCGGCATGCCCATTCCGCGCACATACAGCGTCCTCAACGCCGAGCTGCCCGCCATTGCCAAACCCCGCCACGGGCGTTTCTCGCGCGGCATAAAGGTCTTCACCAACATGGATGACCTGATGCAGCTCAAGAACATCAAAGATTATCTGATTCAGGCATACATACCCAACCACAAAGAATACACCGTAGACTGCTACGTTACCCAGAGCGGAGAAGTGCTGTGCAAAGTGCCTCGGCTGAGGCTTGAGATAAGCGGCGGCGAATCGACGCGTGCCGTAACCTGCCGGCTGCCCGAGTTGCAGAAAATGGCCGGCGACGTCATAGAAGCCTTCAAGCTGCGCGGCCTGGTCAACATTCAGTATCTGTATGACGAAGACCGCGACCGCTATCTCCTCATGGAGGTGAATCCGCGTCTGGCCAGCGGAGTAGTCTGTTCCATACGCGCCGGAGCGCCCATACCCGATTATATCATCGGCGAAAGCCTGGGAATTCCCCTCCATGCCTGCGACGACTGGTGCGACAACACCCTCATGACACGCTATTGGAAAGAGGTGATATTCTATAACTCTTAGACCCCAATGAAGATTCTTGCCGTGATACCGGCACGCGGTGGCAGCAAAGGCATACCGGGCAAAAACATTAAGCTGCTGGGCGGTAAGCCACTGGTTTGCCACAGCATTGACCATGCACGCAGCGTGTGCGCAGATGCCGATATCTGTCTCAGCACTGATTCCGAAAAGATAAAGCAAGTGGCCGAGGATTACGGACTCACCGTGCCCTTCCTTCGTCCGGCCGAACTGGCCACCGACAAGGCTCCCACAGCCGACGTCATACTCCATGCTCTGGACTATTACCGCAGCTTGGGACGCGACTACGACACCGTGCTGCTGTTGCAGCCCACGTCGCCCCTTCGTCGCGGCGAGCAGATAAAAGAGGCGCTGAAGCTGTATGAGAGCACCCGGCCCGACATGGTGGTGAGCGTTAGACCCGCGGCTGCCAATCCGTATTACGATATTTTTGAGACAGAGGCCGACGGCACGCTGCACATCAGCAAAGGCCCCGGTACCTTCACAAGGCGTCAGGATGCCCCTAAAGTGTGGCAATACAACGGAGCCATTTACGTGATAAACGCCGCCTCGCTGCGTGCCATGCCCATGGGCAAATTCCCGCGCAGGCTGCCTTATGTGATGAGCGCCGAAACATCGCTTGACCTCGACAGCCTCTACGACTGGCAGCTGGCCGAACAGATATTTACTAACTCTTAAGAACAAAAAAATGTCAACAGCAAAATCTGACGATGCCCGCAAGGTTACCACCCGTCGCCTTGTGGAGATGAAACAGCGGGGAGAAAAAATATCGATGCTGACGGCATACGACTATACGAGCGCCAGCCTGATAGACCAGGCAGGCATTGACTGCATCCTTGTGGGCGACAGCGCGTCGAACGTCATGGCCGGCAATATGACCACCCTGCCGATGACCCTCGACCAGATGATTTATCATGCCAAATCAGTGATGAAAGGCGTGAAGCGCGCCCTTGTCATAGCCGATATGCCCTTCGGCACCTATCAGGGCGACAGCCACGAGGCACTTCACTCGGCCATACGCATCATGAAAGAGAGCCATGCCGAAGCCGTGAAGATGGAAGGCGGCGTGGAGATACGCGAAAGCATAGAGCGCATCCTGTCGGCCGGTATTCCCGTAATGGGCCATTTGGGTCTTACACCGCAGAGCATCAATAAATTCGGCACCTACGCCGTGCGAGCCCGCAGCGAGGAGGAAGCCGAAAAGCTGCTTGCCGACGCCAAGATGCTGGAAGAGATAGGTTGCTTCGGCATGGTGCTTGAGAAGATTCCGGCACAGTTAGCTGCCAAGGTGGCTGCCACGGTGCGCATCCCCGTAATCGGCATAGGTGCCGGCGGCGGTGTCGACGGTCAGGTGCTGGTGATGCACGACATGTTAGGCCTCAACTCCGGCTTCTCGCCCCGTTTTCTGCGCCGTTACGCCAACCTCGGCGAACAGATAACCGATGCCGTAGGTCATTACATCGACGACGTAAAGAGCGGCGATTTCCCCTCCGAGCAAGAATCCTACTGAGCAGGCTGCCCTCCAGCCGTTTTGAAAAGACATTTTGGGATACATTCTTAAAAGATGTTAAAAAGTGAAGTTTGAAAATTTTGATTAACTTTGCAGAGTGAATCTATTGTTGCTTAAATAGGGCATCGGCAACAAGCGTTTCTTCAAATAAATCCAATAGAGATGTCGGCAAATGAATAAGATCATGATACATACAAGAACAAATTTCGGAGGGTGACTTTTTGCCGTAGTGATGATTTTTGTTTTGTCATCGTGCAGCGATGATACACAAGAAACGCCTGATTGGCGAGAAGAGCTTTATCCTTCCTATCGTCCGGTTTGGGTAGGCGAAGGCTTGCCTCCTGTCGGAGATAATTTTGAAAGGTTCGGTCCGGGTATCAACATAAAAAACTCAAAAGGAACGGACTTACTGTATTCGGGTCATGCCGAGAATGTGCTTGGCAGTGATTTCTATTTCGAATATCAGGGTAAGAGATACTGCGTGGGCGATACGTTAGACTTTATGCCCGAATCGTTTCGTGTCAAACAGAAAACCGTGAAGATCATTCCCCAAATTTCGGGCGCTCCATACACCTTGTATCTTTTTATGGCTTATCCGCACATGGGAAGTGTGATAGACGAGCTGACAGAGCCAATTGACATCACTTACTCTTTTGTATGGCCGTCGAAAGGTATTCGCAAGAGCTTCAGAGTATACTGTGAAAAGAATGTCGATTTACTGCAGGACATCGAGGCTGCAACAACCGATGAAAATGGTTTCAAAAAAGCTGAGTTGTTCAGGTACGGAATGTGGGAGAATGGAGTCTCAACAAAAGGCGAACAAGTTATAACCATTACAGTTGATTGAAATAGCCCGGCAACCGGGTTCTGAAGATTACAACGGCGTATGCTTTTGCGTATGTCGTTTGTTTTTATTATCTTTGTAGTCTCAACAAACGGCAAATGCAAACTTGGTGCCGTTTGGTTTTTTTAACGCAAAAAAATATACAGCAATGTCAGAAAATAACAACAACAATCAGCAGGGAAATCAGATACAGATACAGCTTCGTCCGGAGCTTGCCGACGGCAAGTTCTCAAACCTGGCCATGATAGGCCATGACCCCAATGAGTTCCTGATAGATTTTATCTTCCATGCGCCCAATATGCCTCAGGCACCGGTTGTGAGCCGCATTATCATGACCCCGGAGAACGCCAAACAGCTTCTCCTGGCTCTGCAGGACAACGTGTCGAAATATGAAGCTACCTTTGGCGAGATAAAACCGCGCGTACCGTTCGGCCAGAACTGATAACAGACAACGGGAGAGGCAAAAGCGGGCAGCTACAAAAAGATGCCGGCGTGTCTCTCCGCTTTTTGTCGGGGCTGCCGGAGCCGCAATCCCGACTTTATTCAAAACAGACAACAAAAGGCAATGGAAAACAATCTGGTACTGTATAACACACTGACGCATAACAAAGAGCGCTTCAAGCCGCTGCACGAGGGTCGCGTGGGCATGTATGTATGCGGTCCCACGGTATATGGCGACGCTCACTTAGGTCATGCACGTCCGGCCATTACGTTCGACATACTGTATCGCTACCTCACCCATCTGGGATATAAGGTGCGCTATGTGCGCAACATCACCGACGTAGGTCATCTGGAGCATGACGCCGACAGCGGCGAAGACAAGATAGCCAAAAAAGCACGCCTTGAGCAGCTTGAGCCCATGGAAGTGGTGCAGTATTACCTCAACCGCTATCACCACGACATGGAGGCCCTCAACGTGCTTCCTCCCAGCATAGAGCCTCATGCTTCGGGTCATATAATAGAGCAGATTGAGTATGTGAAGAAGATTCTTGACGCCGGCTATGCTTACGAGTCGAACGGCTCTGTATACTTCGATGTGCGCAAGTATAATGCCGACCATCGCTACGGAGTGCTTTCGGGCCGCAACATAGAAGATTTGCAGTCGGCCACCCGCACCCTCGACGGGCAGGACGAGAAGCGCTTCCCCCTCGATTTCGCCCTGTGGAAAAAGGCGGCTCCCGAACACATCATGCGTTGGCCGTCGCCCTGGAGCGACGGTTTCCCCGGATGGCATCTGGAATGTTCCACAATGGGGGAGAAGTACCTCGGCGACGAGTTTGACATTCACGGCGGTGGCCTCGACCTCATCTTCCCGCATCATGAATGTGAGATTGCCCAGAGCGTGGCAGCAAAGGGCAAACCCACCGTGCACACCTGGATGCACAACAACATGATTACCATTGAGGGCAAGAAGATGGGCAAGAGCTACAATAACTTCATCACCCTTGAAGACTTCTTCACCGGCAGTCATGCCAAGTTGCAGCAGGCCTTCTCGCCCATGGTCATCCGCTTCTTCATCCTTCAGGCTCATTACCGCTCCACAGTCGATTTCAGCAACGAAGCCCTGATAGGCGCCGAGAAGGCCCTGCGCAAGATGCTGGAAGGCTACCGTCGTCTGCAGGCGCTGATGCCGGCCGAGAAATCCACTGTGGAGGTGCCGGAGTATATGCGTCTCTGCTCGGAGGCTATGGACGACGACCTCAACACCCCGCAGGTCATTGCCCATCTGTTTGACGCCTGCCGCATCATCAACGCCGCCACCGACGGCAATGTTACCCTGTCGGCTGAAGATTTGCAGGGCCTGAAAGTGGTCTTCAAGACCTTCCTCGAAGATATTCTTGGCATCAGGGTGAACCTGGAAGGCAACGACGGCGACGACACCAAAGCCTTTGCCGGAGCTGTAGATCTGCTGCTGCAGGTTCGCGCCAATGCAAAAGCTGCCAAAGACTGGGCAACGTCTGATTTGATTCGCGATAAACTTGCCGAACTGGGTTTCAAGATAAAAGATACGCGCAACGGCGCCGAATGGAGCCTCGACTCATGAGGCGCTTTATGAGCGCAGACAACAAAGGCAAAGCACTGCTGCGGTTCATGACCGCGGCAATGCTGTTGCTTTTTACAGCAGGGGTTATAAAGGCGCAGACGGAAGAAACCGCCGAGCCGCCGCGCCCGATGACGCCGTTGCAGACCTTTTTGTCTGACCCGGCCGTCAACGCCGGTTCCACGGCAGTGTATATTGCCGAGATAGGCGGCAAGGTGCTGGCTTCGCACAACGCCGACACGCCCCTGCTTGGCGCCTCCACCATGAAGCTGGTTACGATAGGCTCGCTGATGCAGGTGCGCGACGTCAACTACCGCTATGTGACGCGAGTGATGACCGCGGGCCGCGTGGTGAACAACGTGCTTGAGGGGAATCTGCACATAGTGGGCAGCGGCGACCCCACTCTCAACACCGACCGGACGCCCAAAACGCCCGACTTCGTCGATGAGATAGTGAAGGCGCTGAAGAGCCGTGGCATAAAAAGCATCCGCGGCAACGTGCTGATTGACCAGAGCATCTTCAGCGGGCCGTCGCGGCCGCAGACATGGTCCTCGGCCGACAGTCGCACCGATTACGGCGCCGGTGCCTACGGCTTCAACTACGGCCGCAACCGCAGCGGCTCAAGAGCTGTTGAGAACCCTTCGGCAGTGTTCATGGCGCGCCTGGAGAAGGCCTTGGCTGCCAACGGCATAGCCCTGGAGAAGGTGAACTATACGGGCGGCGGCAAACGCCTGTTGGTGGAACATCGGTCGGCGCCCCTCGACGAGATTATGCGTAGCTGCATGATGCGTTCCGACAATCTCTATGCCGAGTGTCTGCTGCGTCAGGTGGCCATAGCGCAGGGCAAAAGCGGCAGCGTGGCCGATGGCGCCGAGAGCGTGGCGCAGATATGGAGCCGCAACAAAGCGCCCATGAACGGCGTTCGTATATACGACGGCAGCGGCCTGTCGCGCTCCGACCGGCTCACGGCCAACTTCCTCGCATACGTGCTGCAGATGTGCAGCAGCGACCCTTATTATGCCTCTTTCTTCCCGTTGGCGGGCGCTGAGGGTACCCTGCGGTCATTCCTGCGCGGCACGCGTCTGGAGACCTATGTGGCCATGAAGACCGGCAGCTTGCACGATGTGCAGGCGTATGCAGGATACTGCCTCGACGAGGATTATGCTCCCACCCATTTGGTGGTGGTGATTACCAACGGCTTCAAAGGGGGCAGAGGCGCCTTCCGTAGAGCCGTAGAGAAACTGCTCCTTTCAACCCTTTAATCTCCTTTCAAATCTTTAATATTGTGAATTCCCATGGAAACACGTCAATTGAAAGAATTATATAACGAGCTTTGTCTGCTTGAGGGCTTGCTGCTTAAGACCGTCAACGACGGCGCAACGTGTGCTGCTTTAAACGACCTGATAAAAGAGCGCGGCGAAAGCGTTGTTCGCGGCGTTCAGGAGCTTCTTGCTGCCATAGAAATGGCTGAAGAGACTGCGGCAGCCCAAGAGATGAAGGCGCCTGTGGAGGATATGAGCGCCGCTGAAGAGGCTGCCGCAATGGCTGTTGCCGCCGCCGCCATGCCGCCACAGATTAATGACGAAGAGATGAATGAGGAAGTGGCGCAGAATGAGCCTCTGAACCCCGTACGCCTCACCCCGCCCGCTATGCCCGAGAATACTTCGGCCGATGCTTATTACACCGAAGAGGAGGAAGAGAGCGAAGAGGAACACCCCGACATGAGCCTTGACGTCTTCGACGAAGAGGACGAGGAGGGCGAGAATGACCGGAGTGTGGAGGGCAAGCACCCTGACCTCAGCTTCATCACCATAAACGAGCGCGCCCGTTTCCGCAACAATCTCTTCAACGGCAACAAACAGCAGTTTGACGAGGCCATGGAGCTTCTGCAGTCGCTTACCGGCTTTGAGGAGGCTCGCCGCTACCTCATCGACGACCTGGAGTGGAATCCCGCCGAGAATGAGATTCAGGCCGAGTTCCTCGACAAGCTCTATCTCTGTTTCCAACAAGCCCGCTGAGCCATGCTCTACATTGTTCCTACCCCGGTTGGGAATCTGGCCGACATGACGTATCGCGGCGTAGAGACGCTGCGAAACGCCGAGCTGATACTTGCCGAAGATACGCGCACTTCGGGCGTCTTGCTGAAGCATTATGGCATAGACACGCCCACGCGCAGCTTTCATAAGTTCAACGAGCATAAGGTGCTCGACGGCATCATGGAGCGCCTGGAGGCCGGAGCCGAAATAGCCCTTATCTCCGACGCCGGCACGCCGGGCATCTCCGACCCCGGTTTCATGCTTGCGCGCGAATGCAGGCGCCGCGGCATAGCCGTAACCTGCCTGCCGGGAGCCACCGCCGTGATACCGGCTTTAGTAAGCTCCGGGCTGCCCACCGACAGGTTCGTTTTCGAGGGCTTTCTGCCTCTGAAAAAGGGCCTTGCCACGCGCCTTGCCGAGCTGGCGCAGGAAACGCGAACCGTAGCTGTGTATGAGAGTCCGCACCGCCTTCCGCGCACGCTGCAGAAGCTGAGCGAGGCCTTCGGTGCCGACCGCAACGCCGCCGTCTGCCGCGAGATAAGCAAGATTCACGAAACGGTGCATAGCGGCACGTTGGGCGAACTGGCCGAGTATTTCGCAATGAACCAACCGAAAGGGGAAATCGTTATTGTAATTGAAGGCAGGAAGGCCAAGGCGCGAACGGACGCCGCGGCCGATAAAACTGTCGCCCCGCTTTGAACGTAAAATACACAACTAAAAATATCCTCTTATGAAGAAATTGATTTTTGCACTCGGCACACTGCTGATGCTTTCGGGCATCACCGCCTGCGGCAACAAGGAGAAGGAAGAAATCCGGGCCGACCAGAACACCATTCAGGAGCTTGAGGCCAACTACAAGGAAGCCACCAACTTCAACGATTCGCTGATGCTGCTGATGGGCGACATCTATACGGGTCTTGACTCAATCAATACTCAGGAGCAGCTGCTCTATGCACCTGGCAACGCCGACAACGCCAACCGCCGTCAGGAGATTCAGCATAACCTCTCGGCCATCAAATCGCGTCTGGCTGTGAACCGCGAAATCCTCAACAAGCTGGAGCAGAACCTCAAAACATCGAACAACAAGAATGAGGTGCTTGCCCGTACCATCAATCAGCTGAAGAACCGCCTCGACGCTCAGGATCAGCGCGTGAAAGAACTTGAGGCACAGCTTGCCGACGCCAACTCCAAAATCGGCGAACTGAATCAGACGGTAGCCGCAAAAGAGGAGCAGATAAAGACCGAGACCGCCGCCAAGGAACAGGCTCAGTCTGAAGCCACCCAGGCCAACGACGCTCTCAACACCGTTTATTATGCAATTGGCACCAACAAAGAGCTGAAGAAAAACGACATCATCTCCAAGAAGTTCCTCGGAGCCACCAAGGTTATGGAAGGCTCTTTCAATCAGCAGTACTTCACCAAAGGCGACAAGCGCACTCTGACCTCCATCCCCACCACGGGTAAGAAAATCAAGCTGTGGAGCAAGAACCCGGCCGGCTCTTACACCATCGTCAAGAATGCCGACGGCACCGAGACTCTGCAGATTACCGACCCTGCCAAGTTCTGGAGCATCTCGCCCTATCTGATTATCCAGATTAACAAATAAGACTCTGATAACCGGTTAAATTGAGGATAAGTCGCCATTGCGGGGTCTTATCCTCAATTTTTCAGTTTTTGGCCGGAGCTAATTTTTGCAGTATGGATAAATGGAGCTAATTTTGCAGAGTCAAAAAGGAAAGCGCCCTTTTCATGCAAGAAAATGAGGCTTTGGTTTGTTATAACATAAAAACCTTTTTTACTACTATGGACGGAAAAAGACAAGCACGCATATCACGACTGATACAAAAGGAATTAAGTGAGATATTTCGCCGTCAGACGGCCAAGTTGGGCGGCGTCATGGTCTCGGTCAGCGGCGTAAGAGTATCGCCCGACCTGAGCATTGCCAAAGCCTATCTGAGCATCTTCCCCTCGGAGAAGAGCGCCGAGATTTTGGAGAACATCAAGCGGCAGCAGAAGACGGTTCGTTATGAGCTGGCACAGCGGGTTAAGGAGACGCTGCGCAAGTGCCCGGAGCTTCAGTTCTATCTTGACGATTCGCTGGACTATGTGGAGAACATCGACCGCCTTCTTGCCCAGACCAAGAAGAACGAGCAGGGCGATATAGACGACGTTCTGCCTCAGCCTTCCACCCCCACGCCGGCACCGTCGGACCCAGAGAGTCTGACTATCTCCGACGTTCTCCCCGACGAGGATTGAGGCTATGCAATCGGTTTGGCTGGCACCACGGGTGGCGTGGCGCTATCTTCTTTCAAAAAAACGACATGGCGCTGTGGGCGTCATCACCTGGATTTCGGTGGCAGGCGTAGCGGTGGCTACGGCCGCCACCATCTGTGTGCTGTCGGTGTTCAACGGCTTTCAGCACCTTATGACCGAGCGCCTTGAGCTGCTCAGTCCGGACGCCCGCATCATGCCCGATTCTGGACGCACCTTCGCTGCCTCCGACTCATTGGTGCAGAGCATAGCGGCGCTGCCCGAGGTGGAGGGCGTGGGGCGTATGGTGGAAGACCGCGCGTTGGCCGTCTATGCCGGTCAGGAGATGCCCGTGCGCCTGCGCGGCGTGGAACCGGAGTTCTTTCGCCGACACACGGCAATAGACACGCTGCTCGTTACCGGCTCGGCAACCTTTGAGCCGGTGGCCACGCAACACACAGCGGCGCAGAATATGGAGCCTCAGACTGACAATGATGAATTTTCGGAGGAGGCTATCTTGGCCGAGGCCATGGGGGAGACCATGACAGAGCGCGTATTGGCGAGTGCGGGAGTGGCGATGCGTCTTGGCATTCCCCTTGCCAACCGTCAGCCTCTCACCCTCATAGCTCCCCGGCGCGAAGGGAATGTGAATCTGGCCAATCCGGCGGCCTCGCTGCAGATGGGCGACTTTGATGTGGAGGGTGTCTATCAGGCTCAGCAGCAGGATTTCGACAAAGACTACGTCATAACCACGCTACCGGTAGCGCGCGAGATTCTGTCGGTTGACGAGCCGGCTGTTACGGCGCTTGAGGTTTACGGCAAACCCGGCATCAGCGCGGAGAGGCTTGCCGCGCAATTGAAAGGGCATTTGCCGGCCGGACTCACCGTGCAGCATCGGCTGGCGCAGCACGAGGGAGAGTTCCGCATGGCCAATATTGAGAAATGGATTACCTTCCTGCTGTTGGTCTTCATTATGCTCATTGCCTCTTTCAACCTCATCAGCTCGCTTGCCATGCTCGTCATTGACAAGCAGGAGAACTTAGGCGTGCTCCACGCTCTTGGCGCCACACGTCGCCGCATCAGCCGCATCTTTGCCTGGGAAAGCGGCTTGGTGACGCTGCTTGGAGCCGTCATAGGCATGGCGTTGGGTGTTGGTCTGTCGCTGTTGCAGCAGCACTGCGGACTGATAAAGCTCAACGGCGACCCCGGCACGCTGATTGTGTCGGCATACCCGGCTGTGGTGCAGTGGAGCGACCTGCTGATGGTGGCCATCCCCCTTGGCGTGATAGGGGTGATAACGGCGTTGCTGACAGCCCGGTTTGCCTCCACCCGCGTGGTCTGAACAGCCCTGAAAGCTCTGCGAGAAGGGCGTTTTATCATCTGAATCAATTACTGCAAGGCGCTGAAGCGCTGAGCCGAAACAAATTTTACTTATTTTGTGGTATTGCCGACGCTGATTTACGGCAGTAATTTTGCATCAGTCTTAGAAGCGTGGTTTGATCCATACCGTGTCTTCCGAGAGGTTGGTTGTAATAATGTCCGCGAGGACCCGTTTCAGGTCCATTACCCTGCAGAGGAGTCGGTGCCTTTGCAGGGTCGGATCGCATAGAGAGGAGTAAGCCTCAAAGGCACAAAAAAAGAGGATACGTCGGCTGACATACCCTCATACGTTGGGAGGTAAGGTTATTTCTTGCGGCGCGTCTTTTTGGGCGCGGCATCCTGAGCCTCGATAAGCTCTTTTACGCGGTCGATGGTGAGTGCGGCCGGGTCTTCATTCTTGGGAATGCGGTAGTTGACAGCGCGTTTCTCACCCTCCTTCTTATAAGCTATATAAGGTCCGAAGCGGCCGTTGAGAATCTGCACACCCGGCAGGTCGGTGCCGAAGTCTTTTATGAACTTGTTGGCGTCGGCCTCGCGCTTTGCCTTTATCAGTTCCACGGCCTGGTCTGCCGTAATGTCGTAAGGCGAGAGGTCCTTGGGAATCGACACATAGAGCTTGCCTGCCTGCACATACGGGCCGAAACGGCCTATGGCGGCTTTCAGAGGCTGCCCCTCGAAGATGCCTAACGTGCGCGGCAGGTCAAAGAGCTGCAGAGCCTCCTGTAGCGTTATGCTGCTCATGCTCTGACCCTTCTGCAGCGACGCGAAACGCGGTTTCTCCGTGTCGTCGGCAACGCCAATCTGCACCACCGGGCCGAAACGGCCTATCTTTACGCTCACAGGCTTGCCGCTCACGGGGTCGGTGCCCAACAGACGCTCGCCCGCTTTATGCTCGGTGCGCAAGGCGTTGATGCGGTCGATGTGCGGATGGAAGTCGGTGTAGAACTCGTTTATTTCCTCTTTCCACGGCATTTCGCCCTTGGCTATCTCGTCGAATTTGCTTTCCACCTTGGCCGTGAAGCTGTAGTCGAGGATGTCGGGGAAATACTCCATGAGGAAGTCGTTGACTACCATGCCGATGTCGGTGGGCACCAATTTGCCTTTCGTGGAGCCGAAGTTCTCCGTCTTCACCTCTTCATCCAAGGGGGCGTTGCCGGTGTTGAGCGTAATGACCTTGTAGTTTCGCGGCGTGCCGTCGCTGTCGCCGCGCGTTACGTACTCACGCTGCTGAATAGTGGTGATAGTCGAGGCGTATGTCGACGGGCGGCCAATGCCCAATTCCTCCATCTTGCCGGTGAGGTCGCCCTCTTCATATCGCGGTTTGGCCTGAGTGAAATCCTCCGTGGCCACAATGGTTTCGCGTTCAATGTTCTCGCCCGTTTTCAGCGGCGGCAACATATTCTGTTCACCCTTTCCGGGCTGCTTGCCGTCGGCGTTCCACACCTTCATGAAGCCGGCGAAAGTAACAACCTCACCCTGGGCCTTGAAGCGTTCCTGACGCGACGATATGGCAATCTCCACATTCGTCTTGTCGAGGCGCGCGTCGGCCATCTGCGAGGCCACCGTGCGCTTCCATATCAGGTCATAGAGCCGCTGTTCCTGCGCTGTGCCGGTAATTTTCCGTTTCTCGGGATACGTGGGGCGTATGGCCTCGTGAGCCTCCTGCGCGCCCTTGGAATGGGTGTGGTAACGGCGCTGCTCAAGATATTCGGCGCCATACTCGCCGGTTATCTGCTTTGCTATCGCCTCCAGAGCAATGTCTGAGAGGTTGAGCGAGTCGGTACGCATATATGTTATGTGTCCGGCCTCGTAGAGCCTCTGTGCCAGCATCATGGTCTGGCTCACCGAGAAGCCGAGTTTGGAGTTGGCTTCCTGCTGCAGTGTAGAGGTGGTGAAGGGAGGCTTCGGACTGCGTTTCAGCGGTTTGGTCTGCACATCGGCCACGGTGAAGGTGGCGTTGCGGCAGGCTTCGAGGAACGAAGATGCCTCGCTCTCCGAGTCGAGGTGCTTGTTGAGATTGGCGCGGAACGATTGTCCGTCGGCCGCCAGACGAGCCTGGATGCGGTAATAGGCTTCCGGCTTAAAGGCCTGAATCTCCTTCTCGCGCTCGCAGATGAGCCTTACGGCCACACTTTGCACACGTCCGGCGCTGAGAGCCGGCTTAATCTTGCGCCACAGCACCGGACTCAGCTCAAAGCCTACTATGCGGTCGAGCACGCGGCGGGCCTGCTGGGCGTCCACCAGGTCTATGTTGATGTCGCGCGGATGCTGTATGGCGTTGCGTATGGCCGGCGGCGTAATCTCATGGAAGGCTATGCGGCGCGTCTTCTCCGGTGTCAGCCCGAGCACCTGATACAGATGCCATGCTATGGCCTCTCCCTCGCGGTCTTCATCACTCGCCAGCCATACCATATCGGCTTTCTTGGCTTCGCTCTTCAGCTCGCTCACCAGATGCTTCTTTTCAGCCGGTACCTCATATTTGATGACGAAATCACCGCTCAGGTCCTGGTCGAAGTTCCCTTTGGGAAGATCGCGTACATGACCCACGCACGACAGCACTTTGTAGTCTTTGCCAAGTGCCTTCTCAAGGGCTTTTATCTTGCCCGGTGATTCTACTATGACTAAGTTTTTCATATTCGTTTCTATAAGGATAGACGGACGGCTGAATCTCTGTAGCAGTCTGCCTGCTCGCTTTCTGCCCGCAAAGGTAGTTATTTTTTTTCTTATTCAACACATTATTAAAAGAAGCGGTTCAAAATTGTCCTTTCAAACACTTGAAAAAAGGATGCGCCGAGGTGTCCCGGCGCATCCTGCTGTATTGATTAAGCTGCTTTTTTAGAGCTGTGTCGCTGTCAGCGGACCATTATTTTCTTTTTGCCTACCAGATAGATGCCTTTGGGCAGATTGGTGAGCGCATCCTTCTCCATTACGTTGGCACGGATGAGTACGCCCTGCATGTTGTAGACGTTGACAATGTTTTCGCCAAACATCTCCTCGATGTCTTCCACACCGGTGGTCATGTGGCTGTTGGAGAGTGCCACGCGACGGTTGTTGAGGTCCATGAGCACATCGTAAGTGCCGGCCGGATACTGGGTTGAATAGCGCATGCCGTACGACGGATTGACGCCGGTGCTCGTGATGTCTACCGTGAAGCAGGTGGCATTTACCGAGCCAACCTCCATCTGCTGGAAACCGTCTGATTCATCTTTCCAGTCGGGATGCTGGAATTCCTTGAGGTTGTTGTTCCAGCTGAGCTGGTCGAAGTTGAAAGGCTTGACGTTGACGTATGAAAAAGCGGTGTTCGGGTCTCTGTTCAGTTTGGAAGCGTCATAAACGGAGGCATAACGTGTGCCAAGATAGTCATACCATTTTTCCCTTTTGCCTTTGTCTGCATCGAGTATCTCGCTCTCCACTGCCAAGGAAGAGGCAAACGTGAACATGGCTCTGTTCTGATCGGTAGGATATTTGTCGTAGCTGTGCCATGCCTTGTGGTTGTGGAATTTTACTTTGCGGGCAATGTAATAGCCTGAAATTCCGTCTACGTTAGGCTGTCCCTGAATGTCAAAGTCAGGGTCTTTTTGGACATCGACCATGGTGATGCCTTTTGTGGGATTGCCCTGATGCTCATTGCCGTTGGCGTCGCAGACATCGCCTATCAGATAGATATGTTGCGGGTAGTTGATTTTGCCGCGTATCTCCATGCGTATGGGATTCTGGTTGGCGTCGAGAGTAACCACGATTTCATATTTGCCGGGACAGGTGAAGAAGGAACCCCAGTTGCCGGTTGAATTTTTGAGTTTGTATTCGTCGGTGTACTCAGTGTCGAATATGTGGCCGGTTACGGCTACTATATTCTGGTCCTGACCAATGTTGGGCACGTAGCGGTTGCCGTCTTGGTCTTTGCACAGATACCAGTACATCTGACCGCTGGTCATGTCCGAGTTGCTCACCTTTTCTGCAAACTCCCAGGGTATGATGAACTCAGACGGATTCGACGGGTTGATATAGCCGTGGTTGGCGTTGGTGCCGTTGCCGCCGGCCTGGAACTGCTCTTTGCTGTTGTTGTGCCCGGGGTGGCCGATGACATAGATGTTGGGAGCGGCTACAATATCGCCGAGGTGTTCAATGGAAATCTGCTTGGTCGCGGGGTTGACAGTGAATCTGTAGCGGCCCTCGGCCAGTGTGTAGTTGTAGTCTGTGCGATATGCCTGATATCCGTTGATGCCGTTGTTGGCGGCCATGTCCTGATTGCCTTTGCTCGAAAGGGTGTTGCCATACCATTTGCCGTCGATGTTGAGGCGCATGTAAACACCGCCGTTGCTGCCGTTGGTGAGGTTGACCTCGCCGGTGAACACGCCGTCGGGCTGACGCGTCAGAGAGATGCGGTTGTCGTCGCTCCATGCCTTGCCGTTGAATTCACCGGCAAAGTAAGCGTTGAGAGCCTCGGAACCTGAGCGGTCGATGGTGATACGCACAGAGGTGCCGGTGAAATATACCGTGTAGTTGACGCCGCCGAGCAGCCAGAACGCTCCCTGATCGCCGTTGGTGGCTTTTGCCGTGACTTCCTCCGTGAGGAAATAGTTCTTGCCGTTGTAATCGGGACATTTCTCGGTGCCGTTCCACACATAACGGAAATATGCCGTTTTGTTTGAGATGATGTTGGCGTAATACTCGCCGTTATCACCCTTTGTCAGCGTAATGCGCTGAGCGGCATTGGTGTCGCTCCAGTTGTCCACGTCGTTGATGTTGCCGAATACATAATATCCGGTTTTGGCGTTCTGCTTCACCACGAAGACGTTCTTGCCGTCGGCGCTCACACAAATCTTGTAGCTGCCCGGCTGGATGTAGAATGCATACGAGCTGCCTGCGCCTGCATTGGCGCTGTAATACTTGTCCTGGCTGGAAGCATCGAAGTTGGCGCCGTAAGGCTGATATTCCGTGTTGTTGTATTTATAACGGAAATAGTATGTGGCCGTGGCAGTGAAGTCTGCCTGATAGCAACCGTCGGTGAAGGTGAGGGTGGTGTAATTGTTCAACTGCCCCTGAGTGCCGCCAAAAATCTGCACAGTCTGCTTCTGAAGGGCACGGGCCTGATGGTTTGAGGCATTGTATTCAACAATGCAAGTTTCCTGTATGTCTGCGCCGTTGTTTTTGATGTAAATAGCGTGGTCCGTATCAGACAGCTGAGCCCAGGCCTCGCCATAATTTAAGTCGTAACTTTCCAGACCGTATTTCTGGCCGTTGTCGATGATGTAGGTGCCGTTTTTGGTGTTGTAGCCGTCTATGGCCACAGCATAGACGCTTGACCCCTTGATAGTGGGGCTCATGGTATAGGTATTGCCGTTGTGCTGTAGCTGAACGGCACCCATTGCGGAGAGTACGGAGAGCATCGCCGCAACTAACAGAGTAATCAGTTTCTTCATATTGAGTTTTTTTAGATTTTTACCGCGTTGATTAATGTATGAACTTTTGTTTTGCAAGGAGGCGGCAGAACAATCGTTTTCCACCGAAAGAGACATGTTGGCACCGGCGCAAATCATGGCTGAGGCAACTTCACCCAAGGGGAGTTGCTGCGCTAATCTGCTTATGTCGTAACGACGGCTCATTTCAGTTAGATGATAGAGTTTTCTACGTTTGCGGTTTCTCACCCGCCGCCGAAACGGTATGATGATAACCCGCCTGATTTTATTCTAAGGCGTGCCACAGAACAGGAAGAAACGGCTGAGTGCAAAATCAATTACCTGTGTGAGGAAATGTTTTGTCTTTTTACCTGAAACCTAAGCGAGTTTTTCTGTATTGCCTATGCAATAGTAGTATAGACTTTACGAAACAAATTTGCCTAAAGCTCGTTTTAATGGTATGTTAGAAACCTGTACTATGTAAGTTTACCTTGTTGGACGCACAAAAGTATGAATAATTTCCAAGCCGCGCAAGAGGTCGATTAAATTTTTGTGAAATTTAAGATAAATTAATATTACAAGGTGTAACTTTAAACTATATTAACAATTCGGCAGTCTCCTTCAACACCCGTCAGAGGGTCATGGAGAGCAACAGGAAGAGACACCGCGGCGGCTAACGGCAGACAAAGGCAGATAGTGTATAAAAGAGTGTATAAAAATGTGTAAATTTGCACCATGGATTCACCTCAGAGAGGACGTTTTGCCCCTTCGCCCACAGGCAGGATGCAGCTCGGCAATGTCTGGGCAGCCATGCTCAGCCGCACTTCCGTAAAGAGTGGCGGCGGTGTGTGGGTATTGCGTCATGAAGACCTCGACGCGCAGCGGTCGCGGACGGAGTTTGCCAAATGGATAGAAGATGATTTGCAATGGCTTGGCCTGACCTGGGACGAGGGCGGACTGGAGGAGAAAGGTGCCTGCGGCCCTTATCGTCAGAGCCTTTGCGCCCCGCTTTACGGCGCCGCCCTGAAGCACCTTCACCAACAGGGTCTGTTGTATCCGTGTCGCTGCCGCCGCGCCGACCTCTTGGCTGCGTCAGCACCCCATGCCTCCGACGGGCGACCCGTATACAGCGGCAAATGCCGTCCCGCCGATATGCCCAGGCAGATAGAATTGCCGCCGGGAGTGGCCGTGAGGCTCTTGGTGAGCCATACGCAAGTGCAGTTCGAGGATTTGATTTTCGGGCGGCAGCAGTTTGACCTTGCCGCCGAATGTGGCGATTTCATTGTGAGGCGTGCCGACGGAGCCTTTGCCTATCAGTTGGCTGTGGTGGTCGACGACGCCCGCATGGGCATCACGGAAGTTGTGCGCGGATGCGACCTCATACCCTCTGCCGCTCAGCAGATATATCTCTATAACCTGCTCCACAAACCCGTGCCCCGATTTGGCCATCTGCCCTTGTTGGTCAACAGCGCCGGTCAGCGACTCAGCAAGCGCGACGCCTCGCTGTCGATGGAAGTGTTGCGCCAACGCTGCCGCCCCGAACAGATTTTGGGCTATCTGGCGCATTTGGCCGGCCTGCTCCCCAAAGAGGAGCCTATAGACGCCTGCTCGCTCCTTGAAGTCTATGATGCCGCCAAACTGCCGCGCACACCGGCTATCACCGTCAGAACCTTCGACTGACCCTCAGCGGGAGCCCAGACGAATCTCAACCACCGGAGCCTGCGGCAGACCAATATATGTGCGCTTCGGATTCTTGGCCATGAAGTCGCGTATCATCTTGGCGCACTCCTCAAGGGTGTCGAAGCTGCCCACACAGCTGAAGAAGTCGTTGCGCGGATTGTTCAGCACAAAAGCGTCATAGCCCATGCGTTTCAGGTTCTCCACATCCCCCTCGGCGTTGGCGGCCATCTTGAACTTACCCACAGCCACATTATAACCTTTCAGTCCGGTCTGCGGCTCGGCGCCATGAATCGACAGCGCCTCGCGGAAGACGTAAACGCTGTCGGGTCCCACGCGGCGCAGACGCGGTCCCGACGTCGATGTGAGTTTGGGCATGCCAAGCTCCTGCTCGGTGGTGATTTCCGACTGTTTTCCGGCCTGAGCGGCCTCGTAGGCGGCCCGATAGTTCTTCTCGGTGGGTTTGCACCCCGTGGCCACGCTGAGGGCTACAAGGGTGCAGAGGCAGATGATAACTCTTTTCATACGCAGGTTAAAAAAAGGTTGCATTAAGTTAACGCATAAAAGGCAGGAATTATGACCCGGCCGTTGCAAGAAATTGAAAAAATGCTTACCTTTGCACTGATGAACCGCATAGGCAAACTCTATTTCCGCTATGGCACCATGGGGTCGGCAAAAACGGCCCTTCTGCTCACCACCGCGTATAATTTTGAAGAGCGCGGACTGGGCTATATGTGTCTGAAACCGGCCATTGACACGCGCGAGGCCAAGAACGTAATCCGTTCGCGCATAGGCATAGAACGCGAATGCAGCTGGATTTATCCCTCCACCGATGTCTACCGCCTGGTGATGGAGCGCATCGGCTCCACCGGAACGGTGATTGACTGGGTGCTTATCGACGAGGCCCAGTTCCTCAGCGCCGAGCAGGTGGATCAGTTGGCGCGTTTGGTCGACGACTCCGGGGTGAGCGTAGTCTGCTACGGTCTGCGCACCGATTTTCGGTCGCATCTGTTTGAGGGCAGCCGGCGGCTCTTTGAAATTGCTGATACCATAGACGAAATAAAATCCACCTGCAACTGCGGCCGCAAGACCATTGTCAACGCGCGCACCGATTCGCGCGGCAATATCATCACCGAGGGCCAGCAGGTGGAAATAGGCGGCAACGAGCGTTATGTGGCGGTATGCCGCAAATGCTGGCGCAACAGACGCATTGAACAGGCGCGCCGCTCGGCGTTGCCCCTGGATTAAGACCCCATTCAACAATCTAACCTTTCTTCTACCATCATGATAAGTGAAACTCTAACCCGTCAGATAATAGAGCTGATGCAGCGCGAGGTGGTACCTGCCGTGGGATGCACCGAGCCGGTGGCTGTGGCTCTGTGTGTGGCGCGTGCCACCGAACTTCTCGGCTCCTGTCCGGCAAAGCTCGAAGTAGGCCTCAGCGCCAATATGCTTAAAAACGCCATGGGAGTGGGCATACCCGGCACCGGCATGACCGGCCTCCCCATTGCCATTGCCTTGGGTGCCGTTCACGGCAAGAGCAGCGATGGCCTGGAAGTGTTGGCAAACATCACTCCCGCCGACGTGGAACGCGGCAAAAGCTATATCGACTCGGGCGCAATCAACATTTATCTCTGCGAGAATGCGCCCTCAAAGCTCTATATCGACGTCAAAGCCATATCCGCTTCCGGCGAAACGGCCCGCGCCGTCATCAAGGAGAGCCATACCAACTTTGTGCATGAGCAAAAGGGCGACGAGGTGCTGATGTCGCATCTGCATGACGACGAAGGTGCCTGCGGCACCGAGAGTGCCGACGAACATGCCGACCCTAAGCTCAATCTGCGCATGGTTTACGACTTTGCCATGGAGACGCCGCTTGAGCAGATTGCCTTCATAGCCCGCGCCGCCGAGCTGAACATCAACGCCGCCGACTGCGCCTTCCGCAGCCCTTACGGCCATTCGTTAGGTCGCATTGTGGCCGGCGAGGGTCTGAAGTATTTCGGCGACACGCCGCTGGCGCACATGATAGCCTGCACATCGGCCGCCTGCGACGCCCGTATGGGCGGATGTCCCGTTACGGTGATGAGCAATTCGGGCAGTGGCAACCAGGGCATCACCTGCACAATGCCGGTGGTGAGCTTTGCACGCGACTGCAACGCCGACCGCGAACACACCCTCCGCGCCCTGGCGCTCAGCAATCTGGTGAGCATTTATATAAAGCAGGGTCTGGGACGCCTCTCGGCACTCTGCGGATGCTTGGTTGCCGGCACCGGCGCCTCTTCGGGCATCGCATACCTCATGGGAGCCGATTACGACCGTATCTGCGCCGCTATCAAGAATATGGTGGCCAACCTCACCGGTATGTTGTGCGACGGCGCCAAACCCTCGTGCGCCATGAAGATAGCTTCTGCCACCAGCACAGCCATGATGTCGGCTCTGTTGGCTGTCAACGGCCAGTGCGCTTCCGCCTCCGAAGGCATTGTGTGCGACGACGTTGACCGCACCATCCATAACCTCACCTCGATAGGAAAAGACGCCATGCGCCAGACCGACGAGCTGGTGCTTAAAATAATGACGACCAAATAACGTTAGTGATAATAACATGGCCCAACATCATCATCACCATCATCACCACAGCGGCCGGTCGTCGCGACGCAGCATAGCACCCTTTGCCTGGTTGCTGCTTGTGGGTGTGTGTGTGTCTGTGATGCTGGTTCAGACCACCAACGATATGCCCGTGCCGGAAGCGCCACAGCGACTTTATCCCGGCACTCCCGACGCTCACCGTTCGCATGTGCTGCCGCAAACAGCCAAAGAAGCCAGCGACCGTTATCACCGGTCATGCGACAGCCCTGATACCGTCTATGCCGATGACGGCGGAGTGAAAATCAACAACAGGGCCAAACAACAGTCTCAGAAACAACAGGCTGCTCCGGATGCTCCCAAAAACCGCAAAGCAGCCCCCGCGGTACCACAACGACAGCAGCAGGCACCGCAACGCTCTCGACAACCCGCAAAGAGCAAATAACGTTATCAACTATATCACATAACAACAACAAACCCGCTGACACTGCCGGAAATCCGGAGCCAGCGGGTTTGTGGTTTCTGTATTGCCTTACTTTACAATAACTTTCATGCGTTTGTTGCCCTGCACCTTGATATAGATGCCGGGAGCGAGATTCTCCGTCGGCTGCATCTCCATGCCCTGCATGTTGAACCACCGTTCAGGCTGTGTCTGTTCATCGGTCTCAATGCCGCCTACACCAACCGTAGAGTCGTATGCCACTCCGATGAACGGATGATTCCAGGTCTGATTGGCCCATTTCTTCCATGCGGCTTTCTGTGCGTCTGTTAAATCAGGAGAAACACGGCAATATGCCTGACGAGGAATGTTTTCAAAGCCTCCATTACCCTGACGCGTGGGCGGCGTGTCGCCTGTGAAATATACATCGGTAAGCTTATGGGTCGTTTTTTTATCTAAACCAAATGCATGATGATAGATTGTAGTGTGGCCGCCATGAATGGCTATGACCGATACATTAGGACAGTTACCGAACGAATACATAGGTATTGCATGCACATATTCGTTTTTGGTGTCTTTATCTGCATCAACGCCGTCAATGTATATTGATGTCAGCTTCTCACAGCCCTTGAAGCTTTCCGTATCCCAGGACTTCAACGGCGGAATTGTCACTGTTATGACACCTGAGTTTAAAAATGCCTCTTTGCCTATCGACTCCAACGACTTCGGCAGGTTGAAAATTGATTTGGCCGTGGCATTAACTCTTGAAAGCTTGGTACAGTTTCTGAAAGTGTAATTGTCAATCTTTTTTATCTGGTCAGAAAACTTTATCTCTTCCAGCCCGGAACAACCCTCAAAACTTGACGCCGGGATTTCCGTTATTGTTTCCGGCAAAGTTATTTTGGTTATTTTGGAAGACGCAACGTTGCTGGTCTTGTCAACAGGGTACGACATATTGACGGTGGTGCTCGAAGCTGTTTTTTCGGACGCGTAGGCGATAGAAGAAACCGTGTAAGTCTTGTTCTGGTAGGTGATTGTTTGCGGAACCACTATCTCACCACTGTATGCAATGAGATTCGGATAGCCCGTGTTCGGGTTGATGGTGCGGTTTCTGCGCACCGTGGCTTCGCCCGAACGCGGAGAGTTCAGTACCAGATGCCGTCTATCTGCCGTACGCTGTTTTTGGAGTCATTGTCCGAGGCGTATGTTGCGGCAAGAACATTTGCGGGAAGAAAGGCCGCAAACAGAACTATCAGACATAGTCTGAAATAATGGGTAAGATTTTGTTACATGTCGTGAATTATGTTAGTTAGATTGCCTTGAAGTCCGAATTTACTGTACAACAATATTTAAATAGGAACCCGGCTGAATCATTTGTGGTGCAAAATTATAAAAGTTTTATCGATGCAGCAATAACGGCATGGTAAATAATGTTAATCCGGAATAAAAATTTAATTCAGGTTAAAAAGAATAGCTCAAGGTATTGCACAGGCGATGAAAAAGTATTAACTTTGCAGCCGCAAAACGTATATACCGCCAAGGCAGAAAAAGAGCCTCCACGTCGGAGACCGCCCAACGGGTAATCAAAGCGCATAAAAATACAAATGTACGCTATCGTAGAAATCAAGGGACTGCAGTACAAAGCCGAAGCCGGCAAATATCTGTATGTCAACCATCTCGGCGATGTGAAAGAGGGCGAAGCCGTAACTTTCGACAAAGTCCTTCTCATTGACGCTGACGGCGACGTAAAAGTCGGCGCGCCTGCCGTGGAAGGCGCAAAAGTAAATGCTGAAGTTATGCTTCCGCTGGTAAAAGGCGACAAAGTCATCGTTTTCAAAAAGAAACGTCGCAAAGGCTATCGCCGCAAAAACGGACATCGTCAGCAGTTTACGCAAGTGATGATAAAAGAAATTGTTAACGCTTAAAGAAAGGCAAACTTAGAGATGGCACATAAAAAAGGTGTCGGCAGTTCAAAGAACGGCCGTGAATCAGAAAGCAAACGCCTCGGCGTTAAAATCTTTGGCGGCAGCAACTGCCGTGCCGGTAACATCATCAAACGTCAGCGTGGCACAGTGCATCATCCCGGCCTCAACGTAGGTATGGGCAAAGATCACACCATTTACGCTCTCATTGACGGCGTAGTGGTTTTCTCCACCGGCAAAGAGGGCCGCAAGTTCATCAACGTGCAGCCGCACGCTGAGGCTTAAATCCCAAGCTATCAAAACTCCTAAGGCCGCCACCGTTGCTGTTAACGCCGGTGAGCGGCCTTTTTAATCCAATACCCTCAGCGCCAAACGCCTCAGTCCCAAACGATTAGGACCAAGCCCCGTTTTGTGGCTCGTTATTGTGTCTGTTATTGTGTCGGGAAATGGCAATTTAAGGCCCCTTGGCGCGTTATTGTAGAGATGAAAACCTCTCTCGCAACACTCATGGTCAAGGCAATGCTGGCAGCGTTGCTTTGGTGTCTGTGCAGTTGTTCCGACACCGAGCCCTCGGCGCCGGCACGACGCACAATTTTAGTCTACGCCGTGGCCTGCAACTCGCTCAGCAGCTTCCTGCCCACCGATATGGAGGAGATGGAAAAGGGCTTGGCCGCCAACGTTGCCGATGCGCAGAATTGCCGCTGGTTGGTTTATGTGGCCGATTATTCCTCCGACCCCGCCCTCTGGGAGCTGAAAGTGGAGAACGGCACTGTTACCCGCCATAGGTGCAAAAAATACTCCGACGAGGAAGCCAGCACCACACCCCGGCGCCTCAGTCGCGTCATTGCCGATGTGCAGCACATTGCCCCCGCCAACGATTACGGTCTCATTCTGTGGAGCCATGGCGCCGGCTGGAATCCGGCACACAACATAGGCACAAACAAATATTGGTTTGGCGACGACCTCTCACAAGGCACGGCAACACAGCATCTCGACATCACCGATATGGCGCAGGCCATCCCCAAAGGCACATTCTCGTTCATCTGGGCCGACTGCTGCCATTTAGGGGGCATAGAAACGGCCTACGAGCTTTCCGACCGCTGCAGCCGCTTCATCGGCTATCCCACCGAAGTGCTCGGCCAGGGAATGCCTTATCATCTCACCGTCCCCTTTCTGCTCCGTGAGCAAGCCGACGTGGAAGGCGCCGCAAAAGCCTTTTACGACTATTATAACGCTAAGAGCGGTCAGCAGCGCGCCGCCTCGGTCTGCGTGGTCAACACCTCGCGGCTTCCGGCTTTAGCAGCCGCTTGCCGCAGTCTGATGAACGGCCGCCCAACGCCTCAGCTCGGCAGCGTGCAGCGCTTCCATCGCGAAGAAACGGGTCTCGGTCCGTATTACGACCTGCGCGACCTGTGCAAGGCTTTTGCCGGCGGCGATGTGAACGATGTCCGTTACAGGGCAGTGTGTCAGGCGCTTGACGAGGCGGTTACTTACGCAGCCGCCACTCCCGCTTTTTTAGAGCTGCGCATTGCCCCCGACAGATTCTGCGGCTTAAGCAGCTATCTGCTGATGGCCGACGACCCTTATTCCGATTTTTACCGGCAATACCGCTGGTGCAAAGATGTTTTTGAATGACCAACCTGATTGCCCTGATTTTGCTGCAGGCGCAGAACCCCGATACCGCCGACGCAGCTCAGAAAATGATTAAGCAGGAAGAGGCCTTCTTCAACAGTTTCAAGGGCCTCTCGCTGCAAAGCATCATCGACAAGCTGGCCAACACCATGGTAGAGTTCGCCTTCAAGCTGCTCATCGCCCTGGTGGTGTTCTACATAGGCCGCTTCATCATACGCAAGCTCTATGCCTTCAGCAAACGCATCATGGAGCGCCGAGGCACTGACCCCTCGTTATGCACTTTCCTCCTCTCGGTGCTGAAAATCACCCTCTATTTCATCCTTATAGTTACGGTGATAGGCATCCTGGGCATAGAGACAAGCTCTTTCTTAGCGCTGTTCGCCTCGGCAGGCGTGGCAATAGGTATGGCTCTCAGCGGCACGCTTCAGAACTTTGCCGGCGGTGTGTTGATTCTCCTGCTCAAGCCTTACAGGGTGGGCGATTTCATTGAGGCTCAGGGATATAGCGGCACGGTGAAGGCCATTCAGATTTTCAACACCGTGATTAATACGCTCGACAACAAGGCCATTGTGATACCCAACGGCGGTCTGAGCACAGGCACAATCAACAACTACTCCATGGAGGATTACCGCCGTGTGGAATGGACCGTGGGTCTGAGCTACGACACTGACCTCGACAAGGCCAAAGCCACAATGCTGCAGATGCTCGGCGAAGACCCCCGTGTGGTGCGTCAGTATATTGAGGATGACCGCATGATGCGTCTGCAGGAAGTAGCCGCTGAGGAGGCCGAGATAGAGCAGCAGGAGAAAGAGGAGGCCGAAGAGCAGACCGACGAGAGCAAACTGGGCTGGTGGGCGCGCCATCGCCTTCGTCACCGCAAGATAGCCGAGAAGGTGCAGGCAAAGGTCATTCCCCCGGTGAAGAAGGAGAAGGTTGACTGTTCACCCTTTGTCGGCCTCGGCGAGATGGCCGATTCAAGCATCAACTTCACGGTGAGGGCCTGGACCCCTTCGGCTACTTACTGGCCACTGTATTTTGAAATGAACGAGCGCTTCTATAAAGAGCTGCCGCAGAAGGGCTTCAGCTTCCCCTTCCCGCAGCTCGACGTACACTTCGACAAACAGAAATGATGAATACTTTCACAACCATATTTATAGCTTTAAGCCTCTGTCTGGGCGTTAATCCGCTGCTTGACTACTCAGCGTCGGGCCGCAATGAGAATTCCGGCAAGGGCCATGTTGTCTTTATCGGCGACAGTAACACCTGGAACGGCGGCGACGACTGCTCCAACCCGAAAGCATGGAGCTACTGGATGGTGAAGAATATGCTCCCTGCCACCGCCCGCAGCTATGCCCGCAGCGGCGCCACCTGGACAAACAATGCCGCCACCGTGGCCGACACGGCAAGCTATTTCGAGGTGCTCAACGACCAAAACGTGCTTTATAACCAGATTCTACGCCTCAAAGGTGAGGTGAAGGCCGGCCGTCAGCCGGTGCCTGACTATATCTTCCTGAGCGGCGGCACTAACGACGCATGGTTTAGCGCCAAGCGTCCCGGCCTCTACAACAGTACTGTGGAGCAGGCTTACTCGCGCCCCATGACAACGGCCACAACACCGGCTCAGGCCACCTCGTTGGCCGAAGCGGTGCGTCTTAACCTGATGCTGCTGAAAGAGGCTTTCCCCAACGCACGCATCATCGTGGTCGGTCCCCCTTACACCACCAAGGCTTCAAAAGAGACCATAGAGAAAGTGGCCGACATCATTCAGCAGTCGGCGCGCAAATCGGGCGTGGAGTGCATACGCATAGAAAAGAACTGCGGCATTGACCCGGTGAAGGAGAAGCAGAAACCTCAGCTGACTTCCGACGGCACGCACACCAATAACAAAGGTGCATGGCAGATTGCACGCTGTGTGTATGATTATCTTGCCTTCAGCAACCCACAGTAAGATTCTTGTAGTAAAAGCATAGAATGGTATTCTCTGATCTTTTCTTCCTGTTTGTATTCATCCCGGCCTTTGCAATATGCTATCTGCTGGCCGGCGTAATTGATAAACGCGTACTCTACAGGCGCGACAAACTGCTCTATATCGATGAGGATAACGGTGAGGAAGGCGCTCGCGATGCCGCCGACAAACCGGGCTTCGCCTCACGCAACTTCGCATTGGTCATCTTCTCGCTCCTCTTCTACGCCTGGGGCGAGCCGGTGTATATCTTCCTGATGCTTGTCTGCGTGGTGATAAACTACTTTGCCGGTCTGGCCGTGGCACGCAGCACTCGTCACCGCAAACTGGCTCTCATCATCGGCCTCGCCCTCGACCTGGGCCTCCTCGGCACTTTCAAATATCTCGGCTTCTTCGGCGATATCCTCAATTCCGTAGGGTTGGCCGTGAACGTGCCCAAAGTGGCGCTCCCCATTGGCATCAGCTTCTATATTTTCCAGTCTATCAGCTATCTTGTTGACGTGTACCGCCGCGAGACTCCGGTGCAGAAACGCTTCATGGACCTGCTGCTCTACATTGCCATGTTCCCGCAGCTCATTGCCGGCCCCATTGTGCGCTATGGCACGGTGGCCAAAGAGTTGCATCAGCGCCATGTGTCGGCTGCCGACCTGGCCGACGGCATATACCGCTTCCTCATCGGTCTGGGCAAGAAGGTGATTATTGCCAATATGCTCTCGGAGATTGCCACCCTCTTTCTGGCCGACGGCGTGGAGAATCTGAGTATCTGGGGCGCCTGGATTGGTATTCTGGCCTTTACGCTGCAGATATATTTCGACTTCTCCGGATATTCCGACATGGCCATCGGCATGGGTCGCTGCATGGGCTTCCATTTCCCTGAAAACTTCAATCACCCCTACTGCTGCACAACCATTACCGACTTCTGGCGTCGCTGGCACATGTCGCTCGGCTCCTTCTTCCGCGATTACGCCTACATCCCCCTTGGCGGCAACCGGCGCCATCAGGCTCTGAATATCTTCACCGTGTGGTTCCTGACCGGTATGTGGCACGGTGCCTCGTGGAACTTTATCATCTGGGGACTCTATTTTGGCACTATACTGGCTCTGGAGAAGGTTTCTATCATCAAGTGGCAGAAACATATTCCCAACGTGCTTTTGCGCCTCTACGCGCTTTTTATAGTGGTTGTGGGCTGGGGCATTTTCTACTTCGACAACTTCGACAAGATGAAGCTCTGGTTCTCTTCGGCCTTCGGGCAGAAGAGTCTGGAGTTCGGCTTTCAGGAGCTCACCTCGCTCACCGACAATTTCTGGCTCTGGGTGGTGGCAATCCTCTTCTGCATCCCCCTGCGCAGCTATATTGAGCGCGGCTCGGAATATGTGGCAGGCAAGGTGGCCGGCAGCAACGGCCGTCATATAATGGCTGTGGGGCGTGCCTTCGTCAGCATTCTGCTCCTCGCTCTCTGTGTGGCTCTCCTGGTGGGCGCCACAAACAACGCTTTCATCTATACCCGATTCTGACAATCATCCGTTTCTCTGATATGCACAACAAGCTCTATATCTCACTGGTAGTGGCGGTCTATGCTGTGGTGGCCGTCGTCTTTCTCTTTTTGCCCCGAAGCACTTACTCGCAGCTTGAAAAACGCGAGTTGGCCAAGATGCCCGAGTTCAGTACCGACAAGTTGGCCGACAGCAGCTATCCCAAAGAACTGTCGGCCTGGTTCAGCGACTCGGAGCCTTATCGCGACGAGCTGATGGCCACCTCCATGTGGGTGCGCGACAAGATCCGTCTCAACGTAGGCAGCGACGAGGAGGCTGTGTCGTTTCATGCCGGCGACGGCGGTGAGGCTGACCCGGCAGCTCCCGGCGCCGATGCCACTCCTGAAGAGATTGCTGCTTATCAGAACCGCATAAACGCCGATGCAAATGCCAAGATTGCCAACCGAGGCATCATTGTGGTGGGTAAGGCTCCCAACGCAAGGGCGCTGATGGCTTACGGCGGCCGAGGCGGCGGCGAGAAGCTGGCAGAAGCTCTCAACAAATATCACTCGGCGCTGAAGGTCAATGTCTATGCCATGGTGATACCGCTTGCCACGGAGTTCTATTGTCCTGACAAGGCCAAATCGGCCAGCAAGCCGCAGCTGCCAACCATTCAGAACATTTATCGCCATCTGGCTCCGGGTGTGCATGGAGTCAATGCCTACACGGCACTCGCCAACCACGTCAAGGAGGATATCTATCTGCGCACTGACCATCACTGGTCGCCGCTTGGTGCCTTCTATGCAGCCGAACAGCTGGCCAAGAGCGCCGGAGTGCCCTTCAAGCCTCTATCGGCCTACGACAAGCATGAGGTACACCGCTTCGTCGGCTCTATGTATGGATATAGCAAGGACATAGCCATTAAGAACTCGCCCGAGGACTTTGTCTATTACACTCCGCGCGGACTCAATTACACCACCACTTACATCAACTACACGGTGAACAAGGATTACCGCATCACGCGCGAGAGCAAGCCGCAGAACGGCTCATACTTCTATCATTATAAGGATGGCAGCAGCGGCGCTTACTGCACTTTCATGGGCTCCGACATGAAGATTACGCAGGTCAGGACGGGTAACAAAAACGGGCGCCGGCTGATGATTATCAAGGACTCGTATGGCAATGCCGTGCCGGGATATATGTTCTATAGCTTTGAGGAGGTGCATGTGGTCGATTTCCGTTACTTCAACAAGAATATGCGCAAGTATGTGCGCGACCACGGCATCACTGACATAGCTCTTGTGGTGAATATCTACAACGCCTATTCGCCGCGCACAGCCGAGAAGCTGATGCATTACCTTGGCCAGAGCGACAACGCCTTTGCGCCCGCAACCCCCTCGGCGCCGACCTCCACCGAGACGGCCCGCAAACCTGAGGCTGCCAAACCCGCCGCCGCCAAACCCGCGGCTCCCAAGCCTGACCAACCCTCCAAGCCCTCTGCTCCCAAGCAGCGCGAGGAGAAAGCCCCCGAGCCCCCCGCC
>ENA-ORNR01000033-ORNR01000033.1-human-gut-metagenome-genome-assembly--contig:-NODE-33-length-98307-cov-14.206347_pt1 | contig 98307 bp, 60 predicted proteins | sample MGYA00242114_ERZ509020 | MGnify/ENA primary metagenome ERZ509020 (study PRJEB26280, sample SAMEA2338758) | human gut metagenome | biome: human gut; feature: human-associated habitat; material: faeces...
TATTATCTCTCTCACGGAGTTTTTCTTCCGTTTCTTTATTTCTGCGGCGTTTGTAGTAATCTGCATAAGCAGGGTCGTAAGGATTCGCTTCCCCTCTAACACGGACGTAGTTTTTAATGGAAATGTCTCCGAGCCTTTTGAGTCGCAAAGTTTTGTCCTTGTAAGACTTGCTCCGTTTCTCTATGGCTGCAAAGCACCATTTACGACCTTTTAGTTGCAGGAAGTATTTATCCTTAATCCAGTGCTTGCTCTTTTTTGAATGGCGTCGCTTTGCCCATCGCCAAAGTGACTTGAAAATTTCAAAGTCAATTCGGGAGAATGATTTGGAGGATACTCCGTATCGGTAGTAATTCCCCCAACCTGTTATCATCGGATTTAACATTCTCACGATTGAAGAAGCCTTCGCCGTTTTGTTACTCTTGATTTTCAATCTGATTTTCTCACAAAAACTTTTCATGCTGTCCTTTGACGGCTTGGTCAGCACCTTGCCATTCGGATATTTACGAATATTGAAACCGAGGAAGTCAAAACCATCATTTATATGCGTTATTTTGGTCTTTTCCTCCGAGAGCGTCAAACCTCGTTCAGACATGAATTGCTGTATGAGGGGGAGCAATATGTTTTCTATTGTCTCCTTGTCTCTTGCCGTCACGATGAAATCATCAGCGTATCTGACAAGATTGATTTTGGGGACAATCCTTTTGCGCTTGCCATTTGGATATATGTCATAAGGCTTTACAGCTTTTGACACGAGCGATTGCAACCCGTCAAGAGTCATATTAGCGAGAGTGGGTGAAATTATGCCGCCTTGGGGTGTGCCCTCTTCGGTAGGGAACAGACTGCCATTGAACACATATCCACTTTTCAGCCATTTTCTCAACATTTCCTTATCCATTGGTATATTGTTGAGAAGCCAGTCATGGCTTATATGGTCAAAGCAACCTTTGATGTCTCCCTCCAGAATCCATTGAGGTGATTTGTCATCCTTGCATAAAAGAATATGGCATTGCGTGATTGCATCTTGACAGCTCCGATGTTTGCGGAAACCATAGGAGTGTATATCTCCCGTAGTTTCTGCCACAGGGTCAAGAGCCATAAGATACAACGCCTGCATAGCACGGTCTTTCGTTGTTGGGATACCCAACGGGCGTTTTTTTCCATTCTTCTTCGGAATCTCCACACGGCGCAGAGGCATCGGTTGATACCCACGACGCTTGAGTGTGTCGATAGCTTTGGCTTTGGCTGCATCGGAAGACCATTTTACGCGGTCAACTCCAGCAGTGTTCTTGCCTTTGTTTGCAGTAACCCGAACTACGGCAAGATAACGACCGTAGAACGAGTGGGTCAGCAGCCATTGCAAGGATTTAACCTTGCCGTACTTGCCTTCCCTCTGAGCCTTTACAATACGTGCTTGCAGCTTCCGAACATAGTCCTCAGCCTTGCGACGGTCAATCCGTTGCCAACGCTCGGTGTAAGTAAGGACTACATTTTCAGGTGCACACGTTTCTTTCGATTCGTTCATTTGCTTTCCTTTCTTTAGAAGTTCTATAAAGTTTATTGTAAAGAGTTACCTTGTGGAAGTGGGCACACTTTCGTGTCGGATGATGTGGCTCTCTGCCATACATGGCAATGAGGTCAATCCGTATCCGCTCCATTACAGAGCGGCATTCGCTTTTTCCACATTCCTATATCCGCATCCCGTATAGGCTTGCCTTACGGCTCGCTTACCATTCCATAAGAAATGGAGAGATACGGACTTGCCGCGTTCCGTGTAAGTGACAATGATGGGTTAGGTTCGTCCTATTCACCGGCAGTCTTGATGTCCGTGTAACCCCACAGAGACAGGGAGTTAACCGACTGCTCACCTTTTGGTTCAAGCCTCAGATTTCACTCGGAAGAGGAAAATCAACAACATCATTAGGCTTGTTCTACGTAACGATGTTTATCAGACGTTCACACTGAGTTAACCATACCATCAAGTCTCGCCCCTCGGCGGAACGATGTTATCCGCCATTGACCTCCGCTCACGTTTCGGTCTATTCCTTTCGGAAAGGGTACTTTGTCAGAGCAGCTTCGCACAATTTGATTACTCTCAATGCACGTACTCTCAGACTACTGCAAACGGAATTGCAGGTGCAATCAATACTTCTCTAAACCAAAGTTGCACAATCACTTACACGGCTTTTCGCGTCACACGCCCTGTTCATAATATTGTCTGACCAGGTGGTTGGTAAAAAAGGATTTGCCGCTACCGCTGGGACCGAGAACGAACTTGTTGCGGTTCGTGATGATACCGCGTTTCATCGGCAGGTCGCTGATGTCAACATGCAGGGGGATGCCGTTCCGGCGGTCAGCCATACGGATGCCGAACGGGCTGGGAGAACTCCGGTAATTGGTTTCAGCCGTAAAGAGACAGACGGCCTGTTCCAAAAAGGTGTAGAACGACTCCTCTGCCGGAAAATCGCCCGCATTGCCGGGAATGCCAGCCCAGTAGAGCACCGGGGCATCCACCGTATTGTGCCTCGGCGTGCATTCCATCATGGCAAGCTGGCTGCCGGTATCGTTCTTCACACGTCTGAGTTCCTCCCTGTCTTCTGCCCACGCCGTCACGTTGCAGTGGCAGCGGACGGGCAATACGCCCTTCGTATGGGCTTCATCCAGATACATCTCCGTCCACTCCCGGTTTACCGCATTGCTCCGGCTGTACTTCGAGAGGGAGAGCATGTTGCGGGAAGTTTTTTCCATTGTACGGAGAATCTCCTGCGCGTCGTCTATAAACACATACTGCGAATAGATATGGTTACAGGGAAGCAACAGACCGACGGGAGCGGCGAACGAGAGGCGGCAGTCACTGCGGTCGGTGGACATACGTTCATAACGCATATCGGTGGACACCCTGACGGGAAGGTCCTCCGTATCAGAAAGGGTATGCACACACAGCCGCTTGTCACCCACACGCATGCCGCCGGGGGTAAGACAGATGTCCTGAAGCACGGCGGTTTCATCCTCCAGCGACAGGGAGAAATATTTCTCCACCAGTCCGGGACGTCCCTCAGTGCCGGTAATCTCGTCCGCCTCCAGCCTGCGCAGGCTGACATGGCCGGAATCGTTCATGATACGCTCGAACTGTTCCACAGCTTCCAGAAACCGGACCGCCGTGTCCTTGTCAACCATTTCCTTGGGCAGAAGGGAGCCGCGACAGAGGCTGTTAAAGTCACTCCTCTGCCGGCTGCGCTCACGCGTAGTCTTCGTCAGATACAGGTAGCATTTGTGGTTCAGGTACGGGCGCTCGTTGAAATGACGCTCATAGCTTTTCGACAGGAAGCTCTGTTCACCGTCCCGGAAATCAGGACGGTAGATCTCCTTCGTGAACCAGTCCTGCTTGCAGACAACCGAAAAATCCGGCAGCACTTTGACAGCCTTTACCCAGGAAGAGTGGACAGCCTCGTATTCGGCCGCAGTCAAAGTAAACAGTTCGGGAAGTTCCACCTCAAAGGCCACGGTCAGGTCGGCGTCCTTGCTGACAATGCAGCCGTTCTCCACAGACAGCAGGGGGAACTTACGTTCAAGCGTTTCCGCTTTCAATACATTTCTCATTTCTTTCTTCTTTTGGTCAGTAATCGGAATAATCTCCTGCGGTGGATCAGATAACGAGGATGGCGTTTCCCCGACAGCAGCTTCATAAGACCGTGTTCACCATACCGGGCATTCAGGCGGAAGGTCAGCCAGACCAGCAGCGAACCGGACAGGAGCCCGAAAGGAATGCATATCCACTGGTTCACACCGGCTATATAAAGGATGACCACCACAAGCAGCACCGCGACAAGCCCGCCCGCAAAAATAAAAAGGTACTGTGATTTCAGGCCCTTGAACTCCAAAGGATTACCTGCGCCTTTATTTATCTCGTATTCCATAGCCTTTAGAGGAAGAAGGAACGCAGGATGGTGGCGGCCACAATCAAAAATATACAGGCGAAAAACCAGCTGGCTGCCGTCTTGCTGGTATCGGGATCGCCGCTTGAAAACTTGCTGTAGGTCTTGATACCCCCGACCAACCCCAGCACCGCGCCGATGGCATAGCACAGTTTGGTTGCCGGATCGAAATACGAGGTCAGCATGCTCGTGGCTTCGTTGATGCCAGCAAGCCCCTGCCCCTGCGCAAAAGAGCCGGCCGCGAAAAACGCGAAAAGCACTGAAAAAAGGATTCTCTTTCTCATTGTAGAATCGTTTAAGGTGAGACATAAATTTGAATTCGAATGCAAATATAGAAGGGGACCATAGGCAGTAATACTAACGTTTCACCAGATGTCGTCAGATGTCAGCAAAAGTCCCGGAAAAATTTACCGTCCTGTCCTCAAAATCCCTTATCAGATTGATTATGCTGACAGACGACTTCATCTTTTCACCCATATTATCCCATGCTTCCCGGAGACGTCCCGTTGCCACGGCAATACAGTCGACCTTCACACCCTTGAAAAGCTCAACATCCTGGTTCCTTTCAATCCCGACAAAATTGCGCCCTTCCAGCAAAGCCGCAACAAGAAAACTGCCGCTTCCAAAAGTATTGTCCAGCACAATGCCGCCCGGAGACGTATATGTCCTGACAAGATACCGTCCGAGGGCGACAGGTTTCTGGGTAGGATGGATAACATTCCCCTCGCTTTCAGCAGTTTTGAAATATATGATGTCCGTAGGATACCTTTTCCCGTCACTACATACACGGACCGGACTAAAATCCCCGTAACTTCCGCTCTGCTGACATTTCCTGACACCTTTGTCATAAGGTACTCCTTCAAGCATTTGAGGATGATACACAGGACGCCTTTTATAAAAAACGCATACGTCCTCATATTTTCTAAGGGGCTGTCTTTTCGCGTTAAGGAAATTGGTCGGTTTTGACTTTTCCCAAACCAGTTTATACCTGAACATTTTCCGGTTACTAAGCATCAGTTCCGCCGTAAACAGTCCCTGGGAGGTCAGCACTATCGCCCCCGTATCCTTGACTATCCTCATGTACTCTTTCCACAACTCACACAGCGGAATAACACTGTCCCATTTATTCCGGGTCGTTCCGTAAGGAAGGTCACACAGAACCATATCCATACTATTGTCAGGAAACCGTCTCATATATTCCAGACAGTCCCCCTCAAGCACGGAGTTCACAATATCCTCCAATGCAAAAATGCTTCCCTTCTGACCGGCCGGTTCTTTTCCCGGACAATTGCAACAGGGCTTTCCCTGCGTATATAAACTTTCATTCATCTTCTTCATACGGAATCAGACCCGTTTTCTCCAGTCGGCTCCGACATTTTCCCCTTTCCGTACCAGCGACAGTCCATTTTCATCCGGTTCATTCCCCAGATGCAGAATGACAGCGTCCAATATTCCCCATCCGGGAAACAAACCGGGAAGTGTTTCAGCTTTCAATACATTTCTCATTTCTTTCTTCTTTTGGTCAGTAATCGGAATAACCTCCTGCGGTGGATCAGATAACGAGGACGGCGTTTCCCCGACAGCAGCTTCATAAGGCCGTGTTCACCATACCGGGCATTCAGGCGGAAGGTCAGCCAGACCAGCTGCGAACCGGACAGGAGTCCGAAAGGAATGCATATCCACTGGTTCACACCGGCTATATAAAGGATGACCACCACAAGCAGCACCGCGACAAGCCCGCCCGCAAAAATAAAAAGGTACTGTGATTTCAGGCCCTTGAACTCCAAAGGATTACCTGCGCCTTTATTTATCTCGTATTCCATAGCCTTTAGAGGAAGAAGGAACGCAGGATGGTGGCGGCCACAATCAAAAATATACAGGCGAAAAACCAGCTGGCTGCCGTCTTGCTGGTATCGGGATCGCCGCTTGAAAACTTGCTGTAGGTCTTGATACCCCCGACCAACCCCAGCACCGCGCCGATGGCATAGCACAGTTTGGTTGCCGGATCGAAATACGAGGTCAGCATGCTCGTGGCTTCGTTGATGCCAGCAAGCCCCTGCCCCTGCGCAAAAGAGCCGGCCGCGAAAAACGCGAAAAGCACTGAAAAAAGGATTCTCTTTCTCATTGTAGAATCGTTTAAGGTGAAACATAAATTTGAATTCGAACGCAAATATAGGAGGGGACAAAAGACCATGATACAAACATTTCATCAGGTGGCAGCAAATGTCAGCAGATGTCATATCTTGCAAAGCGCAGACGTCTTTCAGCCCGATTGAAAGAGAAACAAGCCTGTTAATATCTGCCAGAGAACCATATTGATAAAAGCAATTTAATTCCGGAGCTTGTCAGTTCTCCATTAACAGCATCAAAGCTTATAAGAAGTTTCTTTCTTAAGCGTAAAACAAAAAAACGTTTACAACAGCCGGTTTTCCATCAAAAGAACAGAAGCGAAGAAATGCCAATGAAACATTATGAAGAAAGGACAATTCCATGTTTTCCGGAATATTATTGCTATCTTCGTGGCAAATAAACTGACAGGACAATGGAAACAGTTCAACATGATTATAAACAGATTCTGCAGCGCATCGTTGCAGAAATCAAAAGTTCAAGAATCCAGGTTGCACGCAAGATAACCAGTGCAACAATGGAATTATATTGGAACATCGGCAAGGAACTGTCCGCACAACATTTGAGCAAAGGATACGGAGCACAGGTGGTGGAAATGCTTGCTTCTGATTTGCAGAAAGAATTTCCCGGAACTACGGGCTTTTCTTCGAGGAACCTTTGGGAAATGAAACGGTTTTATGAACGATATTGCGGGGAAAGCCGGAAACTGCAACAGAGCGTTGCAGTTTTACCTTGGGGACATAACCTGTTGTTAATGAGCAAGTGCAAGAACCCGGAAGAAATATACTTTTACGCGACAAGGAGCACGGAACTGGGCTGGACAAGGGATGTGCTGCTGAATTATATCAAAGCGGACGCTTTCTCAACAAGGGAGGAACAACCCAAATTGCATAATTTCAAGGAAACCCTGCCGGAATGTTTACAAGAACAGGCGGAGGAAATGTTGAAAAGCAGGTATAATCTGGAATTCCTGGGAATCACAAAACCCATACTGGAACTGGAATTGGAAAGAAGGCTCGTGGACAAGATAAAAACGTTCCTGCTCGAAATGGGAAAGGGGTTCAGCTTTATCGGGAACCAGTACCGCCTGGTACTGGAGGATAAGGAGTATTTTGTGGATATGCTCTTTTTCAACCGCTGTACCCGGTCCCTGATAGCGCTGGAATTAAAAATAGGTTCATTCCAACCTGAATATGTGGGGAAAATGAACTTTTACCTGAACCTGTTGGACAGACAGGTAAAGATGCCGGACGAGAACCCGTCCATCGGTATTATATTGTGTGCGGACAGGAACAATGTGGAAGTGGAAGTGGCCTTGCAAGGCTCAACGGCTCCGATCGGAGTTTCCGAATACAGTTACCTGATTCCACAAAAACAGATCAAAGAGTTAATCAACAACGAATTGTCCGGAAATAAGGAATAGAAGAAAACAGCCGTAAGGAAAACAAAAAAATAAAACGCATCCCGGCATTTGTTCCGGGATGCGTTTCTGGTATACCCGACAGGTCACAGATATTGCTTCCAACCGTCCGATACAGGTACGACAGATTTTGTTTTCCGCACGGGCAGAGGGTTCCCGTTCCCGTCCAGATATTTTCCCATCAGACTGTCGATGACATTCTTATTCTCGACCTGGGAGGAAAAAATCTCAAACAGGTCCGTTTCCCGGATGGTATGCAGGGTAAGAGCCGCACGAAGGGACTTCTCCTCATCCTTGTCAGCATCATTCAGTTTAAACAATACATTGCCGGCATTGTCAAGATCATCAGGCGTTACGGCCTGTGAGACGGCATCCACTACCGGGTACGTTCCGTCCAGTTCTTCCTGTTCCTCTTTCAGCATTCTCATCTCCTCCAACGGTAATTTACATTCCACTTCTTCCTCAGCGACATCTTCCTCCTCACCTATAAAATCCGCAGCCGTTTCCAACGGCTGGCTCATATAGGGGGCAACGCCCTTTCCGGCATCCTCATCCAGATAGACAAAACGGGTGCTGCCCATGACGCCGGATTCGCCGCCCGGTTCCGACAAGACGTTTTCCGGCTCTTTCTTTTTTACGGGGGGTAACTTCGCATACAGCAGGTCGCAAATTTCACGTATCTTCTTTTTCTGCCCACATACCTTATATAATATATAACAGGCACAGGCAAGGCGTATCGACAAATAAACTATAGTTCCCATTCCACCGGTTTTTGGGTCGCTTCCCGATTATACATTCCGTTAATTATATCCTGATACCTTTTCAGATGGTCCGACAGCACACTGTTCACAAATGTGGGGACAGACATTTCCGGTGCAATGACCGGAAGCACCCTGGCCAGAACCTTATACAGTGAATCATGTATATAAGTCTGTCTTCTGGCTCCCGTCAGTTTCTGTTGCAGGAATTGTTCCCGGTAATCATCAAAGCCGTATGCCCGCGGTATTTTCTTCCCCGCGAACGGTTTCTTCTCAATGGAGGCATCCGGTTTCTTTTCTTTTTCTTCCGACACTCCGGAGGCACCGGCATCTTCTTCCGGCCGTTCATCCTGTTTCCTTATCTTTTCCAAGGCCGTTGTATCTCCGGCTACCATACGCTTGAGCGCGTCCTCGTCCACATTATAGACGGATCTGTTCTTGTTTGCCATAGTCATGTCCGGTTAAAGTCCGAGTATGGTTTCCATTTCAGCGGCAAGCAGATCGAGGTTGCTTCCTTTCAGAGCGGCGGCGGAAGGCGGAAACAGGGTGCTGCGGAATATCTGCCCGTTCAAACCGACATCCTTTTTATAACGCTCCGCAGCCGGAAGAACCGTATTCAATACAGGTAATCCCAAAGAACGGATGATTTCCATATAAGCGTCATACAAGTCCCTGGAGACGCGCTTGTCCATTTTATTCCAGAACATATGAATATCACGCAAGGGGACTCCCTTGTGATGAAGCAGATATTCCCGGATGGACAGGACAAATGACATGCTGCTCTGCATGACCATCCTCTCCTGGGTGATCGGGGTAAAAACATAGTCCATATTGATGATGGACTGGAAAACGCCTGTGGTATTGACCGTTCCGGGAAGGTCCAAAAGGACAAGGTCATATTCGGTATCGGAACGGTCTATAAAACCATAGGCAGTTTCCTTGGCCTGTTCGGGCGTGGAAGCCAAGATGTTGTAGGCCTTTCTGCCCGTATCCCCGAACTGCTCCACCAGCAAACTTTGCAGACGAGGGGTCTTTTCCACATTTTTTATGTCCCATTCACGCATAGTCATCATACTGTGCTGGGGATAGTCACAATCTACCACAAGCACGTTCTTTGCCTTATGGTAATGGAAATAGCTGGCAAGCAACACGGTTAACGTTGATTTACCGACTCCGCCCTTCTGATTGCTGAGGGCTACAAATAAAGGTTCCTTCTTCATAACTTCATGAAATTAAGGGTTAATGACTTATTGTCTTTTCGCCTGTATCCTTACATCAAGTGACGCCGCACAATACTGTACGGCAGCATGAATACGGCTGTGTATCACTGTTTCCATACATGGGCGGTATCGCATCCAACCGGGGTACACAGTACCGTCCCGTCACAGTCTGCACCACATCAATACGACTTCTCTTGTGCCGGACCGATACGATACATGCAGCCTTGCGTCACACTAAAAACGGAATGTACCTTTGATGCCATACGCCAATATTCGTTATGTATGACTGTATCTATACAAAAGCTGCCTCATGGCATCGATACGCCTACGTATCATTGCATCGGAACGGTGCCGTATCCATACATGACCAATGTCACATTCAACCGGGATACACAGTATTGTCCCACTACCATAGGCAGCGCATTGATAAAGCATTTTTTATACCGTACCGTTCCGTCCCTTGCTGCATTGCGTCACGCCAAAAGTAGAACGGATTTTTGATACAATAACTAAAATCCGCTTCACCTGACATGACATGTCATCAGATGTCATCACTTGTCACATAAACTTCTATTTCACAAGCACTTAATCAGTCATAACTTTGCAAAGTCGGAATAAGACTATGGAGGAAACCATGCTTCATCGGACTACAGCACGCCGTGAACGTCGCGCAGCAATCCGACGAAGGAGGATTCTATGTTCAAACGAACATAGCAAGTTGTGTTTTCGTCCGACAGGAAGTGTCCTGTCCGACGAAAACCACTTGCCCGACCTGACAGTCGGGGAATTTCCTCCAAAGTCGGAAATTTCGGAATAGAAAAAAGGACGGACCATAATTATGCAAAGAGTATGAAGGAAGAATCGAGAGCAAAAACGGGCAGAAAGCCCAAAAGCGATCCGGCGGACTACAAATACAGCTTCCGCCTGAATGCCGGAGAGAACATGCGGTTTGAAAAATTGGTTACCGAATCAGAGGCAAAAGACAAAACACGTTTCATCAAAAAAGCCATCTTCGGTGGCACAATCAAAGTGGTTAAAATCGACAAGGCGACAATGGATTACTACATCCGCCTTACGGAATTTCACAGACAATTCCAAGCTGTCGGTAACAACTACAATCAGGTCGTACGTGCCATCAGGACCAATTTCGGGGAGAAACGTGCGATGTCACTACTTTACAAACTGGAGAAAATGACACTTGAACTGATGCTAGTGACCAAAAAAGTTATAGCACTAACCGAAGAATACCAAAAGAAATGGTTGCAAAAATAAGTCATGGAGCCAGCCTGTACGGGGCACTGCATTACAATCACGAGAAAGTAGAGAAAGGGACGGCTGAAATACTCTCCGGCAACCGGATGATTTCAGACCGCCCGAGACTACCGGGCGAGGACATGCGCCTCGCCCTGCTCTCCTTTGAGAATTACCTGCTGGCAAACAGGAACACGGAGAAACCCGTCCTGCACATTGCACTCAACCCGGCACCGGAGGACAAGCTGACCGATGAACAGCTGGCGGAACTGGCGCAGAATTATATGCAGAAGATGGGATATGGCGACCAGCCCTACATTGCTTACAAGCATGGTGATACACACAATACCCATATCCATATCGTAAGTGTATGCGTGGATGAAGAGGGACGGAAAATCAACGATTCTTTTGAGCATCGCCGTTCCATGACCGCCTGCCGGGAATTGGAAATAGACTTTGGACTGCGGAACGGTGCGGATATGGAAGAACGGAATCAAAAAGCGGAAATGAAGAAAGTGGATGCTACCCAGGGTGATGTACGGCACCAGATAGGCAATACCCTGAAAGCCGTATTGGAAAGTTACCGCTTTCAGACTTTCGGGGAATACAGTGCACTGTTATCCACGCTAAACATTGAAGCCAAACAGGTACGGGGAGAATTCAAAGGCGAGCCTTATACCGGTATTATCTATTCGGCTACCGATGACAGCGGAAAAGTGGTCAGCCCGCCTTTCAAGAGTTCACGCTTCGGCAAACGTTTCGGAAACGAACGCCTGGAAAAGAGGATGCTTTCACACACCAGGGATTTCAAGGATGGTAAATGGGCGCCGGCTATTCATGCACAGGTGGTTTATGCCATGCGGCACGCACGTTCGCGTGAAGAACTGGCCGGACTATTAAAGAAAGCCCGCATTGATGCAGTATTCCGGGAAAATGAGCAGGGACGTATCTACGGTGTCACGTTCATCGACCATAACAGGCGGGAAGTATTTAACGGTTCGCGCATGGGCAAGGAATTTTCCGCTAACATTTACAATGAACTTTTCAAATGGTGGGACGGTATACCTGCCACAGAACGTTCCGCACATACCGGCACCGAACTATGGCAGCACCATTCGCACAAGGCGGAACCGGGAAGCCCATTGGAACAGGCGGCAGGCATATTCTCCATGGAAACAAATCCGGTAGATTACGGAGAGGAGGCCCTTGCACGCCGTATGAAGAAAAGGAGAAAAGCGAAACGAAAGTCCCGCGGTATTTAAGGAAAACTGATTATTACCCCCATTTACACATAAGTATTATGCAACAGGAAGACGATTTGAGAGCACTCGCTAAAATAATGGAATTCGGAAGGGCGGTGAGCATTTTTCTTTTGGTAGTACACGTATACGTGTATTGTTATCCGAGCATTGCCAGTTGGAATTTAAATCTGGAAGTGATAGACAAAATAATTATGAACTTCAACAATACAACCGGGATCTTCAATTGCGTCCTATGGAGCAAACTGGCAGCTATCCTGCTGTTGGCCGTCTCGTGTCTGGGAACAAAAGGTGTCAAGGGCGAGAAGATCACCCGGCACAAAATCCATGCAGCACTCTTCGCAGGATGCATCCTTTTCTTTCCCAACTGGTGGATATTGGATTTGACCCTGCCCCATGCGGCTGTCACCGCACTTTATGTATTCACATTGGCGCCCGGCTATCTTTGCCTGCTGATGGCAGGATTGTGGATGAGCCGTCTATACAGGCACAACCTGATGGAGGACGTGTTCAATCTCGAAAACGAGTCTTTCCAACAGGAAACCCGGTTGATGGAAAATGAATACTCGGTCAACCTGCCGACAAAGTTTCAGTATCAGGGGAAACTCAATGACGGATGGATAAATGTGGTGAATCCCTTCCGCGCAACTATCGTGCTTGGTACACCCGGTTCGGGCAAATCATACGCAGTGGTAAATAACTACATACGCCAGATGATTTCAAAGGGATACAGTTGTTACATTTACGATTACAAGTTTGACGATTTATCCATAATTGCATATAACACATTGTTAAACAATATGGATAAATACAAGATAAAGCCCAAATTCTATGTCATTAATTTCGATGACCCGCGTAGATCACACAGATGTAACCCTATCAATCCGGAGTTCATGACGGACATCTCGGATGCATATGAAGCAAGCTACACAATCATGCTAAATTTGAACAAAACGTGGATCGAGAAACAGGGGGATTTCTTTGTGGAATCACCCATCATTCTTCTAGCGGCAATTATCTGGTATTTAAAGATTTACAAAAACGGCATCTATTGTACATTCCCGCATGCGGTGGAACTGCTGAACAAACCGTATTCAGATCTATTTACTATATTAACCTCTTATCCGGAGCTGGAGAACTACCTTTCACCCTTTATGGACGCCTGGAAATCCGGAGCTCAGGATCAGCTCCAGGGGCAGATTGCCAGTGCAAAGATCCCGCTCACCAGAATGATTTCACCACAGCTTTACTGGGTAATGACGGGTAATGATTTTTCCTTAGATATCAACAATCCGAACGAGCCGAAATTGCTGTGCGTAGGCAATAATCCCGACCGACAGAATATTTATTCGGCGGCCCTGGGATTGTACAATTCCCGCATTGTAAAGCTGATTAATAAAAAAGGACAACTGAAAAGTACGGTAATCATTGACGAATTACCGACTATATATTTCAGGGGACTGGACAATCTGATTGCCACGGCACGAAGTAACAAGGTAGCAGTCTGTCTGGGCTTTCAGGATTTCAGCCAGTTAAACCGCGATTATGGTGAAAAAGAATCCAAAGTAGTGCAAAATACTGTGGGTAATCTTTTTAGCGGCCAGGTGGTCGGGGAAACCGCCAGGACACTTTCAGAGCGGTTCGGAAAAGTACTCCAGAAGCGGCAGTCCGTATCCATCAACCGGCAGGATGTGTCCACCTCAATCAACACGCAACTCGACTCTCTTATTCCTGCCTCCAAGATAGCAAACCTTTCACAAGGAACATTCGTTGGTGCCGTATCGGACAACTTCGGAGAGAAAATAGAACAGAAGATATTCCACGCCGAAATCATCGTGGACCACGAAAAAGTCAGCGGGGAAGAGAAGAATTACAAAAAAATACCCGTCATCAATGAATTCAGGGACAGGGAGGGAAACGACATCATGACGCAGCAGATCGGGCGGAACTATGACAGGATCAAGGCGGATGCGCAGGCAATCATCAACATGGAAATGGAACGCATAAAAAATGACCCGGAACTCTGCAAGCGGCTGGGACTGAAAACGAAAGATGAGGAAACAAACGGATAGAATAAAGGTAACAAAAGTTAATCAGGAATAATGCCAGTCATTCGGAAACAATTACTATATTGTAAATTAAAATAGAACATAACGGCAGGCTGCTTTCTACCGATTATATACATAAGTCGTCGCAAGATGTCCTAAACTGAAATCTGTAAAATATCCTATTATAAAGACTATTACATGAAGCTTGTGTTATACCTTATAGCATGAACCCATGCCAGTTTTTTACAATGGGGGTATCAGATCCCAGCTCAAAACACATGGGGTTCATGCTTTTTACCAATATAAGATATGGCAAAAATTCAAATCATCATGACTCTAATTCTTCACAGGCTTCTTCCGCATGAAGGAGAAACGATCATGTAATGGGGAAAAGAAAACATCCGATACGGCTTTCTGTAGTGGTAGAGAAAAAGTACTTTCTTGGCATATCCCCATTACGGACCTGATGGACTTGATGGACGTAAACACAAGACATGACAAGGACTGTATCTATATCACCGAGATACAAAACGAAAGCAGTGCAAAATATATTGAAAAGCTTTTCCGGCACAATCTTGCGGACGAAATCGTACTCTTTCCCCTTCTTATGGCAAAAAGACTCCTTTCACGAAGCTTCAGATAGCTACCGGCTTATATATCAGAAAAAAGAGATAAAGCGATCATTTCAGACCGTATTTCTCCATCTTCTTATAAAAGGTCGGACGGCTCATTCCCAATGCTTCCGATGCACGGCTGATATTGTTACCGTTTTCCTCCAATACTCTGCAAATACGCTCTTTCTCATCAATGCCGTCCAAGATGCTTTTTCTTTTCAGGCTTCCGACTTCACGGGCTGTTCCTTCAAGTCCCAAATCCCTTTGACTCAACAGAGGCGATTCCGCAAGTAATACGGCACGCCTTACCCGGTTGGCGAGTTGACGTACATTCCCCGGCCAGGAGTAAGACAAAAGGGCGGCTTCTGCCTGTCCGGTAAACCCCGATGTTTCCAGCCGCATCTCCTCGGAATACTGTCTACGGAAAAAATCTGCCAATGGCAGAATATCCTCCGGGCATTCGGCAAGAGAGGGCTGGTATACCTCAAACTCGGCAAGACGGTAGTACAGGTCTTCCCGGAAACGCCCCTCCTGCATAGCACGTCCCATGTCTTCATTGGTGGCCGACAAAATCCGTACATCAGCTTTCCGTTCCATACGGCTACCTACAGGACTGTATACCTTTTCCTGCAATACACGAAGCAGCAACATCTGCATCTCATAGGACATGTTCCCTATCTCGTCCAGAAAAAGTGTGCCGCCACGTGCCCTCCCGAAATAGCCTTCAGTATCTTTGACAGCACCGGTAAATGCTCCTTTTACATGACCGAAAAACTCCGATGCGGCCAGTTCACGCGGTACGCAGCCACAATTGACCGCAACAAAAGGATTGTCTTTACGCGGACTGTGAAGATGGATCATCCGGGCAACGGACTCCTTACCACTACCATTCGGCCCGAGAATCATCACGGCGCATTCCGAACCGGCAACACGCTTGGCAACCCGCGCTGTTTCCCGAGCCGCCGGACCGCACCGTTCCAGAAGTTTCTTTTCCCGTATCACTGTGACAGGTAATCTAAGCAATCCGTGCAACAGTTCCAACAGTTGCTCCTCATACACAGGTTTGGGCAGATAGTCCTTCGCTCCTAACTTGACGGCACGGACCGCATCAGCAATCGAAGCATATCCGGTCATTATCACAAAAGGAACCGGTAAGTTTTGCCTCACACTCCATTCCAGCAGGCTAATTCCATCACCCTTAGGCAAACGGACATCCGTCAGCACCAATGCCACATCACCTTCCTTTATCTTACGGCGTGCAAAAAACTCGTCCATGGCCGTTGCCACATCATAACCAGCCTTCAGCAACCATTTTTCCAACATGTCACACAGGATCAGATTATCCTCGACAATCAACACTTTCTTCCTCATTCTGCTGCTTTTTTCAGTTCTTTCCTGGCTCCGTCAATCAGCACTCTTATCAATTCCATAATCCGGCGGGTATGTTCCGTAACAACAGCATCAGCAGTCCTATCATGCAGAACATTCCGATAAACGGACAATATGTCGTCAGCACCCAAAAGCTCCCATACCGGCATCATACGGTGCACAATCTTCCGCATAGCTATGCGGTCCATACCTTTCAGGGCATGCTCCAGTTCCTCAAGTTCCCTCTCCGATTCCCGCACTACAAGACCGCACATATGACGTTTATCATCCGTATTCTCCATCAGGCGGACATAATCGAAGGCAGTTTTTCCTGTCATCTCCTCTACCATAACGGAAGAAATAAACGTCAACAGACTTTTCATAGAAAATGGCTTGTGGATACAGCCGCAAAAGCCGAATTTCGTATATATACCCGATTCACCGTCACCACGTGCAGTCATCACCGCAACCGGAACAGTACGTAAGCTCCCGATGTCAGAATTACGTAACAACTTGAGCAGACCAAACCCATCGGTCACGGGCATCTGTATATCAGTCAGCACCAAATCATAATCCGAACAACGGAGTGTGGCAACCGCTTCTCTGGCATTTCCACAGGTCGTACATTCCACACCATTACGTCCCAACATATCCTCGGCTATTTTCAACAGGATACTGTCATCGTCCACCACCAGCACACGCTTGGGAAGCACTGCTAGGGAGTGGGAAGGAATCTCGTCCCTTTCAGTCTCTTCCGCCGTTTCGGAAAAGGGGAAAACGAGCCGGAAAATGCTGCCTTTACCCGGATGGCTTTCCACATCGATGCTTCCATCCAATATTTTGACAAGTCCTTTCGTTATGAACAGTCCCAGCCCGAAACCCTCTGAATTCACATCCTGTGCAGCACGTTCAAAAGGACGGAATACACGTTCCACTGTTTCCTCGTCCATACCGATACCCGTATCACCGATTTCCACCTGTAATTTCCCATCAACATATCCGGTACGAAAGCGGATCGTACCTGCCGGAGTGAACTTGACGGCATTCGTCAACAAGTTGTCCAGCACCTGCTCCAGTTTGTCCGCGTCGCCTTTGACTGTAACAGCTGTATCCTTATGCTCCTGCTCAAACAACAATGCCTTGTTTCCCGCTTTCCGGGCATATTCCTACGAAATGTTCTCCAACAGCCTGTCCAGACGGAAAGGGACTTCATTCAGGGTGTCCCGGGCCTCATTGATTTTATACACATCCATCAGGTTATTCACCAGATTCAGGATATGGCGACAGGAATGACGGATGTTCTCTAGATAAGTCTCCCGTTTTTTCTTTTCACGGGTGTCTGAAGCCAGCTCTACACAGTTGTTGATATTGCCCAATGGTCCCCGTATATCATGCGACACAGTCAGAATGACCTGCTTGCGCATTTCCAGCAGGTCCTCGTTCTCCTTGTTGATCCGTCTAAGCCGGGCATTGCATCTGCCCTCTCTCCTTATATCACATCGTATGACCAAAAATAAAATGACCAAAAGGACGATAGCGGAAGCAATCACAATAGCCAAAAGTCTATAGGAAAGTTCACGCGCCTCCATTATTTTCTCCTCCCGCTCCTCGAAGGCTGTCTGCGCCTGCCTGTCCAAACAAGCAATAAACGTATACAGTCTCCCGTTCAGTTCACGACTCCGACTTCGTAAACTGTCAGCGTATACAGCCTTCTCACGACTCTGCATCGCCTGCATATCCATCAAACTATCACTAAAAGCATGCAACTCCCTAGCGGAAGGCAGTATCTGCCGGATTTCCTTTCCGCCAAACAATCCGGCAAGCCCCTCCTTCCGTTGCTTTACGGTACGAATACGTGTCGCCCGCCTCGCCAGTCCAGGCAAGCGGTTTATCAGCAGGCTGTCCCTCTCACCCTGACGTTCGAAACTCTGCATGAGATGTTTCAAATGGGCTTCCTTGTCCACTAGCAGGCAACGGAGAGTATCTATTTGAACCGGACGCACATACTCCTTACAACGGAGTTTCAGTCCTTGCAGCAGGCTATCTGTCAGCAAACGGCTTTGACGATAGGCAAGATAGTCGGTTGACTCCCACAAAACAATACTTTCACCACGCGTAGCAAGTTCCATGATATGACGATGTACTGTATTGATGTCACTGCGTATATAGCCAATCTCAGCAGTTTCCGCCTCTATCTCCTGTAACCGCTCCCGCTCATGCAATAAAATGACAGTCATACTACCGATAACCGCCATCAGAATAATATATCCTACCAATATTTTTATTTGTAAAGACATATTCATCTGTCATTACATTTTTTCAATAAACATAATCAATATCCTCCCAAATCCATCCGGTTTCCCGGATGGAGAACTCGTTCGATAAGACAATATAAGTCCATACGGAATCGAAGTAGCTGTTTACCGAGTTCCAAAATGCTAAATACCAAGTACCCGTATAGTAAATATCCGTTCATAACCAAAAAGAAATCTCCTTACGATAACGCACATAGACATCCAATTAAAAAAACTCCTATCTCGAGAAAGCTCACACTCGTAACATCTGGAATTACAAGAGCCCATTGGTCAACATCAAACCCAGTAAACAACTTCATCATCCAAGGAACGCAAATACCACACTATTCCTATTTCTTCCCATTCTATGGCAAAACGTCAAGTACCGAGCAAGACATTGCTGTACATACCCCAAAAGGCGATACAAGAATAGAATGAACAGCATTAAATCAAGTTTTCCCATCATCGCATAAATCAATTTTCAATGGTTCAGATTACACGCCTCACGGAAAGAATACCACACTTGGAGGATGCCAAGATGTGGCTTTCCGTTTCTTCAGATAAAAGAACATACATTTCTCTCTTTCTGTTCTGAATGACAGATAATATCAACTTTCAGAAAAAAGAATAATCTATGTAATCTGTGATAAACCGCCAAGTTTTCATTTGCTAAATACAAACATCACCCTTCATTTACTTGCTCTGTATTGTCACCGTTCCTTTCAGACCTACATAGGTATTTATTGCGCTGTTCAGCAGAACCCGCAGCTCACATTTCGTTCTCGTAGCTGGGAATACCACTTTGAAATCCTGTTCGTTCACAGTATCTTTTTTCCCCAGCAATTTACCATTCAACCACACTTCCGCCCTTCCTGCGAGGTTCTTAAAAAGTATGATGCCGCCCGCCTCCTGATATTCCCTTAGAAGATCGAACTCTGTGCGCCAAATTGCGTAGCTGGCATCTTTCAGAAACATAGCATTGCCGGCACTGATGGCTTCCCACGTATTCATGTCATTATCTGCAATCTTACAATTCACGTCCGGTTTTTCCATAGAAAAAGGAGAAAAGAACCATTTGTCAAGTATTATTCGAGGATATTCTACACAGACAGAAGGAAACAGACTGGTTCGGTTTACTGGAACTGTAAGAGTAACTGGTTTCAAGCCGTAAGCTGTTGCAGTGAGATGTACCTCACCTGATCCCTCCTCTGTCTGAATGATAACTTGAGCCAATCCGTTAAACAGGCTGCGCTTGTTTCCCTTCTCAGGTTCATGACAATTAGGATTACCATTACCCAATCCGATAATCCTGGCAGGACCGTCAACAGAGAATTCAATCATATTGTCAGCAGTAGGCACATGGCGACCTTTTGCATCCACCACTTCCACAGTGATAGGCATGGCATCCCGGCCATCACCGGCCAATGCGTTACGATACGGAGTCAGCTTCAGCTGCACAGGCTTCTTCGTAGTCTCCACTTTCGTACGCGACACCACCTTGCCGTTCTTGTAACCGATGGCCTCCAGTTTGCCAGGTTTATAGGGCACCATCCAAGTGTTCATCTCATAGGGATCTACCTGTTGTTCGGAAACCGTCTTCCCATTCAGCACCAGCTTCACCTTGTCGGCATTGCTGAACGCCATCACCTTAATGGGCTTTCCGATAGAATCAGCCGGCCAGTTCCAATGAGGAATCAGTTCCAGCACGGGTATGTCTTTACGCCATTGCGCCTGATGCAGGTAGTAAGCGCTCTTGGGAAATCCGCAAAGATCCATAATGCCGAAAAAAGAGCTGACGGAAGGCCATTGGAACGGAGTAGGTTCACCGTGATAGTCGAAGCCGGTCCAATAGAAGCAACCTGCCATCCAGGGACGTGTAGCCACCTCCTTCCAGGCACGACGGTGGGTGGCCCCCCAACCGGCAGCCTCTGTATCATATGAGTCTATAATGTTCCTTGACTTGTCTGTCTTGTACTCTCCTCGTACAATAAAAGCAGAACCGTCTTCGGAACTAGTCAACGGAAGTGCCGGACTTTGCGCATGGAAGCGGTCATAACTGCCTATCTGATAGTTGAAACCGCCTACATCCACAGCTTGGGAGACATTGTACTTGGAAAAAAAACCACCGTTCATGGCAGCCGTCACCGGACGCGTAGTATCAAGTTCTTTGACCACAGAGCACATACGGCGCACCATCTCACAGCCGTTTTCTGTTCCCTGCATCGGTTCTTCATTGAACACCGACCAAAGGATGACACTGGGGCAATTACGGTCACGATGCACCAACCATTGCAACTGGCGTACATACTCGGGAGAAGTATTGAACAGACGGTTCTCATCCAAGACCATAATGCCCATGCTGTCACACGCTGCCATAAACTCTTTGCACATCGGATTGTGGGCAGCCCGATAAGCGTTGACTCCCATCTCCTTCAGTTTACGAAGGCGGAACTCCCATAAGGCATCCGGAACGGCTACACCTACACCAGCATGGTCCTGATGATTGCAGACACCTTTTATTTTGATGTTCTCACCATTCAGCCAAAAGCCCGTGTTTTTATCAAAACGAATGGTACGGAAACCACAATGAGTTGTTACCTCATCCGTCACCTTTCCATTCTGTCTCACCACACTCTTTACCTTATATAGTACCGGTGTGTCTGGCGACCACAGTTCGGGATTGGACACCGGCAACTGCATGCGAGCCACATTTTCATGCAAGGAGGCTACTGTTAGCTTGGTAGAACGGGTCACTACACGTGCCCCGTTGGGAGCATACAGCGACACCTCTACTTCTCCCTCAGCGGAAAGTTTTCCTGAATTATACAAGGATATTTCCGCCGGAATTTCCCATTGATTGTCCGCCTTCTTCACCGGATGAGCGAATACCCCATCGGTGATTATATGCAAAGGAGAACGTTTCACCAACCACGCATGGCGGTATATACCCGCCCCTTCGTACCACCAGCCTTCCTGAGCGACAGCATCCACACATACGGCTATTGTATTTAAATTGTCCCCGTACGTGGCGTATGGAGTGATGTCGATATACATAGAAGTATAGCCGCACCAATTGCGATGAAGTATCGTACCGTTCACCCAAATGGTAGCGTGGGTGGATATTCCGTCAAATTGCAGCTCAATATGTTTTCCCTTGTCCTCTGAGGACAGTCTGAACTGACGCCTGTACCAGCCAAATCCACGATGATAATAGCCTTGAGACAGATTGGCTGTAGAATCCACCCTGCCTTCGATGGCCCAATCGTGTGGAAGGTCCAGCATGCGCCATGAGGTATCGTCATAATCTGTTGCGGCTGCCCCACTGGCACATCCGGCTTTGGTATGTCGATAGGTCTCATTATGTCCTTTGATAACCGGAAAAGGAATATCGCCTTTATAGAAGCGCCACCCCTTGTCTAAAGAAAAGACTTCACGGAACGCTGTTTTCTCTTGTGCATAACTTAGATTACAAAGCACCAATGCACTTAAAATAAATAGTGTTTTTACACATATACCCATAATCGTATTATATACTTTAGTTAATTTCGTTTGAGAAACATCAGCTCTGTTTCTCAAAAATAGCATGATAGTCGGTTTGTCCTGCATCAATGACTTTCAATAAGCAGTTTGCCTTTTTTCAATCCTTTGCCTACAGCTTCTATGCTGATCTTCCCCGGTCGTTCTGTCGATGCAATGAGGACGGTCATCATGCCATTGAACACTTTCATCTTTGGGTGTTGGAACGATTCCAACGAACAAGGATTTCCGTTGGCACCGGCTCGGTAAACTCCGGCACCTTTTACTTTGAAAGACACTTCATGTGAAGCATTCGGGCACAGGTTGCCGTATTTGTCCACCACTTTCACCGTAACAAATGAAAGGTCTTTTCCATCGGCCTTTATCACACGGCGATCGGCAACCAGCTCTATATGGTCCGGCTTTCCTGCCGTATGCATTTCTTTTTCAGCGACGGCCTTTCCATGGGAATCATAAGCCACCACCTTTACTGTGCCTGGCTCATATTTCACATCCTTCCACATCAGACGATAACGTAACAAACGCTTCAAACTGAGAATGGACGCAGAATCCGCACTGTTTTCAATGGTCACAGAAAGATCCTTGGTTCGCCTGCCTTGACTTTTACCGTTAATAAACAATTCGGCCGAAGGATAATTTGTATAAACAAAAATCGGAGTTACTTCTCCTCCACGTCCTTCCCAGTTCCAATGAGGCAATATGTGTAAGGTTTCCTGTCCCTTATTCCAATGACTGCGGTAAAGATAGTAACGGTCTTTAGGCAGACCAGCCAAGTCAATAATGCCAAAAAGAGAAGAATGGCTGGGCCAGTCTGAATAGTAAGGAGTAGGTTCACCCAAATAATCAAAACCTGTCCATACAAATTCTCCAATGCAATAGGGCAAATCCTCATGCTGGATGAAATCATCCTCCGGAAGATTGGACCACGAACACGACTCTACATCATAAGAAGATGAGAAATGGTCATCATATTTCTTCATCCACTGACGCTGAACCGGAAATTTATATATTCCACGAGCACTGACGGTTGAAGCGGTTTCACTTCCCAATACGATGCACTGAGGCAGCTTCTTATAATTGTCCTGATACTTATGAGGACGGTAATTGAAGCCTGCAATATCCATTACGGATGCCATATTGTTGTTCACCACCTTTTCCGGTGCATCCATGCCTTGCGTTACAGGACGGGTAGGGTCCTCACGATGACAGATTGATTGCAAATAATAAGATAACTTAGATCCCAATTCGCCGTCGAGCCACTGTTCGGACACCTCATTTCCTATACACCACATTACAACACTGGGATTGTTGCGATAATGATGAATCAGATTTTTTAAATCTTTTTCGGCCCAGTCATCAAATAGATGGTGATAGCCATTCTTTACTTTCTTGACTTTCCATTCATCAAAAGATTCTGCCATAATCATCATTCCCATTTCATCACAAGCTCTGACAAGCTCTGGCGAAGGCATGTTATGCGATGTACGGATTGCATTGCAACCCATATCTTTCAGTAAACGAATGCGGTAACGGATAGCCGCATCATTAACAGCCGTTCCCAAAGGACCTAGGTCATGGTGATTACAAACTCCCCTGAACAGGGTTCTTTTACCATTCAGATAAAAGCCTTTATCGGGAATGACTTCAATGGAACGAATGCCAAAAGTAGTGACATACTCGTCTTTTAACACATCCGCCTGATAGATACGGGATTTCGCCTGATAAAGTTCCGGTGTTTCCGGGCTCCACAACAACGGATTGGTGACAACAAATTCCTGTGTAAAAACAGCCTGGTCAAAACGAGTTCCCTGTTTTTCATCCATTGCTACCGTTTTCCCATTTTTATCAATCAACTTCGTCACGATGCGATATTCATCAAAGGAGGTCCCAGCCGGTACCACCAGCTTGGTATGCAATTTTACCTTCGCATACTCTGCTGTCACAACCGGAGTAATCAGCTGAGTGCCCCATGTAGGTATATGGGCATCTTCTGTGACGACTAAATGTACATTTCTATAAATACCTGCACCCGGATACCAGCGAGAAGATTCGGGCATGTTTTCCAAACGGACAGCCAGCATATTTTCCGCACCTTCTTTCAAATAAGGTGTTATATCCAAAAAGAAGCTGTTATAACCAGAGGGCCAGTAGCCGGCCTCTTTCCCGTTCACATAGATGCGGGCATGACTCATAGCTCCGTCGAAGACGAGAGTCGCTTTCCTTCCGGCTTGAAACGCAGGCACTTCAAATGCCAGCCGGTACCAGCCGGTTCCCACAAAGGGAAGCCCACCGGTACGTCCGGCATGTTCCAAGGCATTAGTCATACCATCCTGCATCACAGCAGTCTCTTGCTTGTCATTGCTGCTACTGAAAGGACCGTAGATGGCCCAATCATGGGGCACTGTCACGCGTTCCCACTCCGAATCGTCATAATCCGGAGTGGAAAAAGCCTTCTGGTCTTCACGGGTGAATCTCCATCCTTTCCCCAGCATGACCGAAGTGCGGACTTGTGCATTCAAGAGTGAGGAGCAAGCGACGACAGCGAGTAGAAATACGGCAAAACTTATTTTATTGTTCTTCATGTGCATCATTATTTATAGTCCAACCAAGCTGTCACGCTGGCATCAGCATCCGTTACAAAACGTATCCATCTTGCCTGGAAGGCTTTGTCGAATTTATGCATATAGGTTTCACCCGGTTTGACAGTTGTTTTAGCATATTCCACCCATTTTCCGTTGCCAGTGGGATCTACCTCTATCGTAAAGATCACATCCTTGTGGGCCGTATGTGATAAACTCAGCACTTTCCGGTCGTAAAAACCAATCAGATACGGGTCGGAGATTTCGCCGGCCTTGACGTCGGTGTTCTTCCAAGGTCCTCCCTGCCCAAGGGGCTTGCCCAGACTCCATAAATCGTCGATAGCTCCTGCCCAAACTGCCGCTTTTCCATCTTCCGACACGATGATGTGTTCATTATTCACGGCCAAATCGGGGTTCACACCCGTCATCACCAACATACCACGATAAGAAGCATAATCGTGAATGCGGAATGAGTGAGTTGATATCGGACGTATTTTGGCATATCCGTCAGCATTCTCTGCCGGTAGCTCGTAGAAAGTGCCCTGACAGCTGAACAGGTCACGTTCAGTAGCCACTTCCCTACAGATGCGTAAGACATGACGTCCAGTCAGTTCAGTATATTTTTCATCACCCAGCGGTAAACGCCAGCGTCTTCCCTTATCATCGACGATGAGAACGGAAGATTCTTCAACGGTAACTACCCGCTGAGGTATGGCAAATTTGTTGCGGATAAAGCTGGCGGTTTGCTCGTCATCCTTCCGCATCAATGTCAGGGTATCAGCCATCTCGTAATATCCGTTTTCTACTACCTTTCCGTTTTCTATTCTTGTAGCCAAGATGCCCAATGATCTTCTGTTATCGCCCAATCCATAGAGCAAACCACCCAGGCTGCTTTCATCCGTGACTGCTGAGAGTCCATCAAACATGCGGTCGGCTTGTGTGGAACGTTTGTCTGTATCTGTATATACAAAGCTTACAGAAACATTGCCCGCCCTATCTGCTTTCACCCGAATCCATTCTCCTTGTTCTTCTGTTTCAAAAGGCAGATAAGCCGACTGACCGGCTGCAACAGACACTTTCTTCAATTCTGCCCATTGATTGTTTCCCTTCACATCCACCTCAAATGTGAACTCCATATCCTGCTTGCTGTAATTCCGAAGCCAGCAGCAACGTTCTTCCCATCCGGCAAACAGATAGGGGTCGGAATATACATTCGCTTTTATATCCTCTTTTTCCCACACTGCACCATCGGCTGTAGCCGGTCCCAGTTCGTCAGGTTTGGTCAATGAAGTAAACCACAAATTGGAGTTGGACTGTCCTGGACCTTCTATGTTTCCCTTTGCCTTACGTTTATTCAGGAACTCTTTTTGAGCAGAATCATCACAGCCGAACACCAATTCATTGTTCCAACGCGTAAAATCGCCGATCACTTTCAGATAACTGCTACGCGGACGGATACCTGCCGAGTTTCCAGAAACAAAGGTATGCGGGAAACGCCAGAAAAGTCCATGCATCGTCATGAGATAATCAGGTTTTTCATCCGTCCCGACATTCCGGATACGCGGCCATTCCGTATTCCATCCATGAGCACCGTCGTAAGAATGGCTCGCCTTCGGCAAACGATAAAAAGACCATCCTTTCTGAGGTTCTCTTACTCCTAACAAAACTGATTTATGATCCCACCCGGTAGTCCAAATCGGGTCTGTTTCCGGATTTTCATTGCCATAGATGCCACCAGGTCCTGTCAATTCCACGAACTGATTGCGGCGTATAATTGTCCAATCCTTTCCATTCCATTCGGACAACGAACCGGACAAGGCATCAAACTGTGACAGAGCCGCCGCACTGTTTTCTCCATTATCAGAATATACCAAAACACCCTGTCCTGAATAAAGACCTTTTCCATGTGCTCCCGGCAACAGTTCTTTGTGCGGAGGATTGTTTTTCGGGTCTGCTTCATGTCTTCTCCAACCCTCATTGCTATCTGTGTACAGTTCCTTGGTAGCCAGTGTATGCACATCCACTTCATAGAACCCTTCCTCCATCGTTCCGATGTAGAGTTTATTGGCAGGATCGGTCAGATGGCGTGCCGTACCCGTATAACGTCCGGGAGCCTGCTGCCAGGGGATCACACGCACATTACCTTTCTTGTCGATAAAGTACGGGCCGATGTTCAGCTGCTGGGACTCCTTATGGATCAAGCGGTTTGCCGGAGTTCCGCCAATACTTTCTGAACGGACAATCTGCCTCTTGTCCGGAGTGATCTGATACAGTTTATCAGAAGAGCCAAAAGGCAGATGAGGACCGTAAGTAATTGCCCACAGACTACCGGCCCAAGGCACTACCGCCCCGGTGCCGCATTCACCTTCGTTGTTATAAAACGCCAATTTGGGATAGATACCTGATACATTGTCTTTAGAAGACTGCTGGGGAGCGGAACATCCTATCACCCCCAACATCATCAAACCGACTGAGATATTTTTCATTACAATTAAAATTAAATGGTTATAATTTAGTTTTCTCAATTCCAATCATTCATTCCGGCTTAGTGCTCAACCGCAAAAGTCTGTCTTCCTCCACTTCAACCGTTGGATTAAATGCCGGAGTAGTCATGTATTTTTTCACACTGTACAGCAACTGTTGTGCTTCCAGACGCTTGTCCATATCCTGCCAGAAATCGATACCAGAAACCAGCAGTTTGCCTTTTCCCACCTTCACCTCGAACATCAAGGCCAAAGGACGATTTGTAAACCAATCGTCAATGACACGTAGCACAGGCTGTATCTTCGGAGAGATTTTCGTAAATTCAATAGCATTTGAATGCGACATGGCATCCCACCACTGATAGTCACTATGATATTCTGTAGGAAATTCCAGAAATACAGGATGTTTCGGATTGCACAAGATGCCTAATGTATGAGGAGCCTGTTTGCCTGTCCATGCCGTATTCCAGAAGATACTGGAAAATCCAATCTTAATCTTCTTCCCCAATTCCTCTGCCAATGTTCCCTTGCGAAGCGAAAGCAATACACTGGCACCGTTGTTTAACGTATCCAGCGTTGCCTTATCCAGTGAGTTCACCAGTAGAATCTGCTTTTCATCTGCCAGAGGCTGACGGATGGACGGATACACCCAAATATTCCAGCTGTTTTTTCTTTCATTGACAAACAATTCCAAGACCAGACGTTGCGGTACAGTGATGTCAGTCAGCGAAACGTCGATATTTCCCAAAGCAATACGGTTGCCTACCGGTACTTCATCCAGTTGCCACTCGCCCGACCGGAGCACTCGCCCCTGCGTGTCCGACAGACTCCATCCGGCGGTTACGTCCTGCAAGGAAGACTCACCGTAATGAGCCACTTCAGCAGAAGCCTTCAACTTTTCTCCATTCGAATAGATTAGCTTGGGCAGACGTACCAAAGGTACCGTAGCATGACAAAACCGGCTATACTCTTCCGGAGAAACATATCCTTTTTCCTCCCAAAAAGCATCCAATACGCCCACCAAGGCAGTACCTTGCCCGGGAAAATCGCTTAACCCCAGTAGCTGAAATCCGCCAAAATCTTTTGTGCGAAGGGCTGCCTCAATATCGGCTTTATAGCAAAGCGTCTGCAGTTTTCCTGATGCCATCAGAAAACTGTCAGCCAAAGCTTCCATACCGTTATCTTTCAATGTTTCCTGGAATATTTCAAAATTCCGGGGACGCATCACACCGTCATACTTCACGATTTCCTTGAAGTTGGGATAGACGCACCATTGGCCTATTTCATGGCTTACTATCGGTTGTTCAAATCGGCCGCTATAGTCAGACCAGTCATAATCTGTATGCGGTGCCTGTGCATTGATGATACTATGCAATCCCTGTCCCCAACCTTGAATACGGGGTTTAGGATCGCTCAAAAAATCACTGACCGGTAAATTCGGCCATCCGGCAGCGGCACAATAGATTCGTCTGTCATCTTTATTCTTCCAATACTTGACAAACGCTGTCAGATACTCCTTTTGTCTCCGTCCTCCCGGTTCATTGCCATACATCATCATGCAGAAGGAAGGATGATTCCCAAATGCCTTGACTATCGCTTCGCTTTCTGCCATAATAAAATCATCCACCGGCCTACCGTCACCTATTGTGGTCGACTGGTTCGCCCAGGAAGAACATTCTATCTCAAGATACATCCCCATTTCATCTGCCACATCAAAAGCAGCCTCAGGCGGACACCAAGAATGAAAACGGATATGGTTCAACCCGTGTTTTTTGCAAGCAGTGAATATTTTTTCCCACGAGGATTTATCGGTAGGAGGATAGCCTGTTTTAGGGAAAGCCGCACAATCAAGTGCTCCACGAAGAAAGACAGGACGGTCATTGATAGTGATGCGTTTATCGTTCACTTTAAAATCCCGCATTCCAAACTGTTCCGAACATTTGGCAACCGTTCCGGTTTCCCTGTCAAGCAAACTCATCTCCAATTGATACAGATTCGGATGAAATTCATCCCACAAGCGTATCGTTTCGCCCAATTGAAGTGTTGCCTCCACTTCGTTCTCACCGGGGGAAAGCACAACTTCCTTTTCCAACTCCTGCCCTGCGGATTTAAGGGTGAAAGTCGCAGCGACTTCCGCTTCTCTTCTATTTAGAACAGAAGCTTTCACATGGACACTTTTAGAGGCTACATCAGGATAAACAGCAGCATACGTTATATTTACTTGTGGACGAACTTCTATATACATATCTCCCACGATGCCGTTCCAGTTTCCCTGGGTATGGTCTGAGATACTGTGAGAGTTTACACCCGGATCAATATCCTTCACACGATTGTCTACCCGCAGAGTGATTGTATGCTTGCCCGGGGAAAGGATATCAGACAAATCGTACTGATGAGGTGCACCAAGTGCATTCCGCATTCCGACCTCCTTGTCATCTACCCAAAGGCGGGTTTCCCAGTGGCAACGCTCCAAAAACAAGGAAATATCCTGTTTTTCCCAATCAGCAGGTATAGTGACTTCTTTCTTATACCAAGCCGCACCACTATAATATTTCACCGGTTGCAACCAAAAAGGAACTTTTACATTGTCCGAAACCCGATAGCGTGCATAATCGTCGCTTTTGAAAAAAGCAGAGTCTATGATATTGCCCGTCCAGGAAGTAGTAACAGCAACCTCCCCCCCTAGTCCATTAGATGCCATCGAACCGGGCAATTGAATCGTCGTATTACAACGGGTGGAATCTGTAGTAAATTGCCACGTACCGGCCAAGTCTATCCGTGTGTTCTGTTGCGAACATGAAGTCGCCAACAAAGAATACAAAACTAAATCTCTAAATTTCATCATACAAGTCTCTTATTCATTAATATTTTCAAAACACCATTCTTAAAATATATCCAATTCGGCAATAGCAATATTTCTGTCCGAAAGCAATGATTTAACCCGGACATAACGGGCTTTAGCCTGTTTCTTTAAAAAGAAATATCTCTTCGACGGGTCATTCTCCAAGTTTCCAAAATCAAAGGATTCCAAATCTTTCCACTGCTGCCCGTCAACACTCACTTGCAAAACGCCATAACGCATACCCAACAATGGCTTCTGTTTCACAGGCAGATAGGCAAATCCATGAATATCCCGTTCCATACCCAAATCAATACCGATATGATGATTGCCTGCCGACACCCAATGTGTCACAGGATTGGCATCTAAAGCCAACTCTGCGGAATGCCCGTTACTTGATTGGGTGTCCGGAAGAATCTTCCACCTTTCCCGACTGAACCCCATCTGTTCGTCCAGCATCGCACCTTTCGCTCCATGCAATATAGCCACGGCTTTTAACTTGCCGCCATCCATAAAGAAAGGATCCTGATACTTTTTCGAAGTTTCATCGGGCTCTTTACCGTCGGTCGTATAATAAATGGTATATCCGCTGTTCAAGTTCACGGACGCATCTTCTCCATGCGATTTCCAATTGAAATCCTGTTTATAGGGATACAAGCTGACCATTCCCTGTTTATCGCGGCTATAAGCCAAACGAGGAGCACGTGCCCTATAATAATGTGCAGAGATATTACAGACGGAAGGGCTCAGGCGGCTTTCAAGAATACGAATACGAATCCTATCCGTCGTTACTTCCGGAAAACGCAGAATACGCTTATATCCGATATTGGCAGCACCGGCTATTTGTTGCCAATTGCCGTCTATCCAAGCATCCACCGCATGTTTTTCCAAACGCTCACCTCTTTGGGCTATCGCTTCCTGAATGACAAGTCGGTTGAAGGTCACCGGACGGGGACACGACAGCAATATTTCCATCTTTCCATCCTGCTGCAAAGTGATATAGGTATCCGTATTCCCGTCCAAAACTTCCCGGGGACCTTTTGCCTCCTGCAACAAATCAATGGAATATGTTTCCCGAATACGCGCCCCTGTCTCTTTCAGTACATTCACATCAGCGGGAGAAAATTTACCCTCACGATTAGGCGGTATATTGAGCAGAAATATTGAGTTTCCGCCTACAGCACGTTCATAAATGTCAAAAACATCATCCGCACTTCTCACTTTCTGATGCACGTCATCCCTGTAAAACCAGCCTTCACGAATGGACGTATTGGTTTCTGCCGGCTGATAATGTAAAAACTTAGCGGATTTAATCACCTCTCTACTGCCCAAATCTTCGCTTGTCATATCAGGGAAAGTAGATGTGGTATCAGGATTTTCAGCGTAGGGCACCACATTCCACTCTGTTTTCCGGGTAGCTCCCGCTTCATTTCCGCACCAACGAATATCCTCCCGACCAAAAATCACCGCCTCCGGAGCTAACGTGCGGATCAACTTCTTCCATGCTTTATAGGCATATTCCTGCCCGCCCTTGGTCTTGGGATGCGCCCCGTCAAACCAGACTTCGTACACAGGCCCGTATTCCGTCAGAATCTCGAACAGCTGATTCATAAAGTATTCGTTATAATCATCCAGTTCAAACTCAAATTCCGTTTTATTGGCAAACGGTCTTCCGGCTACCTTGCGTGGAATGGTACGTTTTGTGTACTTGCTCAAATTTCCATACAACCCGGAGGGGGATTCTATCTGATACAAATCGGCAGGTGAAAGATATACTCCCAGTTTCAGCCCATATTTACGGCATGACTCTGATAGTTCTTTCAATATGTCACCTTTACCTCCCTGAAAGTCGGTGGACATAATACCGTGTTTTGTATACCGGCTTTGCCAAAGTACAAATCCATCATGATGCTTGACAGTAAGAATCACCTTTTTTATTTCCGCTGATTTTAAAGCCTTGCACCACTGGTCGGTATCCAGTTCTTTCAAGTCAAAGATTTTAGGATCTTCCATTCCATTTCCCCATTCCTTACGAGTGAAAGTGTTCGGACCAAAATGAATAAATGCGATAAACTCATCCCGTAAAGCGTTCATCTGATTGGCAGTTGGCACTATATGCGCAGCCTTTTCCACAATGACAGAAGGGGAATCGCCTTGCACTATTTGTATGGTATTCAAAAACGAAGAAGGGACATTCTGTGCTACAGCGGAAAACATACTTCCCATTGAAGCTAAAATAAAATATAATACTTTTTTCATGTTATTAGAATATTGGTGATTTGAAGTTACGAAGATAGAGAACACCGGATACTTAAAAAATAGAATTTTATCCAATAAAGATGAATTATTTCATTTTCTACAATTCATCTAGTTGACATATATATGCTGATCATTCTATAATGAAGGTGCATCAAAACAGCGGTTTTGTTTTAACGCACCTTCATCTGTATAGTGTTCAAAAAATGATAGAAGTATTCACTTTAGTTAGACACGCCTGAAATAAAGGCATTCACTTCCTCTTGAGTTGTCGTGAGACTATTCATTAAAGCCCATCCCTCTTCCGCTTTTTCCTGACTTAACGTCCCGCCGACAAGCAAGTCATTCAATCGGCTGAATCCGGTCATTCCGGCACGTTTGGTCAGTTGTTCATAGATAGCTGCCACATCTTCTTCCGGAAGAGGTCTGTTATAAACACGGGCGATAGCAATGTCACCATCAAATCGTCCCCATGTACCGGCACTGTTGCCACCAATAACGAAATTACTGCTGGCAGGAAATGCTATTTCCACTTTCTCCTTAGCAACCTTTTCACCATTCAAATACAATATCAAATCGCCGCCATCCCAGGTAAACAACAAATGATAATATTTATTAGTGCTCACCACTTTGGAACTCATAAACTTATAAGCAAAATTACCTTTCCACGGCGTTGTTTGAGGTATGATGGCACACAAAGTCTTCGCATCGGCACCGGATAAATTACCTGCCCAAGGATAATTTTGTGAGATCATCATTCCATTGCCTGATATAACATAATGATGAGCATCTGCTCCGGCAGGAATAATATTTGTAGAGCAATACACTTCCCAAGAGAATCCATCTGCAATTCCATCTTTATAGCCATTATTGCTGCTATAATCTATTACATAATGTGCATTACTCCCGGTTTCCCCAGCAAACTTACCGACATACATTTTCAGGTTATCATTATATTCGGTTACCGGTGTACCATTACCGCTTGGTTCAACATTCAATCCGATTCCCTTTACAGCATTGATGGCACCATTATTATTGAAAACGACATCAATCAAATCTGCCTTCAGAGGATCAACTACAACCAAATTTTCGGTTGTGAACTCCGCCACTACCGGTTCAGATTCGCTAAAGAATGAATCCACCGCCTTTATGCTTGCCCTATAATCAGTGCCCGGTTGTAATCCGGCAATCACATGAGTCAGTGTTTGAGGTTCTCCGTCATGTCTCCAATAGAAATCGGAAAACAATTTACGAGAATAATCTACCTTATTGGTGGCTTTATTGATAACTTCGATTATATAATGCCATACAAACGAATCATCTTCGCCTTGTCTAAAGGTTACCTTACATGCATATTCCGAAACATCCGAAACGACAGGAACTTCACCCATAGTCGGTCTTCCACCATTGCCCTTGCGTTCTTTCATTCCCTCCATACCGGGCTTATTGTTGTATTGGAATAACGTCCCGTTATGAGGAGCCTTAATTTTCCAGGCACTTCTCAGTTCCTCTTCATTATAAGTATCCAAACGAGTTACAGTTACATCCATGTTTCCATCTACATCCACAAGCAATGCTTCATTAATCGTACCACCACTTTGAGGATATTGGTCATCCTCTGTAGTGACATTCATCGAAACATTCGCGCTGTTGGATGGTCCCACATTAATCCAGGTATAATTATTCTGCCAAATAGAACGCTCATCATCAATCGTATAATGAGTGTGACCGGTAAAATGAATCACTTGCGGATAACTTTTCAACACTCGGTGCAAATCAGCATACCCCCAAGCCGGTCCCCATGGAGTTTCATCAGAAGGAGAATGAGAAAATACGAAAATAGGCTTTCCTTCATATTTTTGAGATGCGTCCCTCAGACTTTTTCTCAGAAACTCTACCGCACCATCGTCATAGCACGCATCCTTGTATTTACCAGGAGCCGTACTGATTGTAATATACGGATATCCGTTTTTCTCTATATACTGATGATAAGGCTGGTTGACAATCGTTTTATAGGCTGCCAAACTCGGCTCTCCCGCATACTTGTCATGATTGCCTAACATATAATAGACTTTCACATCGGCAGGCAGGTTATTTTTGATCAATTGCGTTACTTCCCGATACTCTTCTTCCAATCCTCCATCCGCAAAATCACCGCAAACGAAAAGAGCCTTCAGTCCCGGTCGTTCTTTCTTTATATATTTAAGAGCTCTTTCTATTTTTACAATCGTAGCCTCTTTATACCTGTTGTTTCCATAATGCAAATCAGCCATTACTGCAAAGTGAGCAGACGGGTATTCGGACAATCCTTCCTGAACGAATGACACTTCTTTGGGCTCGCTTGTCATCGAGCTAATCACAACCACAGCTTTTTTTTCTTTTTTGGTCTGATTCTCCGGAACATTTATCTTTATCACACCGCTTCCCGTTTTTATTTCCGCAGGTTCGACATTGATAAAATCATTTCCCTCCTTTACTTCCACTTGCCAGGTGACACCTTCACCTGCATCAACCGCTACTTCATAACTTTTCCCGGAAGTTCCCACCTCCACAGTCAACGGATCAAGACTTAAATCCAGGAAATCCGAAGAAAGTTTGAAGCGCGTCCGTTCGTCTGTTTTATTGTTTTTTTCATCGTCCGTACAAGCTGTACCTAAACAACAAAAGAACAGAAAACATATCGTAAGCAAATTTGTTATCCGTGTTTTCATAAATTTATTTTTTATTCAATTCATCATTTACCACTTTCAATAGCGAGAAGTTTTCATCATCCGAATCATAAAAAATATGCCAAATCATGATGCCGGACAATCCCATACCTTTCATAAACTCACATTTACGTTTTATCGTGGCACGTCCATTGTAATATGTTCTTCCCACTTGATCATCGTCTATAGCCTCAGGATAAGTTTTCATAATATCAGCATAAGAGATATAATGAGTGTTTCCTTCTTCACCGGGAAGATTATCCCATGTAAATCCATAGAAAGGTACCCCCAGGATTAACTTCTCTGCAGGTGCTTTCAACTTATTCATCCATACATTAATACCTTGTACCGTATCATCATAAGAAGAGTGTTGTCCTTCCAGTTTTCCGTCAGGTCCCCATCCACCGAAATCATATGCCATAACGTTAAGCCAATCAAAATACCGATGCCATTGGTCTGTATACATATTCATATAATATTCTTTTGCCCATACGGCACTTGTATACAGCAAAGAACCTTTTTTTGTATACATTTCTTTCGACAATTCAAGTATATTCTTAAACTCATTTTTACTGTCACATTCATAATCAATATCCCAGCCATCCAGTTGATGTTCTTCCGCATACCGTAACAAGTTATTCACTAATTTCGTCCGCAGAGCAGCATCTTTAGCAACAGCAACCAGACCTTCACTTCTTGTTATAGAAACCATTATTTTCACCCCATGATTATGAGCATCCTCCACAGCCTGTTCAATGCATTCCGCAACAGCACCCTGTGCCAATTCCGCATTTTTATCAACATTGACACCCAATATCACCAAATGAGTCAAATAATCCCATTTAACCTTTTCCCGCTTCCATTTATAATGACCGGCAAGAACATAACCCACAGATTTATATTTTTGCAGTGAGATGTCCTTATAATCATTTAATATGACTTTATAAGTAACATCCTCACCCGAAGCGATACGAATGGAGAAGGACATTTCCTTCTTCCAGTTATTCATAAAACTTGCAGGGTCAGGGGTATTCATTACTACCCCCTCTCCCAATTTCCATTCTACCTTTGAGATAACATACGGATATGAGATACCCCCAATCCGCACTTCTTTCGCCTTATCATCTATCACTCCGGTATATTTGGTATCTCCTACATAAACGGAGAATTCTTTCAAATCACGGATTATTCCAGATGCGGCAGAGTCGGATGCACAACTACAAACCACCTGAAGCATCATCCAAATGTATAATATCAAACTCTTTTTCATATATAAATTCTTTTTATATTTATTATTATTGTAAACTCAATCGCTTAAGCAAGCATTACATTCATTTCTTCAGTTCTTCATCATCCCAATCCAAAGGTGGAGCATATTCAAAGTAATCGAACGTACAAGTTCCTCCATTACATCTTAGTTTCAACCAGCCAATAGCCGATAAATCAATATTATCGAAATTTTCTTTCCTGACAACATATGTACCTATCGTTTCATCGTCCACAGCCCATTCCAATGCAACTGTTTCGCCTACAGTAGTAAGGCTCATGGAAATCAGACGCGGACATGCAGGTGTTATTTCCTTATCTCCAGATACAAGCCCCGGAGCTCCCGACTCGAACTTCATTTTTGTCCATCCGGTGTTTCCCCCCGACCAAAGTCCCCACATAACAACCGTCCATGGTTTAAACACATAGCAAGTTAATGTTGTAGCATTGTTCGATATGTCCGACAAATAGAAAGAATAGGTTCCCAAAACACTCCCGACATCACTTCTTGTCATTGTCATTTCTGCTCCGGATGACAGTGTAGCCTTTCCATCCGAATAATCAACCTTTCCTGCATCAATCCACCAATCATTTGCGGCAAAAGTAAATTTGGTAGCCTTCGGTTTGTAAGCCTGTCTGATTTTTATTTTCTTCACTACGGGCATCATTCCCTCAACAGCTTTCGTTTGCAATACAATTTCTGCATTTCGGAAACTGCTTCCAGTATTCTGACGAACTACAATATCAAAAGACTGATTACCGTTAAATTCTTCAACAGGTAAATCATACCAATCATCTTTCAAATCACCCTTTGCCACAGTCCATGCGGCATTGGATTCTACCTGAACTGTAAGTGTTTCTCCTTTTTCCTTCACTCTGGAGTAGGTTATATTCGGAACAAGCAAGACACCTTCCTGTACGACTTGAATTCCCACATCGGGATTCTTCTTTCCGTGACGGTCCAAGATGGCAACAAAACATTCACGCTGTTCGCCCAAATTCTCTTCTGAAACAGTCAGATTTATCGTTCCGTCCCCTTCACCTTCCTCATTTTCTATCGTAAGCCAAGTTATTCCTTCGGGAATTTGCGCTTTCCACTTCTGATTGGCTTCTATATTGATTTTTTTAGTTCCTCCTTCCTTAGTGATTACCACCCGCTCACCGCCGTCCTCGGCAGCCGCATTCAAATAAGCAGTCCCCTTCTGAAAAACAACGAATTTCGTGCCAACCCAATGGTCGCTCTGCACAGTAACCGTATCTTTCCGGTCGTCCAAATTTGTATTCTCAAGGCAAGACACCGACACATCATATTTTTTACCCGGTTCTCCTTCATCCGGTGTAATAATACACCAGTCGCTTTTCCCATACACTCTCCACACATCCGTTGATTTCACTTGAAATGTATACTTTTCAACAGCCTCTGCGGAAAACAGATAATCCGTCTTAGGGTTGTATCTCAAATCTACGTATTTCATTTTTTCCTCATCTTCCTGGCATGCACACAGCAAAAAAAGAAACAACCATGAAATCATGATTTTACATTTATTGATTTTCATTTTTATCATATTCATATCAAAGATATTTCCAAGATTTTTATTTTCAATCGACTACCATCCCGCATTTTGCGGAAAAAGATTTGGATTGACATACAACTCTCTCTGCGGTATCGGGAAAAGATTCATCTTTTCATCCCATTTTCTGCTTTCATAATTGAATCTTTTGTAAGTGAAACCTTCACCCGATTTTTCAATCTGCACTCCATCTAACTGTTCCTGAGTATCCTTGCCAATCATCCATCTCCTCACATCCCAGAAGCGATGGTCTTCAAAAGCAAATTCCACCCGCCATTCGTTCCTAAGTTTTTGTATGAACTCTTCTTTATCTGTCACTGTCACATGAGGCATTCCCGCATTCGTTCGCACTTCGTTCAATGCCCAGAGAGCAGATTTGGGGTAATCGGGCAGTTGTACGTAATCAGGATCAGAGAAGGCATATATCATACTTTCCGCATAAGTAAGCAGCGTTTCCGCATATCGGTATATTACCCAAAAATGGTTTTTCGTCACCTCCGCATTCGGAGTAAAGTCCACTTCATCAATAATGTATTTTCTCAGAAAATATCCGGTAGGGCTTCCTCCTTCCAAAATACTGAAATCATCAGCTCCGCCACTATAAGTTTCGATTCTTTCGCCTTTAAACTCATGACCATTCGCTAATACCGTCCTTGCTAATCGAGGATCTCTATTCTCATAAGGAGAAGATACGTCGAAATTCAGGTCGTCCGTAACCCATCCATTTTCTCCCAAAACGACCTTGTATCCTCTAATTGTTTCAAAAGCGTCTACCAGATTCTGTGAAGGATAGGTAGTTGCAGTAAGATTCGAACGCTTTCCTTTTGTAAACCGAACCGGGAAATTCTGTTGTTCAAACCAAGACGAACTTCCATTCATACGGAAAAGAACCGCTTCCGGAGACTCGATACGGTTGGGAACTCCTTTAGGATCTAGCTGAAACTTTCCATATTTTATGATATCATACGCCGCCTTCGCCGACTTTTTCCATTTCTCGACATCCCCATTAGGGTTATGCAATTTGCTTGCCGCATACAGCAACGCTTTTGATTTCACCGCCATGGCAAATCCCTTGGTCACACGCCCGATCTGCCCGGTCACGTCTTCATAAGTATCCGGTAACTCCGGAGCGCATTGTTCACATTCGCTTACAATAAAGTCAATCACATCGTCAAACCTAGTCTTTGCTATTGAATTGCCCTCCTCCAGTGTCATGACTTTCAGAGGCATTGGTATATCACCATACCGACGGGCAAGTTCAAAAAAGTAATAAGCTCTCAATACTCTCGCTTCGTAAGGAAAATATTGAAGCTTCTTAGCCCATTGTTGATATTCCACATCATAAGCGAATCGGGAAATATCAAAATCTTCGAGCAATACCAAAAAATCATTTGCCTCCCGAATAGCATTATATAACGAGAATTGACTATCCAGATTGTTAATTGCCGACCAGGTTCCGTTATTGAACCCCTGTACCGAAGCATTCATTGTTCCAAACTCAGCATCGTCCGTAGCACAGTCGCGCATGGCTCCGCCAATCGTTCCCAAATCCTGTGGAAGATATGAGTAAATCGAAACAAGCAATGCATCCATATTATAAAAATATAGAGTCATATCCTCCCTTGTTCTTCTTCCACTTGTCTCGTCAAAATCAAGATAGTTGCAGGATGCCATGACAAGCATCAGCAATGGAACTCCCAAAAGTGTTTTTATCTTCATATTCATTTCCTCTAAATGTATTAGAAATTGATAGTTAAACCTCCCCAATAAGATCGTAAGGCAGGATAGGTGGCCTCCAGCTGCTCCGGATCCGTAAACTTCAAATTATCAACAGAGAACAAATTCGTTCCCTCAACATACACCTTCAGATTCATTTTTTTTGTCCATGATTTCGGCAACGTATATGCCAGCCTCAAATTACGAAGTTTCAAAAATGCGACCTCTTTATACCAGAGTGAACTTCCCTTATAGTTATTTACACTCGTCTGCGTCGATAATCTGGGCATAGTCGCATTCTCCTTATTTTCAGCAGTCCATGGAATTTCTCTATCCAGAAAGGTGCTGGAAATATTGCCATTATTAGCCAGAGGCTTGTACAAAGGAGAATCGAGCAGACTTACAGTTCGGCCTGTAGCCCCTTGAAAATCAGCATTCAGCTCAATTCCCTTATAAGCCATTCTCAGATTAAAACCATAATAGAAAGGTACCTCATAAGCACCCGCGACTTTCACAATATCTCTATCATCAATAATCTTATCATCGTTCTGATCCTTATACTTCACGTCACCCGGCTGCACGGTAGAGAATGTCTGTTGCGGACTTTCATCTATCTCCTGCTGATCTTTAAAGAAACCGATAGCCTCCAAACCATAATACTGACCTACCAGATCTCCATTATGATACAAATAATCATATTCCTGAAAACCTCTGTTGTCTTTAACAACCTCACTTTTCATATACGACAAATTGAGCTTCACTCCATACTCAAACTTATTGATTTTATCACTCCAGCTCAAAGAAGCATCCAGCCCCTTATACTTGTTTATTCCAATATTCTGGTAACCGGCAGAAACGCCAATGACCGAAGAATAAAGCGCATTAGCATTAGCCAAAATCTGACTTCTCTTCTCGGTATATACATCTACCGATGCTGCCAGCCGGTTGCGCAAGGCTTTGAAATCAACCCCGAAAGTAAACCGTTCGGACTTCTCCACCCTCAGATTCTCTGTCGGGAGATCCTGTTTTTCATGTTGTCCCCAAGCATTTTCCGCTTTGTTTCCCCAATAGTATCCTCCGTCTTTGTTGACATAATTCGTCAAATACAACTCGTGCGACAAACCGCCGTCCCATCCGGACAATCCGTAAGAGGCTCTGAATTTAAGGAAATCAACGAAATTGTTGTCTCGGAGGAATGATTCATTAGACGCAATCCATGCCGCGGAAACAGCCGGATATAAGGTAAACCTGTCTTCCTTAGGTAAATAGGCTGTCCCCGAGCAATTGATAGCTGCATTCAGGAAATAGCGTTTGTCATACGAATATCCAAAGAGAGCTTTCACTTCCTGCCTTTTCGTAGAGCTGTTCCGCTTATCTATCGTATTCGACTGCTGGCTATAAACAACACTAGCCCCTACTCTATTTTGATTGAACTCTCTCTCGTAAAAAACATTTGCATTAATCATCGCATTCGTATACAAATTCAGAAAATACTGCCAATGTTCCAGTTCTTCGGAATCTTTCCCGTAAATCACAGGAGAGCTTACTAAAGTTCCATCAGCCAGAAACCTTCCGTTAGTATCCGAATAACGGTAATTTTGCCATGTATTGTCGTACATCGAGCCATGATAGTCGAATGCAATCGCCACGCTTGCCGACAATCCTCTGGTTATAAAGTCCAGATTCTGCTTCACAGTCAAATCTGCAAACATCGAGCCGTAAGAGTGCCTAGCATTGCCATGTCCCTGCAATTGTGCCACCGGATTACGATCAGTGTAAATCAAATTTCCTCCCCATAAGCCCGCCTCCGTCCTAATAGGAAACGCTGCAGATGGTATCATGTATACATCATTCAAGACATTGTGACCATTGTTGACGGTATTTATTTCCTGCAACCTCCCTAATAGATTCAAAGTCACATCAGTGGCTTTCGTCAAAGCAAAGTCTATATTTGTCCTGAAATTCAGACGAATATCCGTAGGATTCGTATCATAACGTGAGTCGAAATTCTGTTCTTTCAGCATAGCCTTATCGTAAGAATACATCAATGCACTGTAATATCTGAAGTTTTTGCTTCCTCCCTTGAACGAAATATTCAACTGATGATTGATGCCGCAGTCTCTATAGACTTCATCCCACCAGTTCACATTCGGATAGGCATAAGGATATTCACCACTTTTGAAAGCTTTGAGCTCCCTGACAGAGTACTTTGCCGGTAAATTATCACTTATAAGTGCCTGATTCAGTACAGCTCCATAATTGTAGGCATCCAGAAATTCCGGACTTCTGAACTGTGTGCTCACTCCCATCTGATAATCAACACCTATTTTCAGTTTTGAGTGTTCACCCCGTTTCGTCGTCACCAAAATTACACCATTGGCACCCTGGACTCCATACAAAGCGGTCGCCACAGCATCCGTCAGTACATTCACACTCTCTACTTCTTCGATATTCAGCAAATTCATATCTCTTCTGAAACCGTCGACAAACACCAAAGGAGAATGTCCGTGTACAGAAAACCACGCATGATTGTTATGAGGAAGCCCAGTTCCCTGAAACACGTTCAGACCTCCGATTTTGCCATAAAGAGCTTTTCCCAGTTCTACTTCGGGCGAATCACCTATTTCATCTTTTCCTATCCCGTAATTCGAGAAGGTACTTTCGCCGGCAGGTACTGCAATATCATATCCGATATTTATCTTTGCAACAGAGTCTGTGCCTGCCCGCTGTCCCCGCATAGGTAAAGCCAGACACCCTGCCAGTAATAACAATAATATATTTTTCATACCATTTTTCTTATGTTTAACACGAATTTTACCAACCGGGATTCTGCGTCATCCCATACTTTTTATTAGTCTCAGTTACAGGAATCGGTGAAAGATACCATTTAGTATCCCAGTTTTTCACCCAAAAACGTTCCTCCAGTTTTTTCGTTTCAAACGTAAACGACTTCGGGTTCAAAGGACTGTCGGCTACCGTTTTCAATCCATACAGTATCTTTCTAAAGTCTTCTTCGCGCCCTCTCCGGATTAAATCATACCACCTTACCTCTTCAAATCCTAGTTCCAAAGCACGTTCTTTAATCAAAGCTTCCAGAAACTCCCCATGACCAAGTTTCTCGGGAAGTGAACCCAGCCCTACGCGCGCTCTCACATCATTTATCATTCGATAAGCTGTTGCATCGGGACCCTGATTAACTTCATTGATTGCTTCCGCATAACTCAACAAAACCTCCGGTAATCGCAGATATGGCCATTGTGTCGGACGATTGGCACGATCTTCCTTACTCTGGAGAATAAACTTCATCATCAGAAATCCTGTACCCTCCTGTGGGCTCGGATGATTAGAATATACCGGAGCAATGTTTCCATCATAATAGTAGTCACCGGGTACCACTACATTTTCATACAGTCTGGGATCTCTTGTCGGAGTTCCGTCTTCTTCAAAAAATGGTTGTTTTTCGGGATTCGTCCAGTCAAAATCGTCGGGGAAAGCTGTTCCATCCGCCCAAGGAAACATATTCACATAATTTAAAGTCGGACCATAAAAATGGCGCTCCTGAAAATAAAGATTATGCACGCTCTCATTATATCCCATTCGGGTAGAGATCAAAACTTCTGTTCCTCCCCTGTCGTAATAAGCAGACTGATAAGCTTTACGCTTCGCATTAAATGAACCGTCGCTCGACTGAGTCAAACCATACTCCCCGTTCTTTTCCCATTCCAACATAAAATCATCACCCGCTTTTTTAGCTTTTTCCCATCGTGCTTTTTCATAATTACCATAGCAAGTATACTCGTCGGCTTGCGGATGCCATATTTTATCTGAATTAAAAGTAGGACTTGCGGCAAATGTCAACAAGCGCAGTTTTAAAGCCATAGCCCCTGCTTTTGTCATTCTCCCGTCATTTCTACTATCCCATTTCCATTTCAACACTGGAATCGCTTCATTCAACAGATTCTCTATTTTTTCAACAGTCTGCGCAAAAGTCAGCCTGGGAAAATGCATATTCTCATTTACGTCAATCGCATGGTCAATCCAGCAGACCCCTCCCACATTACGCAACATATCCGTATAACTTATAGCGATAATCATCTTGGCTTCAGCTATTCGTTCGTCTTTCTCGGATTGCGACATATCGGGTACCTTGTGTACATTCTCAATATACATCCAGGCATACCGTATTGCCGACCAGTCAACCTCACTTCCATAACGATAGGCTTCACTTCCCCGCAATGTGCTACTGATATTGGAACTTAACGCTCCTGTATAATACAAATTATGGGGACCCTCTGTAGAACTGTCCAAGCAACTTTGGCAAAGATCTGTTATATTTTCCATTACCGCAACTCCCAATTTATTGCGAGTCCCTCCATAGTCAGTAAATATTCCGTAAGGAAGAAAAGTATAAGCTTTGGTCAATACCGTTTCCGCAGAAATTCTGGACGAAAACATTTCATCCAAATCGGCTCCTTTACTTTCCGGCTGCCTGTCAAGCAATTTATCTCCGAATTTCATTTCCGAACAAGCCGTCAGCAAACAAACGGCCAGCATTGAAGCGAATATTCTATATATATCTTTCATAATAATTTATTCTTATTGATTAGAAATTAATAGTCATCCCTATATTGTATAGTTTTGTCAATGGATATTGCCCGGCCTGTTCTTCCGGATCAACAATTTTTAAAGGAGAGAAGGTAAGCAGATTGTAACCACTCAAACTAAATACTAAGGACTTAATTCCTAATTTCTTTCGTAATGCCCGATTATTCAAAGTGTAAGAAAAATTAACACTCTTCAAACGTATATAAGAAGCATCTCGCAACCAAAGTGTAGAACTGTCGGCATTCCAGCTTTGAGAAGTATCCGACGGGCGAGGCATTGTTGCTCCCAGTTGATTTTCAGGCGTCCAACACTCTTTCGGAAAATAATCCAACAGTCCTCTTTTACCACAGTCGGTAAAAGGAATACGATAAGACAAGTCAAGTGCTTTAGTGACATGCGTAGCACCCAGCCATTGCATGGAGAAAGAGAAGTTTTTATACTCAAACCCTCCGTTCAGCCCAAACATATATTCAGGTCTTCGCGAATATCCTGTTACTTCCTTGTCATTGTTGTCTACTATCTTGTCACCATTCAAGTCAAAATATTTAGCATCACCCGGATAGACTTTCACATAAGGTTGGTCCAATTCCGGTTTCAAAGTCAAATTTCCTTTACCATCATCGATAAAATCAGAATATTGATACAATCGGTCGAAACGGAATTGTCCGGTATACCGTTCAGTCGACCCACCGGTCTGGTTCATATATGCGTATTCATTAGGAATCTCATCCATAAATACAATTTTGTTTTTGGCGTATGAAACATTTCCGTTCAGATAATAGCTGAAATCCTTAAATTCATCTCTCCAACCCAAAGTTAACTCGTATCCCCGGTTGTCCACCTTTCCCAGATTCAGGTCAGGCAACCCCATCGCAATAATAGCGGGTGTGGAGTTGGGACGTATCAGGATACCTTTGCGATGTTCTATGAAAAAATCAGCAGACAATGACAAGCGACCATTTAAGAACCGGGTATCTATACCATAGTTCTGCTTATCGGAAGTTTCCCAACTCACCAGTTCATTTCCCATCGTGCCTATCCCGTAAGCGGGAGTTCCTACCGGATTATCCACACCAAAACTATAAGAGCCGTTCTCCGTCCATACAGCAGGCATATACATGAAACGGGTATCGCTTCCCACATCACTACCTACACGCCCCCAAGAAACGCGAAACTTCAGATAATCCACAATCTTCTGCTTTTTCATAAAGTTCTCTGCCGTGACAACCCATCCTCCTGAGAAAGATGGAAAAAGCCCGAATCTGGTTTTGCCCGGAGCGAAGTTTTCCGATCCATTGTACCCCATATTCACGTCCAACAGATATTTTGTCCTATAATCGTAGGTGGCTCTGCCCACTACTCCGACATAGCAGCGCGGAATGAAGGGATAGTCTGCCTGAGTACTTTCATCCCGTTTCAGTGGATAATGATTACACGACTGATTGTAGAGCATCAATGCTGTCACCTTATGGTCACCGAATTTCCGGTCATAATTCAGACGTGCCTCCACATACCAGTTTCTATCCGTATTATAATCCTCACTATAAGTCAACGGGCTGTTGCTTGCCGCAGGTCTATAGATAATCGTTTTGTCATAGTCGGGATGAGTCATCGGCAAATTTGAACCATCTAAAGAAGACTTATAACTAACCACTTGATATTCTCTTCCGCCGCCGCTTCTGTTTTTATTTAAATTGAAATTATTGTCGTATGCACCTTTTATACCTATTGATAAACCTTTTGTGATAAAATCTAATTTTTGAACAAGATCCAGATCCATATTCATCAGCATCTTGTTATTCACATGATATCCCCCTGAACTAAATACATCGAGCCCGTCACGGACTATTTCTCCCTGTAACGCCGGAAACATCGCTTGCGCCACGATTGTTCTTTTCCCATCGATTAAGCCCGGTCCGGCAAACGGCAATGCCCATATCTGCGCATAAACCCATGGGAAATTTACTTTTGTGTTCGGTTCTTTCACTTTTTCTATACTCCCGCCAAGATTCAATTTCAAAGTAGTGGTTTTGCTCAAATTGAAATCCAAATTTGTCCGATAGTTATATCTATCATACCGATAGTTGTTATTGTAGGGCAAATAACCTAACTGCTTAAGTATACCATTCTGATAAAGATAGCCCAACGATACGAAATATTTGCAGAACTCATTCCCACCGGAAATATTCACATTATTCTTGCTTTGCAAAGACAAGTCGTTGAACATATAATCTCCCCAGTCCATATTCGGATACATAATCGGATCGGCACCGGTACGAAATGCCTCCACATCCTCACGGGTAAAATATAACTTGGAGTCTGTCACATTATCCAGCCGCTTCTTTGTGTTCCAAAACGTAGCATACGTATAGCTATCCGCCTGTCTTACCAGCGATATAGGCTGTTGCATACTCAAAGTGGTACTAACTGCGATAGATGGTTTACCGATGCTTCCCCTTCTGGTAGTAACCAACACCACTCCATTTGCCCCCTTTACCCCGAAAACCGCAGTAGAAGAAGCATCTTTCAACACTGAAATTTGTTCTATTTCATTGGCGTCAATGGCACTGAAGTCACGTTCCACCCCGTCGACAAGAATCAACGGTTTCGCCGCCAGATTGTTTAACGATCCACATCCTCGCACATAAATGGAAGCTGCATCCTTTCCCGGCTGTCCGGTAGATTGCACTGCCGTCACTCCCGGCATAGCACCTGCCAGCAAGTTTGTAACGTTGGCTACCGGTATTTTCGTCAATTCCTTATTGGAAATGGTAGATAACGCCCCCGTCACCGTCTCTTTTTTCTGAGTTCCGTAAGCGATGACGACTACCTCATCCAAACTCCTGACATCCTCCTGCAAAGTGATGCGAAAAGATGTTTTTCCTTTCACGGCAACCGTCCGAGAAAGATAGCCTATAAACGAAACTTTCAACTCCGCATCTTCTGAAACCATCATAGCGAACTTACCGTCAATGTCAGACACAACACCCATTGAAGCACCTTTTTGCACGATGGTAGCACCAATTATAGGTTCCCCCCGTTCATCACGAATTATTCCGGTAATCTTCTTCTTTTTTACTGAATTATCCGTTTCGCCCGCCGGGCTTATATCTACCTTTTTCGATATAATAATATGTGATCCATTAATCTTATAAGTAGTTCCCGTATCCTTTAATATAATTGAAAGAATTTCTCCTATCGGTTTATTTTTAACTTGAACCGTTACTTTACGTTTCACGTCTAAGTCGTCCGCATCAAACCAATAGGAATATCCTCCTGTTTTCTTTATTTCATCGAGTACTTTTTTTATAGTAACATCTTTAAAATGAAGAGTCAGATTTTTTTGTTGTCCGAAAACAGGAATGGCTACAAAAAATGCGGTTAAAAATATTATTAAGTGTGTTTTCATATATCATTTAAATGAATTGATTTTTATCATTATCATATATACTTTGCTTGAAGAACGCTCAGGCTTCCCTCGAATAGATATTCTATACATAATTTTAAGAATTAGTGTGTTTACTCCTTTGAATATATAACGATCGTTTTATCCTTCTTTATTTCATAAGCAATATTACCTCCCGATGTCATTTTATCCAGTACATCGTATACAGACTCATTCTCCCCAAATGTTCCGTAAAAACGTTTCTTGTTCAGGGACATATCCGTAATATCGATTCTTATATTATATTTTCGGGAAATCTGCTGGACAATTCGTTCAAACGTTTCATCCTCAAATTCCAAAATACCTTTTGTCCATAATATAGTTCGGGAAGCATCGGTTTGAGAAATCAAAATATCCTTCTTCAATTTGTCATATACTGCAGTTTCATTGGGAGATACCAAGATTGGATGTGCATCTTTATCTTGCCGTTGCAATGAAATAGATCCTTCCAACAAGGATATATTAATCTGATTTTCTTCGGAATATGAAGTTACATTAAATTTAGTGCCTAATACCCGTACATCGACATAACCTGTTTCAACAATAAAAGGCGCATCTTTATCCTTAGCCACCTCAAAGTAAGCTTCACCTTTTATTTTAACCTTACGTTCTTTCTTCTGATGATCATATTTATATTCAAAAGAAGTTCCGGCATTCAGCCAAACAAGACTCTTGTCCGGCAATGTTATTTGAGATTTAGACCCTAATGGCACAGTAATAGAGTATAAATCATTTTCTGTTTCTTGCAAAAACTGTACTCCCCCCAAAAGACCGACAAACAACGCAGCAATCATTCCCCACTTTTTCAAAGAAAGAGAAAAATATTTTTTTCTTTTGCTTGTCGCAAGTTCTTCTTTTTCATCTTCTTTGATGCGGGCAATACAATGTTTATAAGCAATTTGCTTATTGAACGGTTCATTGCCATAGGTATGAACCCCATACCAAATACCTTGTGTCTTACGAAAAAAGATTCTGTTTGCTTCGCTTCTTGAAAGCCATTCACGCAGAGATTCCGCACCTTCATCTGTCAGTTTAAAGGTTAAGTAATCAATAATCAGTTCATCTATATCATTCATATCTTTATTCATAATCGTTCTCTATTAATATGACAAGTTAGTTCGGATTTTGTGTAGTATCACTCTAAAACTTTATTAGAAAAAGGATGGAAATCATAAGATAATCTCCCAATTCCACTCTTAGTTTTCGCATAGCAGTTTTAATATGAAAACGTACGGTATTAATGGAGATATGCAGCTGCATTGCAATTTCTTCATAGGAGAAATTTTGTTCCCGTTTTAATTCAAAAACTTTTCTGGTCTGCATAGGTAAAGAATTGATAGACATATTTATTTTATCCGCCAGCTCTTTTTCCATCATTTGTTCTAAAGGATGATTATTTTCACTCTCAAGAGTAGAATAAATTTCAAGTTCTTCATATTGCGAAAGCCGTATTTCATGATTCACCGAAGCTTGATTCTGATAATTAATAGCCCTATTGCGTATAGCTGCAAATAAATATGCTCCAATGGATTCATTAACTTGCAGTGTTTTCCTGTTTTTCCATAAGTAGAAAAATAAATCCCCTACTAAATTTTCGGCTATAAATGTATCTTTTACATACATAAACGCTATATGGCATAGTTTTAAGTAATATTGATCGAATAAAGATTTATAAATCTTTTCGTCACTATTCGCGAGTGATTTCCACAGATTATCCATTAGTTACTATTTATTAACACATTGACATTATCAAAGTTGCCTTCATGACTATAGACAAGACAGAATTCAATTTGTGTAGGTGGTACATTACATTTTCTGTACAAGTATACAAAAATATATTTTAGCATGAATTATTTCTGACGATACTTCGACTAATTTTACCGAGATTTTAAAAGTTAAATATCGAACCGGCTAAAGCAGGTTTGATAAATATATAAGAGATCATTGAAATGTTGTCAAAAACGAATGGTTAAGCAATAAGAATTGTATAGAAAGCAGCTAAACCACTGATAACAAAAGAAGAAAAGTGTGCATAAATCATTGATTTTTTTTAGAAAATTAGAAGTCTCTGAACTTTTCTGATTATGACTAAAGAAACACTCCGCAACACCAATCAGAGTGCCTGACGACTCTCAAATCAGTTGTGAATATAAGCAACCCTTTTGAAAAGACCTTCATGGATACCATGAAATTATTCATGGCTATACGAGATCGCATCAATTTTCTTCAATTGGGCAGGTATGGATGTTTCTTGGAACAGACATACCGGAATCTTTTTAAGAACGAAACTTTCGACCGATTCGCATTCTGCGATTCAATTATCAACGAGCATCTTACCGGTCAAAGAAAAGCTATCTCCATCGATCCTTCCTATTCCCAAGTCCGGCTACAAGACACCTTGGATTGGTTACTTCCGGTTCGGTTGTGCCAGGGATTATAAGCGTGGATTGAAAATCATGGGTATCGGAGTCATCAACATCGACAACCATGAATGCATGACTTTAGATTCCATTCAGATACCGGACAGCAAGACCTTGGACAGTATGGACAAGAATCTGGAGGATTGGTACAGCGGTTATCTTATCAGCAAAAAAGAGCAACTGTAGAAGATTTCCAACCGGGTGGTTGCTGATGCATTCTTCTCTAAGGAAACCTTCATACACCTATGTGTAAGAATGATTTTCAAGTTATCAGCCACTTTAGGAATGACGCTGTCCTTTACTATCCTGCACTGGAAAGTAAGACAGGGAAGCGTGGGCATCCCAAATGGTATGATGGTAAGATTGACTTTGCCAATCCGGCTCTGACCCGATGTACGGAATACAAAGTGAATAAAGGAAAACTGTATGGATTGAGGGCATATGCAAAAGCCCTCAAGAAGTTTGTTTCCTTATCCGTCTGGTATCCGATGGATGGAAGAACAGACAAGTGGCAGCTATGTTTCTCTACAGATGATTCGATGGATGGGCGTGAAATTCTGGATTATTACAGAACGAAGTTCCAACTGGAATTTTGCTTTAGAGACAGCAAGCAGCATGCAGGAATCACCAACTGTCAGCCTACAGACTTCAGAAAGTTGGATTTTCATTTCAATACATAGTTTACAGCCGTCAACTTGGCCAAAGCGGCATGCAAGAGAATCCGAATTCCATTTTCCATATCCTCATGCAAGTCAGTCATACACAATGCTTATATACTTGAACGATTTATTTGCGTGTTGGGGATAAACCAAACCCACAAGTTATTGACAAACTTTTCAAAGATCTCATTTTATTTACTGCCAAAGCCGCTTAAACTTAGCTAATTTTTAACGAACTATTGTTTTGAATAAATAAAAAAATCCGAACTTTTAGTTCAAGCAGCTTCTCATTTTTAAATAATGCGAATCAGCAGTTGATGTTGATGTTCATCTTCCTTTTCGCTTGTTAAAATGTTATTATTCAGTTAATCATCTCATTATCTAGGTTTCTAATCTCCTTAAAAATCAGTATATTTGAAGAATAAAACCACTCATTGTTCTAATTATGATTCCCAAGTAAAAAGAATTAAAACTTATAAAAATATATATGTATATCTGTGATGTTTACGAGTCTTCACTCAAGTTCTACTGCCAAAGGTTCAGTAATAACAATCATCCAATCTTTACCGATCAGGAACTGTTCACTACATATCTATTCTGCGGAGCTTATCAGCAATACTTTAAAATCAAAGACATACATACTTTTGCCAAGGAATACCTGCTTTCATGGTTCCCCTGACTTGCCTTCTTCCCAAACATTCAACTATAGATTGAATTTGATGCCGGAAGCAATCAGTGAACTTGTCAGACAGTTAATTCATTCAAACCTCAAGATTTTGACAGTATGAAATCATTCGTTGACTCAATGCCTATCATTACTTGTGCGGGAAAGACCAGAATAGGAAAGGTAGCCACTGAGATTACTTCCAAAGGATATTGTTCGACAAAGAACATGTATTACTTCGGACTAAAACTCCATGCAGTGGCTTTCCGTAGAAAAGGAACTATACCTTTTCCTAAAATGCTCATACTTTCCGCAACTGATGAAAATGACTCCACAGTATTCAAAAGAGAATGTCCAGGAAATCTGAACAATAGAGAAATATATGCCGATAAAATATATTCGGATATACCATTCTATAAAAAGGACGCAAGAATCCAAAAAAACTCGAACTATTTACTCCTGTAAAAGCCATCAAAGGAGAATCACCTGAAATAACAAAAAGGGAGAAAGCGGCAAGAGACTTGTTTTCAACGGCAATCTCTAAAATCAGACAATCCATTGAATCATTATTCAACTGGTTGAATGAAAAAACAAATATTCAAAGAGCGATGAAGGTCAGATCTACAGCCGGACTTCTGCTACACACGATGGGAAAAATTGCCATCGCATTGATTACACTCATTTCTAACTAATAAATCAAATACTGATTTGCATTATTAATTAATTTATTTATATTTACAAATATAGAAAACAGCATACAATACCTTGGCTTTATAAACTAAATTTATTCATAAAGATAAAACATTCGCTCCATCATCTGCCACTTTTCATTAGATGTAGCACCAGAAACACATTGCTGGAAAATACTCATATATTCCTCCCACTCTTGTTGTCTGGGCAGCGTTGCAAGTTCAGCCATTGCCGTATCCCAGTCAAAATCAAGAGGTGTCTCCACAATCATAAAAAGCCGTTCACCCAAAATATATATTTCCATTTCAAGAATACCGACCGAACGGATTCCTTCTCGTATCTCAGGCCAAGCTTCTGCAAGGCTGTGACGTTTGACATACTCCTTTATAAGTTCCGCATCATTCTTTAATTCAAGCGTCTGACAATAACGTTTTACTGGCAGACTGTATTCCTTTACTTTATAACCATTTACCATAATATACTCTATTATTTAAAAATATTTCTTTCCACTTCAATACCGTTCTGAAAAAAGACAACCTCATATCCTAATTTATCTCCACAAGGACCAGCCGTTGATTTCAATGACAAATTCACAACTTCATAAGGTAACAGAGATTTTATATCCATACACCCTTGACTGACTCCGTTACATAATATTTCCACTTCTGCAGGTTTTGAAGCAGACAAGCCAAAATTCTGTACTTCCAGTTTCAACTCTCCTTTTTTCTTATCATAAACAGGACGACGAGATGAAAGCAAAGCCGGTTGATAGTTTACATATGGCAGACTGGCATATCCATATAAAAGATTTCCATTTTTATCTTTTCCGATCATCTTCGGAGCAAACTCGTCAACAGTAATACCGCTTCCCTTGCCACTGAATACAACTATTAAATCCTCTCCCGATTTTCTTGTTCTCAAAGGCTTGCAACCACGCCCAAAATTCACCTCCGTATAACTCCCAAAACGCAATGAATGAACATCTACATCTCTCTGAGGCTTAAAATCTGCTTCCGCCGTTATTTTCACCTCTATAATAGGAGTTGAAGCGGTTATTACTTTTTCATTCAGTACAGAAAGCAGCATGCCTTTGTTCAACGGTATGCAGATGTTTTTTGAACTATGCTTGTCATTAGGTAAATCATTCCATTTTATGGTATCTATTACAGCAAAATTCATCTGGACAGCACGTCCTGTAGAATCTTGGAAAACTTTCGGACGCTCATATTTGAACCAATGTTCCACCTCCTTATCCGCATGGAAAGAAATGCCCGGCACATAAGCCTCTCCTTGTTCCGTAATCCAATGAACTCCGTCTTTAGAGCGTTGATAGAAAGCGATACGTCCCAGCCAATCATTTACAACCAAGTGGTACTGCAATCCGTCGCGCCACACCACCGGATCTTCAAACTTCCCTTCTACATCAGGATATATGCGTTTGTCTGTCAACTGATAATAAGTTGATAGTCCGTCTCTACTAATCCAAACACCACCGCCACGACATACCATTAAATAAGAACCATCCTGACGACGAGCAAAGGTAAGATTGGAAAGCCCTTCTATGATTTTCCGATCACGGCGGTCAAAGTCAAACTTTCCATACGTCCAAATATTACTGTCTTCTTTATCAGAAATATAATACCCCCCTATGACATAAACTACAATAGAACCGTCTTTCAAACGGAAAGCTTCCGGATTATGTCCTTTTCCTATGGAATTCTGTATTTTGAAAGGACCTGTAGATTGGCTACTAACCGCATGATAAACCGTCGAATTGGGCCAAAACATATGTCCTTTAGGAGAATTCTCGGGCCACCCGCAGACATACAAATGATATTTTCCATCAGAAGTCTGCAGAATATTACCGCCCCAGAATGAGGTTCGGGATAATTCAATGCCATTATCTGTATAACGATTCAGTACACTGTCAGTTCCCCACGCAGCATCTGCTTGAATACCACCAGGCATGGGTAAAAAACGGTCAATAAAACGACCACCTTTTACCAGTTGGATCCATTCGACAGGATACTGACGTTTTGTAACCTGCGCGTAAAGCGAAACACACAAAATGCTTGTTACTAATAAAAATAATACTTTTTTCATTTCTCATGGTATCTTATTTGTGAATACTTCAATGCCAAATTAGGCGTTTTTCTTTTCACTCATATAAATAAACTATAAAAAATCAAGTAAAGGTTTACGTAAAAGTCTCCAGACTCACAACTGCCATTACATTTCTATTTATCATCCTATTTTTCATTATAAACTAATATCTCTGCAATCCCCAATCGCGGCCGATTATCAATAAAAGTATATCTTACCTTCTCCATCTTAATGGTCGGGAAGTGGTGAATACGAGTCAGAGAAGAATTATCCATCACTATATCCAAAGTATTCCATTTCCCTCCACTGTAATAAGAGATGGAATATTCTCCCACTTTACTTTCAACACTATCAGGATAAGTACTTTCAACAAAACCAATCGCATTTACTGCCGTTTCCTTCGTCAAGTCTATTTCAAGATAAGCCTCTTTTACCTTCTCAAAAGGTATCCAGTCTGTGGTGAAATCATCATCATTGGCCAAATCCGAAATATGAGTATCAAACGACCAGCTGGAAGACATTGGTTTCTCCTTTGCCAGATTAGTGGATATTACAGGCCGTTCATACTTTTTCAGTTTTTCAGCAGTACCGGGATGTTGCCATAACTGACCTATCTTTTTAAATTCAGCTACCACATTGTCGTCCACCAGTCCGTCACGATTGGGAGCCACATTTAAAATAAAATTACAATGAGACTGGTTCAACGGAATCAAATTATCATTTACGATAAATTCTGCAGATTTAACCGGGGAAGTAGGGAAATGCTCTTTCCAGAACCAATTCTTATTGATAGGAATACCGGCTTGGGCGGGAAGGCTGTTGGTTGCACGTGGGATGAATTGGCCTGCATTTTGCTCATATTGTTTAATGTCCGTATAAAGTAACGCGGAAGAAGGGTATTTATCCGCATTATGTTCACAGATTAAACAATTGGGCTGTAATGACTTGACGTGTTTATAAATCTCTTCAAAAGAAATTTCATCATAACTGATTCTTGACCACCAGGATTCCCAGCCATCTATAACCAATGCATCTATTTGACCGTATTTAGTCAGCAACTCCGTAAGTTGTGATTTTATAAACTGGGTATGTTCCTCTTTTTTTATCCATCCCGGACGAATGTTATGATGAGTATCCAGAATCGAATAATAAAGCATGACTGTCAAATCCGCCTTTCTAAAAGCATCCACATATTCTTTTACCACATCACGACGCAGAGGAGAACTCATCACGTTATAATCCGTTGTTTTAGTATCCCAAATACAGAAGCCTGAATGATGTTTAGTCGTCAGACACCCATATTGCATATTCGCGGACTTTGCAACTGCAGCCCACTGACTGCAATCCAAATGCTTGGGATTAAAGACAGATGGAGATAATTGGGGGTCCGCCCAATCTTGTTCACTGTAAGTAGGGATATTATAATGAATAAACATTCCGAATCTCAAATCCAGAAATTTCTGTTGATATTTAGCCAGCGAATCTAAATTCCGAGAAAAACCTACAGGATTTTCTAAAGAATCATTTACTTTCGTCTGCCGACATGACATTAGTACTATAGAATTTATCAGTACAGCACTGCATACAAAAAAAACTTTAATAAATCGTGTCTTCATAAAATTATATGTTTAATTAGTACTCTTCTTATCCTATTTAACCACACAAGTAGTTATGCCTTTACTTCTATTACCATTTTTATCTACCTTAATTACTTTAAGAATCAGATAATCAATATCTGAAATATCATCCGGAAAATATTCAAAGACATTGTCTTTTACATCAGCGATAAATTCATAATCCGGTCTGTTCCCTCTTGTCCTATACACCATATAAGAATCTGCATTCTTGTCAGATTCCCATTTTAGAGTGATAGAATTACTCTTTTTATTATATACGGCTTTCAATCCGGACGGTGGAATTACAACCTGATGGCCGGGTATTTCTGTGATAACATAAGTTTCAGCAGCTGAAGTTTTAAATGCTATTTTATCTTTTCCTTTTATCTGGCAGTCTACTTTCTGCCCTCTCGTATCTTTTACAACCGCCCGTTCAATATTGGGATATGAGACAATACAGTAATTATTTTGTTTGGATATTATTTCTGCACGGGTCAATAACTTATCCTCCCAATCAACCGAAACCTCAAAATTCCCCCTGGCTGTTAAACCCTTATAACAACCCGTATTCCATTCATCCGGCAATGCTGGTAACAAGTCTATGTAGCCTTCATGGCTCTGTAACAGCATCTCTGCTATGCCGGCAGTAGCACCTAAATTGGCATCAATCTGATAAGGAGAACGTAATACTGCCTTGCAATTTGTCCACAAATTTTCAAATGTAGCATTCTTCAATAAAGCTTCCAACAAATCATGTGCACGATTTCCTTCCTTAGTTCTTGCCCACAAATTTAGTTTATGAGCCATAGACCATCCTGTAGAAATATCCCCCCGCCGGTTCAATGTAACTTTTGCCGCATCAAGCCAAGCCGGAGTATTTTCATTTATCAGGGTTCCCGGATACAATCCGACCAGATGTGATATATGCCGATGATTCTGTTCCAACACAATATCACCATAAAACACTTCTTCCCGATATTCCTTTATTTGCCCGGAAGCACCTATCTGAACCGGATCCAGACGTTCCTGCTGTTTCTTAAAAAGTGCCACGTTTCTATCTTTTTTCTTTAACAGAGCAGCAGCTTTAATTGCATCATCATGATTTTCATAAATCATCTGCTGATCAAAAGCACAACCAACTGTCAGATAAGGTTTACGGGGCAGTTTACTGTATTGTTCGGGAGAAGCGGAAGGAAAGGCCAAGAGATATCCTAATGTATCCTTTACAGCCTTACTCAAAAAATTCGCGACACCCGATACAGCCGGATAAACCGTCTCCTTCAATATTTTATCATCGTTGGTAAATGCGTAATATTCCCAAAACAGCTTAGAAGTAAAAGCACTGACTCCCGGTCCGGAATGCCCACTAGGCATACTGACATTATAGGCAGAACTACCGATTCCCATCGTCCATCCATTACCGGACTGTTCGGAAGAATATTTCTCCGGATGATGCAGGCTTACAAATGAAGAGGCGTATTTTTCGGCCATCGGTTTATAAGCCTTGTGATAATCAGCATAACTTTCAAATAATTCTATCAAATTAGTGTTGAAAGCGGGCCAATAGTTCATTTGTATATTTATATTATGCGTATAATTACCGTTCCACGGGGCCAATTCATATTGATTCCAAACTCCTTGTAAAGTCGGAGGCAACGCACCTTTACGGGCACTGCTAATCAGAAGATACCGTCCGTAATGGAAGAACAATTCCTCCAAATATAAATGTTGTTTACCTTGCCGGTATTCTTTCAACAAATTGTCTGTCGGCATGCCCGCTTGAGGAGCGATATTCAATTGTACCCTGTTAAACAAGGCTGAAAAATCATCAATATGATCACAACGCAATTGGGCATATCCTTTCCCAACTGCCTTTTCCAGCCTTTTCGTAACCTGTTCGTGAGGATCTGGAAATCCTTTCAATTTTTCCGCAGCCTCATTTGAAAAGACTTGAGGCTTCATTTCGTAATTCGTACCAAGAGTGAGCAGGATAACGGCAGAGTCGGCATTTTCCACAGTAAGGACACCGTGATCGGAATTCGAATCATTTCGGGCTTGTATCTTACCATTTACCGGGATGACTTTCAATTGGGCTTCATAAATCAATTTGAAATATTCCGTGGTTCCTCTGAGCGTAATCATATCACCATGTGCAAAAACTTTCCCCTCCCGACCGTTATAACTAAAACGTGACTGTGTAGAACCGCTCAAATAGCCGGTGGTGACAGAATCAGTCCTTTGCAAAGGTCCGAAAGGAACCAGATGGGCAATTTGAGGACGAACCGAAAAAGACAGACTCCGCGGTTTATCGGCTGTCAACTTTATAACCAGTACATTGTCAGGATAGCTCATAAAATACTCCCTATGATACTTTACACCCTGATATTCATAACTCACCTCAGCTACCCCATCATCCAAAGTCAAACTACGATGGTAATCCGTATGGTTGGTATGAAAAAAATCCAGGAACAAATCACAAAATGATGTATGTGTCTCACTTTTCCAAAGGCCTTTTATATACATGGTCTTATCTGTCAATTGTATTCTCTCGGTATTTGTACCTCCAAAAATACAAGCTCCCATATAACCGTTTCCAATAGGCAAGGACCATCTTTCCCAATCCACATCTATAGGACGATCGGACTCGCCTACAGGAATATTTCCCCCTCTATCAGCGGCCGGTTCATCATACCACAGTTTGTGTTTTTTTACGAGAACCTTTTCTCGGCTATTAGAAAAAACAGAGCTTGATAAAGCTAAGATTATAAATACAAGAAATACATTCTTCATATTCATGTTTTTTATTTGACAGATATATTTATAATACCTATGATGAAAATCTATTCAATCAATTGTTACCTCAATAAATTTGTTATATCCCTATGATCGGAGATATTTTAATGGCACGTAAACATGCTTTCTGTAAGTTACCTTCTAAACAAGATACTGATAAACGATATTTTCCTGCTTTAGGGAAATGGATCCAACCTATTGGAAGTTCCTGATAATAATCAGACGAACCTTGCTGATTCCGTACTTTTTCACCACCTTCAACACTGATTTCCCAAACCAGTCGTCCCTCACCTCTGTATTCAAGATGCGTCATGTAATCACCCGTTTTTTGAACAACAATATCCCAATAAGCCCTGCCATTTGACATCCAGTTTGTAATATGAGTTGTCTTTTTCCATTCACCGAACTTTTCGCTCCATGAACGTTCCTCTTTATCAGCATTTACAACTTCTGCCCAGTTGGACAGTAGACGAGTCTCTTCATTAGGCATAACTGGCCACAGCCTATTTTCGACCTCCGCCTTCCCTTCCAACTCCAATTCTATCACAGAAACCAATTCGTCAGGAGCAGCAATTGGTACATCTATCGTTTGCCATCCATTCATATCCATTATATATCAATTTAAAACTATTCTGATCAGCAAGTGTATGACTGCCCGAACCGAAAGGGCTAGACCGAAAAGCTAATGCCATATTTTGGTTAGGATGCAACATGTCCGAGCAAGCTACTCCCTCTCCCATATCCTTATACCAGACAAAATTCTCCACTTCATTTTCATTCAATGAGTTCTCATATATTTTATAACTTCTTGCCATCCGATAAAGACGTATAGTTATATCTTCTTTCAATTGTCCACCATCATTATTTGCATACCATGCCGTATAAGAGTCTCCAAGTTCACGTGCTATAAAATCAGCAAAGGCTAATCTCGTTCGGAAAGGCCAACCATTAGGACCTGAATTATCTCCAAACCCAGTAGCCGCCGATTCTGGAAGCCAAGAATACACCATCGCCTTTCCCGCATTTTTATACCAAGGATGTTGCAAAAAATCGGTTCCTGTTAAATAAGAAAACATCATTGGCATATAACACAAAGTATAAGTATTGGTAATAAAATAGCTAACTCCATTAATCCATCCTCCATCGCGATTGAAGCCTGTAGCCGGAGCACGTGCCGTCCATACTTCATAAAAATATTCCAATACAGGCAGCAGCTCTTCAGGATATCTCTCATAAATCATAAAAGCCCCTTGAAACATAGAACGCAACACCGCTTGCCATGTATGATTATCAAAAATGTCATTTTCTAAACGACCCAAATATTGCCTATAATAATATTTAACTGAGCGCAATATTACATCTTCAATATTCCTCTGCTGATTTTCCGTCAATCGTCCGTTAGCGATATCGTACATCTCAGATAAAACGCTTACCATATCCCCTACATAGAAGTTGCCTTTAAACAAATTGTTATCCGGCAAATAAATATCTCCTAACACTTGTCCCATTTTGACCATTGCGTTCTGATATTTCTCATCTGAAGTAAGTCGGCAGGCTGCATAAAGCTATGTATTGATTTGAGCGAAACTACTAGCGAACCCGTAAGGATCGGATCATCTTGTTTCGAAAAATCATATCCTACAGCACTATTTGCCCGATTGACAGCTTTCCGATATTCTTCGTGACTTTGAATATTTGGAAGTACTTTTTTCAAGTCATCATCTAAATAACAGTGAAGTCGCGGATAATTTACTGGTAATTTCTTTTTCATTTCAGAAAAAGGTGGAGTAACAAACACTGGTTCTTGACCTGTTACGTTAAACTTGTTCACTACACTCCATAAGGTCGCCTTTCCATTCTTATCAACTACTCTATAACGCCAAAACCAGGTTCCGACAGCCAATTCCTGATGTACATTATACATATGCCAACGAACTTTCCCAGAACGGAAAGTTCCCTCTTCGGGAAAGTTTTCATCTTGCGACAATTCAAATTCTAAAAAATCATCCTTTTCTTTGACTGCCTCCGGTACTATTAATGGAGCTGGATTTATATAGAGTTCATGCTCCTCTCTTGGATATGGTTTGTCACGATCATTAGGATGCACTCTGTCCAACTTTTCCTCAGTTATTAATTCTTCAAAAAATATTTCTTTATCATCCTCGCATCCTGTCCATATAAAGCTCAAGGCTACAAATAATATATTCAATATTTTTTTTGTGTTCATATAGCTACCTCCCAAATTATTTATTAACCACTTATGTTTCAATTCCTACTTCAAATCGCCCCATAAGGCAATTCATCCACAACTCTTTTCTCCACAACCTTGCCATCCACAAGTTCACGCAGCACAGTTTCACCATTCTTCCCATCTTTCAATAAGAAACAAACAGATGAATCCCGTTTTGTAATTTTTAAATTTGCAATTCTGTCTGAAGACATAACAGGCTCTATTTTCCATTCTCCGCAACAATATGATCCGTCCGGAGATTCTAGAACCTTATTTGTCTCGCCTACTTGTATAAAACTTAGTATACGCTGTTTTTCTGTCTTCCTAACAGTACTAAGACAAGCATAGTTCCCCTTCACCGGATAAGGAGTACCCGCTTTTTGGCCTCCACGACCATCAACATTCACAGGCATAAACATAGGACGTTCCTTCACTTCTGCCTGCATTGGAACCGTTCCGAAAACTTCAACTTTCGCATCTACTCCATCAACTTTCAGCATATTACCATCCGCCGTCATCTTCTTGCGACAATGCAAAATCCAGTCCCACCGGACAGGATGGTTGGCTTCCAACTCGTCATAAACCAATATCAATGAATTACCCAATAACAATGTATGCCTACGAAAACGTTTCATTTCTCCACGGGAAATATGTTCATCTCTATTTAGTCCGGCATTGGCAAATAACTGGTCCTCAAGTTCAAAAGATGCCGCATCATAAGCATTAGAGGCGTCTCCACAAGCATAGGTAATCTCCCTTCCGCCCAAATAACGGGCAATCCATCCGTAGGCTTCCGGACTAAGAGGCTGTCCCTTGCCATCAATCAAGACCGTATTATGACCACGCGAATGGCGATAACAAGCCACACTGTTCTTATCTCCTCCATGCCGATGCCCGTAGGGAACGAACAAATACTCTCCTTGATAAATTACATTAAAAGCGTTATGGCTTGCCAAATTATGCCCAAAAGTCCCATACGGAGATGAACGCAAAGCAACATGTAAATCATTTTGGGAATTCAACAAGTCTGTATGCATATTCACAATTCCAATATCCCGAAAATCGCGTGACTGGGGAAGACTTCTCGGTCGATCAACTTGAATATTACTCCATACTTTTTTACCTTCAACAGACCTCGTCCAACTAAACAGACCAGATTTACGTTCCGACAAATTACCCAGCCATTTCGCTACCGGATGATTCAGTTCCACTCCCAAAACACTCATCCATGCACTTATTTTGTTTCCTAAACTCTTGCCATTTCCTCCATAACCATCTCCCGAAAATCCGTCCTCTACAGAACCAGGCGCCTGACGATATAAAAAATAATAAGGATGATTATTATAAAAAGGAGTATCATAATAATTATATCCGGTAAACATTGAAAAATAAGCAGGCACTTCCAACCAGACATCTATATTCACAGAAACATATCCCCCACCAAACCAGCCGCCATCCGAGTGACTTTGCTCCGGATCAATCGCCGTCCATGCATCATAAATATAGCTTAAATATTTATTAGCTTCCGGAATATCTCCTTTAGCGGTAATAGCGGCACGAACAAAAGATGCGATACTGATTTGCCAAGCATGATTATCAAAACAACGGTTCTCCAAACGATTACAATAATACTCATAATAATACCGTAAACGGAGCGCCAAATTGTCACGTACTGTCCTGCGTTGTTCCATACTCATATAATCATATAAGGCATCATACAAACAAGAGATACTATTTAAATAAAAAGCGAAACAAAAGCCGTCCGGATAAGGATTTCCGTCATAAGTCAACAAGCTAGGCATGACGTCGAATGAACAAACTTTCAAACCCCATCTCAATGCTTCTTGAGCATATTTACTATCATCAGTCAACAAATAAGCCCGACATAATGTCGTAATTGCATTATTCCAAATACCGGAGGTTATTTTTGATTTTATATGTTCTGCCGGGAATTTTTTACTCAAAAAAACACGTTCCCCATTCTTATAGAACTTTCCACCCCATTCTTCATCAGGCAAGATTACATTAAAATACCTATCTGCTTCTGATATAATTTGAGCAGTAGTACCGTCTTTTAAAAAGTCTTTACGCACTATTGCCAAACGTTCTTTACGAATCACCATACGAGGACGTTCTCCCCCTACCGCCTCGACAAAAACTGCTGCTGAAGGTCTTTGATCCAAACGAGTACCTTTACCTACTACAAACGAATAGGGACCTTGCCATACACCTCCTGATTCACGATACCTCCAATACCATTTACCAGGAGACAATGCCTTTTTAGACACATAGAAAGAGGGTTCTTGTTGTAAATTTTGTTCTTCAACAAGAGAAAAATCCGTACTACGGCTCAACTGAAAATCATATTTACGGAGCGGTAGAGTAAACTCCCGTCTATCAGACGGCCAAAAAAATGAAACCGGATTAGTGTCCACCTCTATCGACTTTGCAGGAAAAACGTCCGTACGCCATAAAGGATGGATTGCCGTAACCGTCGGGCGCTTTTCACCGGGAAGAATCTTCTCTTCATCACCGCTGCCAGCAAATAGAGCCACTGTACTCCATGAGATAATAAAATATAACAAAAACCTCTTTCTATTCATAATCATATCTATTTCATACCTATTAAATACTTATAATCCCACAATCGGAGATATCCTAATTGCACGTAAACACGCTTCTTTTATATCACCTTCCAAACAAGAAACGGACAAGCGGCACTTCCCGGCTTTTGGAAAATGAACCCAACCGATCGGAAATTCTTGGTAATAATCGGAAGAACCTTGCTGATTCCTGATACTGTCACCTCCTTCTACAGAGACTTCCCATACAAGACGCCCCTTACCCCTGTAATCAAGGTATACCATATAATCACCGGGCCGTTGCACATTCACATCCATATATGCTTTTCCACCCAACGTCCAGTTGGTGACATGAACCGCTTTTTTCCATTCTCCAAATTTCTCAGCCCACGAACGTTTCTTTTTCTCAGCATTCTCTACCTCCGCAAACTGTGTCAACAAGCGGGTATCCACATCCGAATCTACCGGCCATAGAATGCTATCCACTTCCACTTTTCCGGCTAAATCCACTTCTATGACAGAAACCAGTTCGTCAGGCATCTTTATGGGGACATTGAACGTCATCCAGCCATTCCCATCTTTTTCCGAGAAAGAGATTTTCGTTTTCTTTTCTCCCAATACATACGCAGATTCCACCGGCGTTTTCAGACCATACAAATGAAGCTTTCCGCCCTTTGGCCATTGGTACACAGAAAGATACATTTTAGTACCCTGCATGGTTACATCTCCCCACGGTAAAGCACGCCCGTAAGGAGAAGCCCCGGCAGCACGTATTACTTGAGGATAACGCTTCAACCATTTTCCTGCAGCTATCAAAGAACGGGTATTACGTTCGGGTACCCGTCCCTTTCCGTCAGGTCCCACATTCAGCAAATAAGTACCACCTCTTGCTACACAGGAAATCAGACGGTGTAAAATCTCTTTTGGTGTTTTCCAATTTTCATCATACCATGCATACGCCCACGAGTCATTGCTTGTATCCGGGCTTTCCCACAGTCCAGTGGCATTAGCATGAGGCACTTCCATATCACCCAAAGTCTGATAATCGCCCTCTCCTTGCCCCACACGACCAGATATAAGTGCTTTTGGTTGATTTTTACGTACAACAGCCACCACACGTTTCACTTGTTCTTTGGTCATTGGTCCCGGAGTATCAAACCACATAAAATCTATTTTTCCATAATTAGTGGTCAGTTCTTCCACCTGTGGAAGACATTTATTCTCCAAATAATCATCAAAAGTTTGCTTTTCTCCTTTTGCATCAACAGAAGGTCCGTTCCTCCCTCCCGGGTAAGTCCAATCCTGATTATGTGAATAATAGAATCCAAATCCTAATCCTTCTGCACGACAGGCATCAGCCAGTTCCTTCAGAGGGTCACGCTTAAATGGCGTAGCTTTGACGATAGTAAAATCATCTATCTTTGAGTCGAACATGGCAAAGCCATCATGATGCTTACTGGTCACTATCACATGACTCATTCCCGCTTCTCTTGCCAATCGGGCAATATTCTGTGCACCAAAATCAACGGGATTAAAACGAGAAGCCAATTCCATATATTCTTTTACCGGTATATTTGCCATACCTTTCTGCATCAGCCATTCCCCTATTCCATAATACGTCTTTCCTTTATAACGGTTTGCCAATTCCGAATACATACCCCAATGGATGAACATTCCATAGTTACCTTCATCCATAATTCTGGAATCAGCCTGACTTTGTGTATTCACCTTATCATCCCCCCACATTTCATCCATCCGTTCCTGCGCCTTAACAGAATGCAGCAAAGAGATAAAAGCGAAAAAAGCACTTAATAATTTTATGTTCATAGCAAAATTCAAATTATATCATTTACTCTCTTTTGTCATAAATTTCCATGTAACCGAAGCTATATTGTCCGGTTTACCTCTTTCCGCTTTCGAAATGGTACCTTTCAATTTTCCTTTTTTATCACGGACCACTTTTATTTCACGCCATGAATAATCTCCTTTCTCATAATTGTATGTTTCACCGTCATCGTCATACAAACGATAGTTTCCATCAGCCTTACCGTAATGACGAATCTCAAGATTCACTTTCTGACCGGTGACAGGGGCATGCAACATTGGCTCCATAAAAGGAAGGATAGCTCCATCTTTAACAAATACAGGAATGTAGTCCAAACCCGGTTTCACTGTTATTTTCTCACCATTTCCTACATACTCACCCGTATAAAAATCATACCAGTTCCCTTGAGGCAATAGCACTGTCCTCTCTTTCTGTCCTTTAAAAAGAGGAGCAACCAAAAGATATTCACCTGCCATATACTGGTCCTTAATTTCATGTGAAATAGCCTCCAAGTACGGATTTTCCTCCAAGCTGTTATTTTTCACATCAGATGATGCTGACAGTTCCGGATTAAATCCCGGTTCCAAATTAATAGCTCGGAATGGAGGAATACCCTCAAAATGATAACGTGCAAACTCTGTATACCAATATGGCATCATTCTCATCCGTAAAAGGGCATACTCTTTCACACGTTCCGCAACCTCCGGGAAAGACCAAGGCTTTGTTCCACTTGACCAAGCATTAATCATTGCCATCGGAGAGAACACAACAGACTGAATACGACGCAACCACTCTTCTGCCGATTTAGATCCACGTACTTCCGGTGTCCACAAGACTCCGCAGAACCCGGAATTTATTAAAGCGGTGATAAAATCCGGATGGCTATAATAATCATTGTAGATGACATACGGCAAAGCACTTGCCCCTGCATTTGAAGCGCGAACCAAACCATAAGTACGCAAATTACGTTCTTTATAAATATCCGCCGTGATACGTTGCACCCATAGTCCATAAGTCTGACGCATCTGTTCTGCAGATATACCACTTGGAAAGGCTGCCACATCAGGCCACAAATAACGGTCATATCCATCAACCTCATCTATTTTGTAACCACTGACACCCAGATTCACATGTTCATTCGCCAATTTATTCTTCCAAAGTTCACGTGCTTCCTTAGAACCGAAATCAGGCACAATGCCGCACCACACGGTATGTGATGCACTCAACGGATACATACTTTTATATATTGCCGATACAGGTGAAACATAAGGATTAGTCCACAAATTAAGACGGACACCTTGATCCTTCAGTTCTTTAGTCAGACCTGCAGGATCGGGGAAACGCCCTTTGTCCCACTCAAATGTACACGGATACGATTTACTTTGCCAACCAGGCTCCAAACCTATAAAATCAAGCGGATACCCTTGTCTTTCAAACTCTGCCACTTCTTTTTTCACATCATCCGCCGTATAGCTTACTTTTGTACGTTGTGTAAAGCCAAGTCCCCAACGCGGAGGAAGTGTTCCTCCGCCACAGAACAAATTATAACGCTGTACTACATTCATCGGAGTAGGACCAGCAAAAATATAGATTTCAGCGCCCAATGCCGGTACAAGAATGGACACTTCATCGGAATACGGTCTGGAAGTCCAAGTCTTATCCGTATTACGGTCTTTTGCAACCGGGGCGTTCGGACTATCTTTACGTGCATTACTACCAGCGTATACTGTAAGATAACGTGCCGAGTTGATAAAGACTCCATATCCCAAACTGGATATATAGAAAGGTACCGGAGCATGAGTGCGCCCATTGTCTTTCCCGCCATAATGATCTACATGCAAATCCAATATCTTACCCCGTTGATGAACAGTCTTGAAATTCAGTCCAAAGCCATATAATTGTTCTTCTTTTTGTAATGGAAACCGCAAACAAGTCTTCCCATCTTGAATGGTAGCAACTATTTCGTTGGCAAACACCGGCAGTTCAACCTCCGGCAAACGGGCAAAACCTTCTTTTAGCGGTTTTATTCCTGCAACTTCCAATAAAGAGTAGGATTCAGGGGTGCCGACCACCCCTTTCCAAACTCCCGATTCTATCTGTCGCCAAACTATCTGTGCTTTCACAGAAAACAAGAAGAAACTACAAAAAAGTACTAAGATTATTATTCTATTCATTCTTCGTTTATTTTAGTTATATCCACATTCGAGCTCTTCCAATCTTCCACATCAATATCAAAGAGGATATCAAATTCATTCTCACGCTCAGTAACCTCCAACATACTGCCACTGACTTTAACATGCTGTCCACGCAACAAAGGAATAATATCAGGAACACTCACTTGTTGTTCTTTGGTAGAAGACGAGCTTATCAACTTCTCCAAATTCATTTCGAGTTTTCCCAGCCGACGCTCTTTATCATCAGAAAACATATACATTGAAAACAAAGTACCGTCAAGTATCATTGATGGATTAAAATTTGATTCATTATATGTTACTTTTTGTTTTTCTTCTATAATAGTTCCGGTAGCCACATTAAATTTAAAAAAGCTCTCGTAAGATGCTTGTACCTTTCTTAAATAACTAAATTCATCCAGATTATTTTCCAGAATGCTGATCTTTGTCAATGCAGGAATAAGCTCCAGATTCGTCAACAAGGCTTCTCCATCTTTTTGAATTTCACCACTATAAAAGAATGCATTACATTCCTCATTATTAACAAAACTATTGACATCTTTCATCGTAACACAACTTAAATCCGATGTATCATAAAACTTATCGGTATAGCGTATTAAAGAAGAGCCGTCTGCATCAGCTGTGCCATCAGCATCAATATAGTCCGCCCACATCATACACTTATAAGTACCGGAAAATAATGTTATATCGAATAAAAGTTTATCATTTTCCGCTACTATCTCTTTATGAGATACCAGCTTCGAGTTTTCTCCTATAGTCCAAACCTCAAGAATGCACCTCAACTTATATTCTGCATTCATAACTTTTTCTGGACAAACAACATCAATTCGTACCTGGTCGCTATCATTTTTTTCAATAGCATCATCATTACCGCATGATACAAAAACAATTCCCATGTAACAACAACCTAATATCAAACTTAAAATATCTTTTTTCATGTGATTACTTTTATATGTGAATTATTTCAATATTGTTAATGCAGGACGTATATGCCCTTGGCCACTTTCAGTTTTAACTGTAATCTCTTCCGGTTTTGTAGGATTATACCTCACTACTAAAACATCCGCTCTTTCACATATAGTACTACACTGAATAGGTCTTTCCCTCTGATCTTTTACAAAGTCTTCGGCAATACCTCTATCTATTGCATTTTTAAGAGCTGTCTCTAGGATTGTATTTTTCTCAATATGCTTTGTATACACACTTTTATTACCAAAGTTAGAATATCCATAGCAACCTCCCACCATCTTTATCAATTGATTAAAAGAAGGAATATACCAATTACTTGCATTTTTCTGAGGCTTAACGGCAGTCTTTTCCCATGTATCGAATACTGTTAGAGCCAAATAAACCCTGGCATTATTTTTATACAAATCGGATTCAAGGAAATAGTTCGTATTAGTATATCCATTGAACTTTTCTTTCTCGGCTTCTAATTCCGCTCCTTCTATTTTTGCAAATTTTTGTTCCGGTGCAGCTCCATCATAAAACATAGGACGTTTATTGTCATCCATATTTTTCAATGCCATCACATATCCCAAGATTTTCTTATCCTTCCCGACTTCCCCATAATTGGAGATATCATCCCCTTCCTGCTGCCCTATAGCAAAAACAATTCCAATACATTTCTCTTTATTATCATCAGTCAAAGAAGCACTCCATGTTCCGTCAACAAAGAAATAGTCTCCGATTTGAGGGTCTCCAATCGGTTCCTCCGGTTTTACTGTTCCGGAAGCTATCAAATTACCATTGGCATTGATCATTTCATTACGACGGATAGGAATAATACCCTCCGCAACTTCATAACTAACCTCGCTGTCTGTGGTGAACAGCAAATTCATCTTTCCCAGTTTTCCTTCATTATTGGAATAGGCAAATATATAATTCGTAAATAACACAGACGTGTCATATTCCGTAAAGGACTTTTCATATTCAGCTCTTAAAGTACTCGGCAAAGGTTCTCCCGCAAACACGTTAAAACCTGCCGGAACCGTATAAACCACTTTCATTTTCTGAAGTTGGGCAAATTTATCCAACTCATTCTCCTTCACTATCAATTTGGCAAACGGACGTTTTAATTTCAATGTCTCAGATAAATTTCCACTTCCTTTTTCCAAATCAATTGATGCAAAAAAAGCATCACATAAGTCTGTATCAAAAAGATTCTGAGCCGTTTTATCCTTTATGGTTATCTGATGTAAATTATCCGTTTGATAAAAAATGTCGGGAAAATGCTCATACGCAAGTCCATTTGAAGTTTCCATCCTAACAGTTTCCGCTCCTTTCTCGATACAATCCGCCCACATTAAGCACTCATAATCACCATTAGGTAAACTGAATTCAAATTGTGGTAAAGTACCGGCTTCTACTGCCACCTCTTTACGAAAAGAGAGGGTCTGATTATTCCCCTTTGTCCACACTTCAATAATGCAACGCAATTGATGTGTAGAAGGAATACTGACAGCACGAGTCTCGGCTATCTTGTCTGAAAATTCTGTAAATATGCAGACTTTATCATTATGCTTTCCATTACCTGTAATTTCTTCCATATTATTACATGAAACCAAACATAGGAAAAACATTATCAGGATAGAAGATATATATTTCATATTCATAAATTCCATTATTAATTCCGATGATATTTATTTTACAGTTCTTGTCACATACAAAGGCCGGTCAGAAATTTCCTGCACCCTCATTTCCCCTTTCACCTGATCATATAGTACGGAAGAATTTTCCTGCTTCCGTTGATAGGTTGCACCCTCTATAACAGGTGCCTGGTTCCCATAGCTAAACACTGTTCCGATGGTTTCATTAGTAATAGAAATAGCAGCCGGTTTATTACCGTCCATTTCAGCTTCAATACTCCAGTCACCTATAACAAAATTATTATTGGCGCGCCAAACGTTTTCCTCGCTTTCCCCTTGATCATTAAGCTGTATAACAGTAAGAATTCTATTTGTTGCCGTTGCCTCAAAATTTGCAGTCAGGTGCCATTGCTTGGGATAGCCATGACCATCTTCAACAGGCTCTATGTTCATAAACCATTCATTAGTTTTAGTAATAATCGGCGTATGGTTACTAAATATTTGTGCGACAGAAACAAAATCTCCACGGTTTGACGAAGAGTAATGGGTTGTTACTTTATTACCAGCTATCTGAAATTCTTTATCACTATGTAAAAGCCATTGCCAAGTGGCAGGTTCATCAGCACCCAAATCATCATAAATCACTACTTTATTAGGACGAAGCATGAATATATGCCGTTTGTATTTATTTAAAGGATTTTCTCCAAAGCCATATTCAGGAGTTTGCGCAAAACCATTACCCGTAATACTCCCATCCCAATAATCAGAAAACTCATGATAAGCATTCGAAGCATCTCCAAGAAAGTAAGCCAGATTATCCCCATTCAATCCCCGGGTAATATTACCATACGATTGCGTGGTGAAAGCTTGCCCTATGTTATTAATCATTATAGTATTATGCCCACGAGTATGACGATATTGTAACAAAGTATGCCCATCACCAAAGCTTGTATAATACCCGGCATTTCGATACACATAGTCTCCTTTATACAACAGTTTGAAACTATTCTGATCTGCCAATGTGTGACTGCCGGAACCAAAAGGGCTGGAACGGAATGCTAATGCCATGTTCTTTTCCGGATGCAACATATCACTGAAAGCAATACCTGAACCAATATCCTGATGCCAAACATAATTTTCGAATTCGCCTAGCTTTTCTCCATAAGCGACATCTGCCTTCACTATGCGATAGAGCCGCATCTTTGTCGCATTACGGTGCCGCAACGTCTCACTATTGACATACCATGATGCATAAGGGTCTTTCAGTTCACGGGCCAAAAAATCTGCAAATTCCATTTGGGCTTTCCCATTCTCCGCATAACCATATTCTCCAACCTGGTCACCAAAGCTAGTTTCATTGGTTCCAGGTAGCCAAGCATACACCAATGCCTTACCCGCATTCTTATACCACGGATGTTGCAAAAAGTCAAAGTCTGTTACATGAGAAAACAACATAGGCATATAAAATAACGTATATACATTTACCCCGAAATAACCACCTCCATTAATCCAGGCACCATCTCTATTAAAACCTGTATTCGGAGCACGTGCTGTCCATACTTCATAAGCATACTCCAGATTTTTCATTACTTCCGGATACTTTTGACAAATAGTAAAAGCCCCTTGTGTTATTCTTTGTAATACAACTTGCCAAACATGATTATCAAATATGCGATTTTCCAAATATCCTTTATAATTATCAAAATAATACCCCGTTAATCGGACAAGTACATCTTCAATGGCGCTTTTCTCGGATTCATCTAATTTTTCATAACAATAATCATACAATATACTCATCATATCCGCTCTATCCGAACCGGAGAAGTTCCCCCCGTCTAAAAGCTCCTTGTCGCTTACCGGATAAGCTATTAAATTCCGAACTATTTCCAACATCTTATCTTGATACTTCTCCTCTTGTGATAATACATAGGCATTCATCAAATTTTTAACGTGCCCGGTAGGAGAGCTTGCATAAGGATTCCCTCCCGGCATCTGATATTTCATAGCCTCATTTGCATTTTTCTCAACTTCTCCATATTCCGGATGTGTCTTAGCTTTAGCAACATCCACCGGCAAATAATCATTCAAAAAACATTGAGTACGTGGATATTCTTGAGGTATTCTCTCTTTAAAGACAGACCACTCCGGAGTTACAAATTTCTCTTCATCACCGGTAATTGTAAACTTAATCGTTTCACTCCATGAAGTGACCTTGTCTGCATTATCTATTGCCCGGTAACGCCAATACCAGTCACCCACTGCCAGTTCCTTATGGACATTATACATATTCCAAGACTTTTTCCCCGAACGGAAAGTGCCTTCTTCTGGAAAATTCATGTCCTGAGACAGTTCAAATTCCAAAAATCCACCACTGGGGCGTAATTCCTGAGGAACAATCAAAGGGCACGGATTTATATAAAGTAATTGTCCTTCGCGCGGATAAGGCTTATCTCTCATATTAGCATGCACCGCATCCAACTTTTCTTCCTCCACCTTTAATTCATCAAAGAATATCTCTTTATCATCTTCACACCCTATCCAAATCAAACATAAGCAGGTGAATAACAGATTTATCAAAATTCTTGTATTCATACCATTACTATTTTATAGTTTATTTATTACCATCCCGGATTTTGTTTCAGGTTAGGACACATATATATCTCATCTTGCGGGAAAGGATACAAATACATTCTATCATCCCACTTACGAGTTTCAACAAGTACTTTCTTATACGTGAAAGAATCACCGTTTTTATTTATTTCAACTCCATAAATATTCCGTACTTCCTCTCCACCGGCTATTTGCCATCGACGAAGGTCAAAAAAACGATGTCCTTCAAATGCCAATTCTATGCGACGCTCATTACGCAGTTTTTCTTTAAATTCTTCCCCCTCTGCCTGCACAATTCGCATATCTGCACTGGAACGGACCAAATTTAATGCTTCACGTGCGGTTAAGGAATACCCTTCCGGTTTTACATCAGCTCCCTGCCATTCGTACATCGCTTCCGCATAGTTTAGTAGAACTTCAGCATAGCGGAACAATATATAATGATGATACAATTTATTAGATTTGTTCGGATCTAAAGACACTGAAGGGTTCATGTATTTACGCAAATAATAACCCGTCAGAGTAGAACCGCTCTGAATCTTATGTTTTCCTTCCTCAAATGTTTCTACTGTCTGACCAAGCCATTCCGAACCGTTCGTCAATACATTCAGATACAAGCGGGGATCGCGAGTCGGATTAGCATCACTGTCATAATACATATTTGCTACATGAGTAGAGTTACTCCAGTCAAAAGGTTCACCATTACTCATTTCATAAGCATCTACTAAGTTCTGGGTAGGAGTATTTCCTCCCTTGGCTCCTACATAGCCCATCGGCTCATTTTGAGCCTCAAACGAATTGGTTTTATCTCTTTCCCTGCGTTCAAAAATCAACTGCTTGGATTGCAGCATGTCATTGTCACCTTTGTACAAGGGGTCGACCCCAACCTTGGGCAGTTCATACACATTCAACGCGATTACATCATGAGCCGCCTTTGCCGCTGCCTCCCATTTTGTAAGATTGCCTTCTGGATTATGTAACTTACTGGCAGCATAAAGCAATGCCCTCGAACGCAATGCCAATGCAGCTCCACGAGTTGCCCGACCTGTCTCCGCAGTCAGTGTGGCATGTTCTATGGGAAGTTCAGGAGCCACCTGTCTACATTCTTCCGCTACAAAATTGATCACATCATCAAACGGAACCGGGCTTACTGAATTGATTTCATCCTCCGTATAGATACGCGTCAGTAACGGAATATTTCCATAGCGTTTTGCCAATTCGAAAAAATAGAAAGCACGTAAGAAACGGACTTCATATGGAAGCTTTTCAATAATTTTGATGTCCCTCTCATAGTCTTCATTATATTCAAAACGTTTGAACACTTCCAAATCAAAATTATCCAAAAATAGATTGGCACTCCGAATACCCGCCCAAAGATTCCATGCATCGTCAATCGTATTCTTGGCACTCCATGTGCCATTATTCAGTTTAGTAATCGCATTATTTTCCCATGTGTAGACGGAATTGTCCGTAGCGGATTCCATCATGGCACCATTGATACTGCCCAAATCTGATGGTAGGTACGAATATACATTCGTTGCCAACCCCTTGACATTACCCATATAGCTGAATGCTCCTTCTTTGGTTCTTCCGTTCGACTCGTCATAATCCAAATAATCACAGCCGGTAAAAGCGAACAGTGTACAAACTGACAGTATTATATATGATTTAATTCGATTCATATCCACAGTTATTTAAAAATTAATATTCACACCCAAATACAATGAGAATAAATCAGGATATCCTAAAGAAAGGCTTTCACAATTGAAATATTTAATTTTGTCTATCGAAAAGACATTCAGTGCCTTTACATATAGTTGTAACTTATCCATTCTCATCTTGTCCGTCCATTTCGTCGGAAGCGTATAATGTACTTTCAGGTTACGTAATTTGAAGAAAGAACCATCTTCCATCCATTGTGTACTTGTCTGATAGTTGTTTGAATTGGACAAGGTAGAAAGTCTCGGTACATTAGCGATGTCTTTCGTGTTTTCCGTCCAACGTATCTTGTCTTTCAAATACCATGTAGCAATATTGGTGTTACCATTTCGTAACGGCTGATGTACATTGGACACATTCAACAATTTTGTAATGCCACTCACACCATTGAATGTCATATCCACCCCAAATCCCTTATACTCAAAACCTAAGTTCAATCCAAACACCATTTCTGGGACAGAGGTAGACTTGCCGATGGGCACAAAATCATAACTGTCTATTTTTTTATCATTGTTTTGATCTTTATATTTCACATCGCCCGGACGTACCGTGGAAAATGTCTGTTCCGGACTCTTCAAAATATCCTCATCGTCACGAAAATACCCTATCGCCTCCAAACCGAACAATTGGTCCACTTTCTTTCCTTTCTTATACAAATAGTCATAAGGCTGATATGCTTCACCATACTCTACGATCTCGCTGTCGTTGAATGCCCAGTTCGCATTTATATAATAACTGAAATCTTTATGTCGTTGACTCCATCCGGCACTCAGTTCCACGCCGTGCATCTGTATTTCACCAACATTGCTTTGCGGTGAACTGATTCCCAACATACCGGAAACCAGATTATTCGGGCGTAAGATGTCAGTACGGCGGTCGTGGTAGAATTCAGCTGTTGCTGTAAAATTTTTCCACAAACGGAAGTCAACCCCTATATTATATTTAGTGGAGGTCTCTATATCCAGTCTGCTAATCGGAAGCCTACCCTCTTTCAAACCACCGGTTGACGTGTTAGTATTTCCAAATGCATATCCGCCACCACTGGTAAAGTAATAATTGCCCAGTCCGGGAGATATTCCACCGACATCGGCTGATTTTCCCCAAGAGACACGTACCTTTAACAAATCCAGCCAATCCGTATTTTCAAAAAATGATTCGTTCGCCATATTCCATGCTACCGACACGGCCGGATAGAAACGAAATTTGTCACCCTTCAGTAAAGAGCTACTTCCGTAATAATTACCGACCATATCTACCATATAACGGTTGTCATAATTGTATCCAACCACTCCCAATATATTTTGCCAATAATTACTGGTGTTTACTCCCAGAGGCTCTGTCATCTCCTGACGATAAATAGCAGACACATTAAACTGATGCTTTCCAAAAGCACGGTCATAATTCAGCTTACCTTCCAGACAAAGGCGGATAAATTGCTCGGAAAGTTCGGACTTGGAAATTGCCAAAGGCGTGTCATTGCCATCATACTGACTCGTTGGGAATCCATATTCGGGCAAAGTGAGCATCTCATACCGGTAAGATTTAGAACCCACTTCCGTAAAAGCCGCCACATTATCATAAGCTACCGCAACTTCTGCACTCAATCCTTTAAGCCACATCGAAAAGTCCTGGGTCAACCTTAAATCGGCTTCCAGCATTCGACGGTTATCCTGCACATAACCAACATCCGCTATTTGAGCAATCGGATTCATTTTAAAAAGCGTATTACTACCCCATACATCGCCGGCAGTTTTCACAGGAAAAGCCGCTGCCGGCACTTTATACAGATTCTGGAATATGTTGTTTATACCTGTATTCGGACGTTTTCCTTCTCCGAGATTTCCATATATACTAAATTTCATTTTAGTAGTGCCCGTTACATCCGCATCCAGATTCATACGCAAGTTCAAGTCATAATCACGAATCTGAGAATTATAACGTTCCGAGTAATGTGTATAATCTTCATTCAGTAAACCAAACTTGTTCTGATAATCCAGAAATACCAAATAACGTACACGTTTTCCTCCACCCCGCAATGTCACATTGAACTGATTATTCTCACTGAAATTACGCATACCTTCGTTTATCCAATCCACATTAGGATAATAGAAAGGATTCGTCCCATTCTTGTAATTTTCCAACTGTTTCTTATTATATTGCAAGGGTAACCCATCATAATATAACGCCTCATTCTGCGCCATGGCATAGGTATAAGCATCCGCCATTTCAGGCTGGTTAATAGGAAAATCAAATCCATGCCTGTAGTTCACATCAATATCAAAAGAATTATAAATACCTCGTTTAGTATTAATCAAAAGCACTCCGTTTGCCGCCCGCATACCATACAGAGCCGTGGCAGCACCATCCTTAAGAAGCTGAACGGATTCTATCTCCTCTATTGCGATATTGCTCATACCCCGTTCAAAACCGTCAATAAGCACCAATGGTCCACCGCCACCGCGCATCTGCCGGCTTGCACCGGCACCCCATCCTACATTCTGAGAAGTATGCAGTCCGGGTAGCAAACCGTACATGGCATTATTCAGTTTGTCAGTGGCTGTAGCATTCCTTTCCAGCATATCCGCGTAAATAACCGATACCGACTGGGTATGGGTACCCTCCGTGCGCTTTGTAAAAAGCAAGTCAACCATAGCATCCTTCCTATCATCTAGCACAATATTCATTACAGATTCCGTTACCCGGACACGTTTTAACAAAATATCCGCATAATTCAATTCAATATACTCGTCTTTTTCCACAGAAAGAGAGAACTCTCCCGCATTATTGGTAACAACGTTGTTTTTCATCTCTCCGACCTTGTTCACTCTCACACCGGACAGAGGATTTCCAGCGGTATCTTTCACAACTCCGACCACACCCTGCTGGGCCATCACACCCAGAGAACAGACAAGAGCTATACCTAATATATATAAGAATTTGTTCATAATTGTATTGTTTATTGTTTTAATAACCCGGATTCTGAATTAATCCATACCTCTTGTTAATCTCGGTAACAGGAAATGGGAATAAATACCAATGCTCTTTCCAATAATAGAATTCTTCATCACTTATCTCGGTAGCATAATTCTGTTTATTTTTATTTCCTGTTATTAGAAGTTTCTCCAGAGGTATGGTCACCCAGTCGTTCCCCTTCTTATAACGTACCATATCATAATAGCGGCAGTCTTCCTGTCCGAATTCCCTGGCACGTTCATCAAGCAGAAACTCCGTCAGTGCTGTCCCGGCAGTTACCATTTCCGCTGTCACATCTTTTGTTATACCCGCACGCCGGCGTATCATATTCAGATAGTCGTAAGCGGTACAATCAAACTCATCTTTTTGAGTCGCTATGCCCAATTGGTTCATCGCTTCCGCCACACTCAGATAAATCTCTGGCATGCGTATCCATGGACAGGAATAAGGATAACCATATACCATTGTTCCGTTACTATTATAGTCTTGAATAAATTTCCGATATCCATATCCATACAGTGTACGTTGATCATACTTTGTCGGGCCGTGTTTTCCCCCATTCCACATTTGTAAGTTTTCCGGAGGAGTCCAACTATCCCCATTCACCATTAATGTCTCATACAGACGGATATCACGTACAGTTTTTCCCTCCTTATTAAAAAAAGGCTGATTATAATGCTCATTATTAGGATCAGGATCATTTACTTGTTCCCAAGAGAAATCAGTTCCATCTATCCATTGGAACATATTCGCATAACTGGCACGGGGCTTATTACGCTGACCATAGATACGAAAGAATTTACGGCTTTTATTCCATGTACCATCCCGAAAAGTGGGCATCACCACTTCACGGTTACCCTTCACAAAATAACCGGTTCTGAAATCCGCACGTGGATTACCTGTATTTTCCATCTGATAATAATTACTATTCTGCTTGTTCAAACGTAAGAATTCGAGTCCGGCATCCAACGCGTCCCTCCAACGTTGCTCTGAGTAGTCACCGTACCAGGTCAGCCTTTCATCAGCGGCCTGTCCGCTGAAATAAGGCTCGGAAGCATTGAATAAAGGACTTGCCACAAACAGCAAGAGTCGTAATTTCAACGCTTTGGCTGCCGCTGCCGTCATATGTCCATACTCCTCCTCAGAGGTATACCATGGCAATATCGCTGCCGCTTCATCAAGCAAAGCAATAGTCTTACGAACCGTTTCTTCCAGTGTCATCCGGGGAAATAAAAAAGTTTCATCCGGCTTATACGCATGGTCAATCCAGGGCACTCCACCTAAAAAGCGTATCATTTGTATATAGTGTGTGGCTATGACCACCTTAGCTTCCGCCTTACGGATATTCTTCTCATCTTCTGTCATGTCAGGCACCCTGTCAATGTTTTCCAAATAAATATACGCCTTACGTATGCCGAAAAAAGGATCTCCCATTATTTCCGAATTGGCGAACAAATTATAAGGAAGGGCACCTTTTCCCGTTGACGCATTGACTACACCACTTTTCCAAGGTATCTCACCACTATATCCCAGATCCGAATACAAATCCAAAACTCTCCCCTCCGGACGACATCCGGAAGAGGCGGTAGGCATAAAATCAGGAAGACTTTTGTAAAACTGGTTCAGAGCCTGTTCCGAATGTATCTTACTAGAAAAAATGGTATCAATATTTATTTCCACACTCAAGGGTTTATCCAAGAATGCGTCTCCAAACTTCAAATCCTCACAAGCCGCAACCATGCACATTAGGATCCCGGCTGATAAAATATTCTTTAAACAGTGTCTCATAGCTTAAAAAGTTAAATTTACACCCAAACTAAATATCTTCGTAATAGGATAGGTATTCCCTGCCTTTGACAACTCTCCTTCCGGATCAAAAATCTTCACCTTGTCAAAAGTCAGCAGATTATATCCCCTAAATGTTACTGAAAACTTAGAGGCCCCAATAGCATCCAATATTTTCTTGTTAGTAATATTATATCCAATGGTAAGATTCTTCAGCTTAAGATAAGAACCATCCTGTAACCATATCCGTGACGGTTTTAAATTATCATCGGAAGCCTGGGTAAAGCGGGGATATCGGGCAGTACCCGCAGTTTCCTCTGTCCACATCCCGTCGGCAAAGAACTGATAAAGCACATACCCGCTTTCCAGCGGACGCTTGAATGCTTCGCTCATGCCCAAATCACAACCGGTCACACCGGTCCAGTTCATAGATGCAAAAAAACCTTTATATTCTGCACCGAAATTCAAACCAAATGTATAACGCGGACGTTTGGGTTTACCAATTTGGGTTACATCGTCCACGTCTATCACGCCATCACCATTTAAATCTGCAAATTTCACATCTCCAGGCAATTTCACACCACCACCTTCCGGTACCGGCAAGCCCTCTTTCAGACTACCATCCGCATTAAAATCGTCCTTTGTATAAAACCCTTGGGATACATACCCTAGACGTGCACCGACTTCACGACCGGTATATCCCATATAAGGTTCATTCTGTGGCACTTCATCTTGAAAAACAACCTTACTTTTTGAGTAAGAAACATTGGCATTCACATAATAGGAGAAATCACGGACACGATCAGTCCATTTCAATTCAACTTCATACCCATGATTGTTCACCTTGCCCAAATTGACCACTTGCATAATGTCCTGAATAGCCAAAAGCGACGGCAAGGTGTTACGAGTAGTCAAAATATCCCTACGTTTTTCATTAAATACATCCACTGTCAATTTCAAACGGTCTTTAAAGAAATAGGCATCCAATCCATAATTCTGTTTCAATGAGGTTTCCCAAGTCACATTTTGATTTGCCAGACGAGTCTCGCGTGCCGCCTTCAGGAACGCGGTGTTCGTCAAACCAAAAATATAGCCATTAGGATCACTCCAAGAGGAAATACTCCCGCCATCATTATACGAATAGGCATCAGGCAAATAAAGAAAACGATACTTCTGCATATTATCATTTCCAACCAATCCTACAGAACCACGAAGTTTCAAATAGGTCAAAATATCATTTTTCGGGAAAAAATCCTCTTCAGAAATAATATACCCTACAGAACCTGCAGGAAAAGTACCATATCTTTTACCGGGTGCAAAATTCTCCGAACCATTATGGCCTATATTAAACTCCGCGAGATATTTAGATTTATAATCATACGTTAAACGCCCTACAAAACCAACATAAGCGGAAGGAACATCCGAATAATATTTGGGATAATATTTTTTACTTTGATTATAAAGCAGCAAGGCGGATACATTGTGATTATTGAATGCACGATTATAACGAAGGCTACCTTCTATGTACCAATTACGGCCACGGCTAGTTCCTGCCGCATTCACGGTCCTCATCTGTTCCTCTCCTGCAATCCGGTATACAACTGTTTTATCAAAACCGGGATCACCCTCTTTAAGCCCCGAACCGTCTACTTCCGATTTATAAAAAGCCTGGTAAGACTCTATATGCCCGTTCATCTCTTTTGCATACGAATAATCCGTATTGTAAGCACCTTTCACCTCTGCCGAAAGCCCTTTAGTCAAAAAATCTAATTTTTGGGTGAGCTGCAAATCAAAATTCATAGTATTGGAGACTTTTCGTTTGTTACCATCACCATAATAGTTATCAAGCACCTGAGGAGAAATTACATAACTTTTGAACCGTTCTGTAGAGGCTGCAATCTTCTTCCCATCTACCAATCCCGGTGAAGTAAACGGATGACTCTGTGACAATAGTTCCCAAACATTCTTTTGCGGTTCAAGCTTTGAGCCGACAATACCTCCCATATTAAACTTCAACAAGGTGGTAGGAGTCAGATTTACATCCAGATTGGCGCGATAATTATAACGGGTATAATTAAAATTATTGTCATAATCCAATCCTCCCAAGTCTTTAAAAAGACCGTTCTGATAAAAGAAACCCAATGAAACAAAATAGCGTACGTCTTTGGTTCCTCCCGATATGTTAAGGTTATGCTGGGTCTGGATGGACATGTCATTCATCATGTAATCATACCAGTTCACATTCGGATATAATATAGGTTCATCTCCTAAACGAAAATGTTCCAAAGCATCCGGCTGAAAGTGCCATTCTTTTTCCGGAATACCTTTTGCCCGCGACTGTTCATTGATAAACAATGCTGTTGTATAGCTATCCGCTGTTTTCAAAATACGTGTAGGAACCTGTGCACTAACGGAAGAACTGACAGAAATGACCGGCTTTCCTTCTTTGCCGCGACGCGTTGTTACAAGGATAACCCCATTAGCACCACGTACACCAAATACAGCTGTGGCAGACGCATCCTTCAAGACATTAATACTCTCTATCTCATTGGCATCCATCTGAAAAAAATCGCGTTCCACACCATCTACCAATATCAAAGGAGTGGCACCGTCTTCAGTTAACGAACCGACACCACGTACAAAAAGCTTGGCGTCATCAGCACCAGGTTGTCCACTATATTGAACTGAAGAGACTCCTGTCAACTGCCCTGCCAACGTATTTGCGATACTCCCACTCGGTGATTTTAACAAAGCTTCCGTATTAATACTTGAAATTGCACCCGTCAATGTCGCTTTCTTTTGAGTCCCGTAAGCGACTACTGTCACCTCCTCCAAGTCCTGTACACTCTCTTGCAGAACAATATTCAAGTTCTTCTTATTATTTACTCTTATCTCTTGGGTCTGGTATCCTATACAAGAAATTACGAGAATCGCATTGCCAGGAGCCTTCACCGAAAAACGCCCCTCAATATCCGTAATAACACCTACGGATGTTCCTTTCACCTGTATGGTGGCTCCAATAATAGTCTCACCGTTAGAAGCTGTGACTGTTCCGTTCACATATCCCTTTTCATCCTGATAATGAAGCAAACTGCCGGTTGTTACCTCCACCGCCGGCTTATGAGCATATACATCAGAAGCATAGTACATTCCTCCTCCCATTAAAGAAGTCTGAATACATACAGCAAGCAATGTGTTTTTGCGTGCATGCCGATTAAAAAAAATGTTTTTCATATTTCTCATATTATATAATGGATAAACTGTTTTATTGGGGGGTGAATAAGGTCATCTGTTCCGGATACCGGTTATGACAGTTCTTCTTTCCACCAGCTTCCTGTAATATACTACAACCCTGTTTTTGATAAACATTCAAAGTCGTTTTCCGGGTATGCACTTTCATTTCAGCCGGCTTATTTACATCCAGTTCCGCTCTAATAGTCACTTCACCTAACTTAATTGTTCCTTGCTCATCCGGACAAACCGGTAATAACGCTCCTCCTTTATCACCTAATTGCAAAACCGCCAGAAAACGCATAGATTTCGACTTACCGGAAGTTTTATAACTAATGTGATATTGATTAGGTACCTCTTTATACTTTTTCTTAAAATCGATGGCTGGAGAAAAGAACCGGTCCGTATAAGAAGCCGCCACAGGAGAAGAACCGAACACATTCACACAAGCCGAATTCAAAGAAGTATTTACACGAAGTGTACCTGTCCCATCAATATCAGGTTGCTGGCCTTTCATGGTATGAAGCAAAAAAGTCCAGTCACAATCCTGTTCAGACTCCAAAACATCATATACGACAACTATATCAGGACGGATAAAGGCCAGATGGCGTTCAAATAGTTTCAGCTTTGCATCACCGACACCATATTCTTTTGTCTCTTTTACACCGCTTCCCGCATTCATCGATAAAAACTGTTTGTCCACAGTCGGTTTATAAGCAGCGGTTGCATCACCACAAACATAAGTTATTTCTTCACCGGCAAGGAAACGTTTGATGAAACCATATCCTTCATGACCGAAAGCCTGACCGCAGCCATTAACCAATACAGTATTGGACGCACGCGTATTGCGATAAGAGGTCATCGAATGCGGATCTGCGAAGGAAGTATAATAACCTGTCGAATAGAAAATGCGTTCTCCTCTCCGGGCTATATTAAAACTATTCTGGTTGGCATGCATGTGTCCTTTGGCACCAAAAGGAGAAGAGCGGAAATAAACAGAAGTACCTTCCTCCACCCTTTTTATATCATTATGCATAGCCGCCAGACCGGTACTGTAAAAGACCTTTTCGTTAGGCATAAATTGAGGCAATTCCAATTTCGCCGGCTCAAGCTTCACATTATTCACTATTTGATACCATGGTTCAATACTGTTCAGATAAGCAGCTGGGTCTTTAGCAGTCTTTAAGTGAGACAACAGCCGATAATTCGCAGCCAAATCATGGGATTCACATGACAATATGAACGTAGAGGAAATCCCTTCACCGCTACCATTCCTCCTCCGGTCGTGCATATCACCAAATCCTGCTATCTGACTATTCACTGGAGCAAAATAAGTATAGAAATCGGAAAGATTTTTATACCAGGGCATCTGAAAGACATCCGCACCGGCAATCTTTTTCATCCACAATGCCATATCAACAACGCAGCTCTTGTTCACACCGAAATACCCCATACCTTCTGCCCACCCGCCATCATATTTGGTAGAAAGATTAGGAAAACGTGCGATAAACAACTCATATGTATATTCCAACATATCTTTAGCCACTTCTGAATCATGGACAGTAGCAAGGGCCGCACTAAAATTGCCTGAAATTTCCATCTGCCAAAAATGGTTCTCAACTTGCCGGGTTTCTATTCTGCCCGGCCAGTTTTTCAGCCCCTTATTCATCTGCCCCTCGATACATCGAAGCATTTGTCCTTTCAGAGTGTCCGGAAGAGAATCATACATCACATCATAACTCAAAGACAAAGCGGTAAGTACCTGGGAACCCAGCAAATCGTGAGTCGGCCAAGTCAACAAAACCTTAATACGGGCCTGAAGGTTTTCAAAAAGAGTCTTCTCCCCCGTCAGTACATACCCTTGTAACGCATCATGAAAATATCGGATCTCCTCACCGGTCACACCGCTCAGCTTTTTGTCTTTTGCAGGATCCTTATCTCCTAAAGGACCGTCATAAATTTCACGCTTCAGCACTTCACGGGCTCTTGTTACAATGGTACGATACGCCGGATGATTCACGGCTTGTTGACGAACCGTGGCTATATTATTACCCTGATTCATCACACGAGGATGACTTCTGCTAATATTATTTAATAACTCACCAAAACTCGGAGTGGTGAAAACGGGCGTTTCCTTCGAAACTATAAAAGAATAGGTTCCCTTAGTCTCAATCTTATCTTTATCCACAATTTCATATTTCCAATACCACTTGCCCGGCTTCAAAGCCTTATGAGGATTATAAAAACAATACCTTTGATTTCTGCTTATTTGGGTATTGCCTTGCGGAAACAAGGAGTCACGACTCAAATAAACATTATAAACTACATCCCTTCCCTCCCAATGCTTTACAGAAGGCCATAACAATTCGGTAGGATTTATTCTTACTCTTGCATTGTTGATAGGGCTTGGAGTCTTTCTGAATTCTTCATATAAATAATCAGGATATTCCACCTGACGGGAATAAATTTCCGAAGAAGAAAAAAGAAAAACAGACAGACATAATAGGATAATACGTCGTTTTACATTTTTCATAATATTTCTATATTTAATTACATTGATTTATTTCTATGACACCTTGTGGAGCTTCAGGGATAGCTCCAGACCTATATCTCCTTTCTATCTGCTCGGGGTCCTCCCCCAATCTGGACACTAATTCTTTATGTAATTCTTGGATTAATGTCTTATATTGTTTCTCGCGACCTAAATTCACCAATTCTTTTGGGTCTCTCTCCATATCATAAAGTTCTATCTCTGGTCCGTATTTTGCATTCATTCTTGCATGATAGACATATTTCCACTTTCCCCGGCGATACATAGTGATTCCGGAAGCAACATAACCGGCATAGTACTCACAAACAGCAAAATCCTTCCAATTATAAGCCAAGTCATTCAGATAAGGCAACATAGATTCACCGTCCCAATCCTCCGGCACTTCAGCACCACCCAAATCAGCTATTGTCTGTACCAAATCTACCGATTCCGTATTCTTACTTCTCACCTGCCCTCCTTTCCAACGTTTGGGGTTACTGATAATCAACGGAACCCGTGCAGAACAATCATACAAACAATTTTTCCACCAAAGTCCATGTTCACCTAAATTCTCACCATGATCACTGGTATAAATAATGATTGTATTATCTGCCATAGGAGATTCTTTAACAGCTTCTATAACCTTGCCTATCTGCTCATCAGCCCATTCCAAACGGGCATAATAACATTCCCTTGCTAATTTCGCGACCTCTGCCGGCACTTTTTCAAGTTGACGTGTATTTCGCAAATGTTTATAGTTAAGCGGCAGATTATCTAGATACCCTTCAGGAATTTCAGGCATAGGAATCTTATCTTTATATTTATCAACTAATTCCTGTGTGGATTGCAAAGGATAATGAGGTGCCATCAATCCGACAAGTAGAAAAAACGGTTGTTTTTCATTCGCCCTATTCTTTATATAAGCAATGGCATCCTTACTCCTTGAAACATCTGTAAACAAATCCATATCAGTTACTCCTATCGGAGCGAACTCTTTACCGATACCGGTTCCATTATCTGAAAATACTCCAGGAGTCATTCGGGTACGTTTTTTAGGTATATCGCTACCTTCCCTCTTATTCCTTTCACGTGCTGCTCTATAGCCATTAGCTACAGTATATGAACTCCATCCATAGTTCAAACCATTATATTTCATACCTCCTGTCAAAACTGTCTCATATCCTTGCTGTTGCATTATGCGAGGCAATGAGAGGATATCATTCGGACAACCAACCGTATTTCCCCACACATTATGATGCGATACGTATTTTCCCGTTGTCAACGATTGTCGTGAAGGGCCTGAAATAGGAGAAGCGCAATAATGGGAGCGAAAAAGTATGCCGCTTTCTGCCAAGGCATCCAAATTAGGAGTATGGACATATGGATCTCCCATACAGCGCATTATCTTACCATCATGTTCATCAGATATTATTAAAACAATGTTAGGCTTCCTTATATCATATATATTTTTATCCTGGGCTATCAAATCAGCAGGAAGCCCAAAAGAGAAACCAAGCAGACAAATGTTAATTCCGCTAACCGGAATGAAGAAATTTGCGTTTTTCATCTTATCTATTGTTTATGGTTTTATATATAATTTGTATTAGCAAAGATAGCATTAACATAAAGTAATAGCTATTAAGTTCTGTTTATTTGCAATATATATTATTACATCCGATATCATTTTTGTATAAAATAGTATCATTTTTGTTCAAAATCACACTTCTTCTTTCATGTTTTTTTTATAAAATACATATATTTGCTCTATAAACAACCATAAAAATTCTCCTACTATGAACAATATTAAATATATATTTTATATATTATTTTTTTGCGTCTCATGCTTATGCCATGCCTCATCTATATATACATTCAAAAGGATTTCGGCTTTGGAGGGGCTTTCACAGACAACAGTATATAGTATTTGTCAGGATTCACTTGGATATATATGGATTGGTACCCAAGACGGGTTAAACAAATACAACGGTCACAACATGGTAGTATATGAAAGCGATAGTCAAGATTCTACTTCTTTATCATCATCATTCGTCAAAAGTCTTTTCGTCGATTCAAAAAACAATATCTGGGTTGGCGGACATTCAAACATCAGCCGATATTCATATGAGCAGGACCGTTTTAAGAGATACGAGCTGCCTAATATAGATAATGACAGCGAAATAAACAATATATGTACGGATTCACAAAATATATGGGCCAGTTCGCAAAAAGGGGATCTTTATATTTATAATGAAAAGACAGACCTGTTTGAACCGATTGTCTATCAACAAAACGGAGTGGACAAACGCATATCCATTCAAAAAATCAAAGATGTCGGTGAATACCTGTATATATGCGGGTTTGACGGACTGTACAAACTCAACAAGCAAACCCGACAACTGATTCCTTTATACGTCAACAACCCCTATTCCGAGATACATGATTTTGTTTTTGACACGAATAATGAAATATGGCTGGGCACAAGAGAACAAGGACTGATACATTTGGACCAAAATTTCAAACTTGTGAAACAATTCATTCATAAAAACAACGAAAATTCCATCATTGGAAATAAAATCAGGACATTGACTATTAATCATGCCGGGGAAATACTTATAGGAACTTTTTTCGGGTTAAGTGTGTTCAATCCGGTCAATGGCAAGTTTTCAAATTATACCAATCAATCCAACGACACTTCAACACTTACCAACAACTCCATTTTCACGATTTTTATCGATAAAAATAACGGAACATGGATAGGGACATCAATCGGAGGTATCAACTATTACCACAAAGACAACAATAGATTTTCCCATATTTATTCCAATAGTAAGCCATATTCATTAATCAACAACCCTGTCAACTGTATTGTACAACAAAAGCAATACATATGGTTCGGGTATAATGGCGACGGAATTACCCGATTTAATATCAGCACAAAAGAAATAGAACATTTCTTCACGGACAACCAGGGAAATCCGATTTCCAAATATAAAAACATATCGGCTATACTACCGTTACCTGACGGTAGCTTATTACTGGGCTCTCTTTTTGGAGGGGTCATCTATTTCAATCCTCAAACCAGACAGACAAGAGCTTTCTATAAAAAAGAAGAGTCACAGCATTCACTTAAAGACAACAGAACGACCACACTTTATAGAGACAAGGAAAATAATATTTGGGTAGGAACGTATGACGGACTTTTCCTCTTCAATATAAAAGATCTCAGTTTTTATTCATTTGAAGAACTATACCCATCTGCCAACTTATCCTCCAAAGAAATTTATTGTATAATGGAAGACAGACATAAAAGATTATGGATAGGAACAGCGAATGGATTAAACAGATTTGACCCGTATAAGAAAAAGATGGAACTGTTTGCCGTAACAAAAGACTCCCTTTCCATCACATCCAACAGAATTTCTTCTATGTATGAAGATAGCCGCGGGCGAATATGGATCGGCACCTCGAAAGGTATAAATATGTTTAAAGAAGGTACTGAAAATTTTATCCATCTAACAAGCGAAGAAGGATTACCCAATGACATGGTTCTAGCCATTATTGAGGATAACAGCGGACATCTCTGGATATCTACCAACAAAGGACTAACCAGAATAAACCCCGAGACATTCTATAACGAATCGTTCACTAAGGAAGACGGATTAAAAAACGAGAGGTTTTTAACACAATCGGCAATTAAACTTCCTAATGGGGAATTAATGTTCGGTGGAATCAATGGCGTTACTTTATTTAATCCGGAAGAGATTGTTAACTCCACCATTAACCAGAAGGTTCTTTTCTCTGACCTATATGTCGGAGGACAGCATATACTTCCCCATGATCAAACCAGAATATTGTCCAACCATATCGCAAAGACCAAAGAAATAAAACTAAACTATAACCAAAGAAACTTCTCCATCTATTTTTCCGCCATCAATTTCAACCAACAATCGGTTGTCTATCAATACAAACTTGATCAAAACAATTCATCATGGATGACTACTGATAAAAATTACATTTCTTTTTTCAACCTGAATGACGGAAAATACAAATTATTTGTAAAAGTCGTCCCGCTCAACAACGCAAAAGACGAGCAGTACACAACTTTAAACATTACCATACGTCCGCCCTGGTGGAGATCATATTGGATGTATTTACTATATATTATCACCGGAAGTATAATTATCTATTCAATATACCTGAAAATACAGAGTAATATACGAAGAAAAAACGAAAGACTTGCCAATGCCATAGAGAAAGAAAAATTGAAAGAATTTCAGAAAATGAGGCAACAACTGTTTATCAATATTGCTCATGAACTAAAAACGCCATTATCACTAATCATCTCACCGCTACAGGAATTATACCGCCAAATATTAATCGACAAGCGTACGCGCATGTGCATTGATATGGCATATACAAACTCATGCAAATTGAATGAACTTATCAATCAATTGATTGATTTCAGCAAAGCGGAACAAGATGACATTAATCCTGCTATACAAAAAGGAAATATGCGCAATGTCTTATACAAAACTTATCTTTCCTTTTCAAGTGTTGCAGATGCAAAAGAAATAAAGTACAATTTTAATGTTGCCGAAGAACCGACTGACGTGTTTTTTGACCCTTATATCATAGAACGTATAGTCACCAATTTGTTGTCAAATGCATTTAAATTTACTCCGAATAAGGGGAAAATTGACATTAAAGCTACTTACGAAAAAGAACACTGCCATATTACAGTCACAGATTCAGGAAGCGGAATCTCTGAAGAAAAAATAGAACGCATATTTGAACGATATTATACTACCCTTTCAGACAGCGGAGGAAGCGGTATAGGTTTAGCTTTTGTTAAACACTTGGTAGCCTTACATAAAGGAGACATTTCTGTTGAGAGCATAAAAGGGGAAGGGACAACTTTTACAGTTAACATACCAATTAATCTTCCTCCTGCCAATAAAGACAGTCTATCAGCCGAATACGAACAGAAACCGGTAATAAACGATGATATGCCCGAGCCAAGTACATGTATCATAAAACATCATATATTAATAGTGGACGACAATGTTGATATGGCTAAATACTTACAAGATTATTATGGTCAAACAAACGTTGTATCCGTTGCATATAACGCTTCACAAGCCATTGAACTGCTATCCGAGCATGCTTTTGACATAGTTATCAGCGATGTAATGATGCCTGATATTAATGGCTTTACTCTTTGCAAAAGAATAAAGCATAACCCGGAAACATCCAATATTGTTTGCATATTGCTAACTGCACTTTGTGATGCGGAATTTATTGTAAAAGGAATTCATTCCGGTGCAGATGATTATATAACGAAACCTTTTTCATTGGAAGTGCTTGATGCTAAATTAAGCAACATAATCGCACTAAAAAGAAGAAGAGCAAATCCGGAAGTATTAACCAATGCTCCCAACACTCCTATATATACTTCTATAGAAGAGGAATTTGTTCTGAAAGTGACACAGATAATAAATGCCCATTTAGAAGATGCCGAATATAGAATAACAGATTTAGCAGAAGAACTATCTATGAGCCCTTCCAAATTAAACCGAAAATTTATGGATATAGTAGGAAAGCCACCCATTGAATTTATTAAAAAGGTACGTTTACAGCAAGCTAAAACATTATTGGATTCTCAACGATACAGTATATCAGAAATATGTTATATGGTAGGATTTTCTACCCCAACTTACTTTTCTATTTGCTTTAAAAAAGAATTCGGATATTCACCAAGCAGTTATTTATCAAAGAAAACAGAATCATAGAAAAACCATCCACTCTCAACAAATTTAATAGCATAATATACAAATTTATTATGTTTGGCTGATTTTTTACTACAATCATCCTGTTTTGCGGAAGAGGTTCCACGCAAATCAACCTACTTTTGCATTAAATCATCAACAACAAATTAAATATGAAAAAGTCATCTTTATATGGTGCTGTATTATCTTAAGCTGTCTTTCTTTGTATGCTCAAACTGATGATGCGGCATCTGCCCAACATCTGATTCTGGGACAAAAAGCGGCAGGAGCAGGCAGCACTAAAACAAGAGTGAATTCACACCCTGACGCCCAATGGTTCCCCAAGGCGGGACTCGGTTTATTCGTTCATTTAGGTATTGCTTCAGTACACGGAGGTATTGACCTATCTTGGGGTATGTTAGCAAATAAATCATGGGAAGATGGTGAAATCTCTCCCATAGAATACTGGAAATTAGCGGATAAATGGAATCCTACCAAGTTCAAAGCAGAAAAGTGGGTGAAAGCCGCAAAGAAAGCCGGTTTCAAATATATTGTCATGGTTACAAAACATCACGACGGATATACGATGTGGCCAAGTAAATTCAGTGACTTTGGTGTTAAGCAAAAACTAAAAGGCAGAGATTTGGTTAAAGAATTTGTCGATGCCTGTCATAAGAATAATATAAAGATCGGACTTTATTTTTCTCCGCCAGATTGGAGATTCGACGCAAAATATAGAAATTTCGGTCGTTCTGGTAAAATGTATTATGATATTAATCACCAACTTGTTTCCTCTATTCCTAAAATGACTGAAGAACATAAAAAGGCACGTGTAGCGATGATCAAGAATCAAGTAACGGAATTGCTTACCAATTATGGCAAAATAGATATCTTATGGTTTGACGGAGGACAAGGAGAAATCTCGAACGATGAGGTCAGACGCCTACAGCCCGGAATCATTATCAACCGCCGCAACGGTGAATTAGGAGACTTTGGAGATTCTGAAGGAGTTTTACCTGATAAACGTTTCAGTGGATGGTTTGAAGCAAATGATCCATGCTGGCCAAGTCGCTGGTGGACATATTCTACAAGCGACCGTATGGATACAGCCAATGATGTAATCGAGAAATTAGTAATTATGCGTGCATGGGGAGGCAATTTTCTAGCCAATGTAGGTCCCAAAGCGGATGGTTCTATGCCGGAAGAAGCTCTACAGGCATGGCAAGATATGGGAAAGTGGATGAAGCATTCGGGCGAATCCATTTTTGATACGACTAGTGGTCCATTTCCAGAAAAGGCCAATCAACCGGTCACTCTGAAAGGAGATAGTATCATGTATATACATGCATTTCCCAATATGCATAAAAGGATGATAGTAAAAGAGGTGAAAAATAAACCTTTAAAAATCATCTTATTACGGACTTCTGAGGAAATCCCGTTCAATTATGAAAATCAGACATTAGAAGTAAAAATTCCCGCATATAAACGAACTCGTTCCGTTGACACAGTTAAAATTCTATTTTAATATAATATTAACTAAATAACATGTGTCAAAACTCCCCTTTTATCGAAATCATGAGGGTGTCTAAAGGTGAAGGGTACCCTCATAATTTTTAGTTTATGAGAATCTCGACACACTCAATAAAGTTATAGGATGTTGATAAACAACAGTCCTACTCCTGCTTTTACATAAACTTTAGTAATAATACAATAATTCTGGGTCATTATATGTATCACATAATTTCATGTAATATTCCACAATTCTTCTCCGGAATATAGTACAGCCATTCCCTATAATAAAGATAAATCAAAAACGTCTTGTCTCCACGTTCCGGCTTACGTTTTTCAAAGAAGTTTTCTTCGCGACTTCGTCGGAGAAAATTCCTTTGAAAAAAACGCTCCGACCACGTTTTTGATTTAATGAAAGGATTATAGGGACTAACTGCGACCGACGTGACGCATAGATCACATTTCCACCATTCCCTTTCTTTTTACCAACATCTCTACAATATTACACAAACTAACTACACAGTTCCCAAAATAAATTCATAATTAAAGAAAAACTGTCCCCAATAAAGACAGAGACTCCTGCTCTCTCTGTTCTACATAAATTTCTCTCACCTTATTAACCGGCTTGTATATTTCTTTTCTTCCTTATTCCCCTTTTTCCACCATCATCCTTTTTTGATTGACATCTGCTGACATCTAACGACACGTGATGTCACCGTTTTGAGAATCAGCATTTTATTCAATTTCAGCCACTATTTTTGAGCTGTCAAACGAAAACATTAATCTCAAAATGATGGATCATGGCACAAGAAAAAGAAGTGAAAGAAAAACCGAAGCGGACGCGCAAAACGCAGAAATCCGCCAAAGAAAAGCCCTATGTGGAACAAATCAACGAACTACTGTTTGTCCACAACAAGGAGGACCCCAAAGCCGGTGTGCAAGCCGTCAGCGAAATTGACGGGGAAGGAAAGGTCAGGACGGTTCCTGCAGAAGAAAAGAACGAAAACTCCTTTCTGAAATTCGAGAAAAACTCCAGTATCCTCGAAAACTTCATCAGGAACTTCTGGAGCCAGTTCAAGGAACCTACACATTTCAGGCTCATACGAATGACTGTCCATGATTACAAGCAGAACAGGCAGGCAATCAGGGATTTGTCACAAGGTAAGGAAACGGACGCAGTAAAAGAGTTCCTCAAACGCTACGAAATCCGGCCAAGAGAAAACAAGGAACAGAGTAAGAACGAAAAAGAAACAGAAACAATGGCAAAGAAACAAAAACAAAACCCGCAGGAACAGGTACCACAGCAGGCACCACAACCGACAGTTTCAACAGGACAGCCGCAGGAACAGCAGGCACCACGCTACCGTTATGACGAGAACATGGTAAACTGGGACGCACTGGAAAAGATGGGCGTCTCCAAAACTTCCCTCGAACAACAGGGACTGCTGGATTCCATGCTGAAAGGATACAAAACCAACAAACTGGTTCCCCTGACACTGACGCTGACAGGTGCCAGGGTCAAACTGGACGCACGCCTCTCATTCATCACCATGCCGGACGGGCAGATCGGTCTGGGTATCCACGGCATCCGTAAGGAACCGGAGTTGGAAAGGCCCTATTTCGGGCACATCTTCACGGAAGAGGACAAGAAGAACCTCCGTGAGACAGGAAACATGGGACGCGTGGCGGAACTGAACTTGAACGGGGGTTCCTATACACCCTGTCTCATCTCCATTGACAAGAATACCAACGAGCTGGTTGCCGTACGGCAGGAAAACGTGTACATACCAAGTGAAGTGAAAGGCATCAGACTGACAGCGGATGAAATAAACGCGCTGAAGGAAGGACAACCGATATATGTGGACGGAATGACCTCAAAAAACGGAAAGCCGTTCGACGCCACACTCCAATACAGCGCGGAACGCAGAGGACTGGAATTCATCTATCCGGAAAGCAAGGGGTTCAACCAGCAGAGCCTGGGAGGCGTACAACTTTCACCCAACCAGATCAAAATGCTCAGCGAAGGACATACCATCCTTGTAGAGGATATGAAACGCACCGACGGAGCGCTGTTCTCCTCTTTCGTCACGCTGGACAAGGTGACCGGCCGGCCGCAATATACACGACATAATCCGGAGAACGGGGAAATATACATCCCGAAGGAAATCTGCAACGTGCTACTGACTCCCGAGGACAAGGAGGCGCTGCGCAAGGGACAACCCGTCTTCCTTGAAAACATGATCAACCGCAAGGGGGAAGAGTTCTCCTCCTTCGTCAAACTGGACATGAATACGGGCAGGCCGCAATACTCGCGTACACCGGACGGTTTCAGCGAGCGCCAGGTGCCGGTCGTTCCGGCGGAAGTATACGGGCATGTATTCACGGCACAGGAACGGGCCAACCTGCAGGACGGAAAAGCCATACTCGTATCGGACCTGAAAAGCGCCAACAACAAGACATTCAGTTCCTACCTGAAAGTGAACGCAAATTCCGGACAGCTGCAATACTTCCAGGAAAACCCGGACATACGCCGCAATACAGCCCGGCGTGCCGCACAGGCGGACGACACGCAAAACCGGCAGCAGGAACAGAAAAAAGGAAGCAGACAGGCCGTATAAAAAGAATACAAAAAAGAATCATTAACCATTCATCAGAAAAAAAGACATGAAGCAGAATGACAACCGGATATTCAGAAAGGAAGACCTTGACTGGAAAGAACTGGAGACCATCGGTATCCACAAAGAAGAACTGGAAAAAAGCGGGGACATGGAACTGCTCCTGCAAGGGGAGGAAACGGAAACCGTCCCATTGAAAATCCGCACTTCCGCACTCCGCTTAACAATGGACGCCACCCTCAGGATCACGGTGAGGACGGACGGAAAGCCGGTAATGGAAATCAACGGGATCAGTCCCGAAGCGGAAAGCGAAACCGGCGGATAATCCCTGCCCCGTACAGAGAGAATCAAAAGTATACACAATTTCCCCGTACCGGTTTTATTGCGAAGGTACGGGGAACATCAAATGGAAGAAGATCATGATTGCGATATTGACAGACAAGCCCAATGTGGGAAAAGAGATAGCAAGAATTCTGGGAGCACATACCAGAGAGGACGGATACATGAGCGGGAACGGGTACATGGTGACATGGACCTTCGGCAACATGCTTTCGCTGGCCATGCCGAAGGATTACGGGATGGACCGCCCGGAACGCGGGGACTTCCCGATAAATCCCGCCCCCTTCAGACTGATGGTAAAACACATCAAGACCGATACGGGATGGATACCGGACATCAACGCAGTCCTCCAGCTGAAAGTGATCGAGAAAGTATTCGCCGCCTGCGAGAGCATTATTGCGGCCACCGACGCCTCCCGGGAGGGGGAAATGGTGTTCAGGTACCTTTACCGGTATCTGGAATGCAGGAAACCCTACCGCCGTCTATGGATCTCGTCACTTACGGACGAAGCCGTGCTGGAGGGAATGGGCAACCTCAGGCCCGGCAGCCTGTATGACCGCATGTTTCTGGCAGCGGACAGCCGCAACAAGGCGGACTGGGTACTGGGACTCAACGCCAGCTATGCCCTCTGCCAGGCGACCGGAACGGGAAACAACTCACTGGGACGGGTGCAGACACCCGTACTGGCAGCCATAAGCAGCCGTTACCGTGAACGTGAGAACCACATTGCCACGGACACCTTTCCGGTTTTTATCAGCCTGTGCAAAAATAACACCCTGCTCAAAATGCGCTGCACGGAAGAATTCACGGACCGGGAGGCGGCCGCACGGCTTTACAATGACTGCAAACTGGCCGGACATGCACGCGTCACCACTGTCAGCAGGCAGGTCAGGGAGATAGAGCCTCCAGCCCTCTACAACCTGACCGAACTCCAGAAAGACGCCAACAACTATTACGGAATGACTGCCGGAAAATCACTTGAAATCGCACAGAGACTTTATGAAAAGAAACTGATTTCCTATCCGCGAACTGCCGGACGTTTCCTTCCACGGGACGTTTACGACAAACTGCCCCGTATCATGGAAAAAATCCTGAACAGGAAGGAATTCCGACCGTATGTCAGAAGCATGGGGATCAACATATTCGACCTGCCGGACAAGGTAGTCGACGAAGGACAGGCGGCGGAACACCACGCCATCATCATTACCGATACATATCCGGAAGGATTAAACCGGGAGGAGATGCAGCTTTACATGATGATTATCGGACGGATGCTGGAAGCCTTCATGCCCGTATGCAGGGCGGAATACACCACTGTGGATGCCGTATGTGCCGCACGAAATTTCCGGTGTCATGCCTGCCGCATCATTGAAAAGGGATGGTTCGGCATATTCGAAAGGGAAAGCGTCATTGCAGGAAGGGAATACGGCTTCTCCCCCATCCCGCAACTGGAAAACGGGGAGACGGCCGCTGTTACCGGATGCAGCCTGATACACAGGAAGGACCTGCCCGTATCCGCATATACCGACGCGGAACTGATCACCTACATGGACACTGCCGGACTGGGAACGGCGGCCACGCGTACAGGAATCCTGCAGACCCTGATTGACCGCAAATATGTACGTTATTCAGGCAAATACATCATCCCCACACGAAAGGGGCTTTACATATATGAGACGGTACGGAACATGAAAATAGCGGGAGCCGCACTGACTTCGGGCTGGGAGGCGCAACTGGCACGGATGGAAAGGGGAAAACTTACACAGGAAGAATTCATGAAGGGGGTACTCAAACTCTCGGGAGAGGTAACGGAAGATATCTTCCGGAAATGTGAAAGATAGAAGCTATATATAGGAACGGGAAATGCAGGCTGAAAAGTCTGCATTTTTTATTTGTCAGACATCTGTTATGCCGCTTTTAGGCGGCAAAGGTACCGGATTACCCCGTATTTGTGTCAAGGCAGCCCTGCGGGCCGGTCGGCTGAAAGAAAATCATCCTCGCTACGCTCCGGTATTTTCTTTCGCCAAGCCTTGACACAAAAGGGCAATCCGGGAAACGAAGGCCTGTAAAATCGGGAAAACAGATCCCGAAGGGATAATCATACACTCATAAAAACAACAAGGACATGAAACAGAAATCCATCGCAAGCATCTGCAAGCCGGCGGTCACACTGCTGGCAGCCGCAGTAATAATCCTGCTATGCCGCAAAGGCATAATTCCGGTATATACCATCCTGTTACTGACTATGGCGGAAGGCATAATCCGTATTTTACTAAGGCTCCTCCCGTTCCTGGCGACAATTCTCAGCATTCTGATCCTTATCGGAATGATATTATAAACCCTTAAACAACAAATGAAATGGAAACAAAAAAATTCACCCCGTCAGCACCGGTCGCACCCACACTGTGGCCGACAACGCGCAACATCAGACCTGCAAAGAGAAGATTTCCCAATACGGTCGATGAGCCCAGAAACATCGGATATTATCTCAAGCCACTGCTTGACATCACGAAGCGACCGGACAGAGACGAAATTCTGAAGGCATATCTCAAGGAAACCTATGTATAACAATAAAAAAACAACCATTATGTTTTTCCAATCAATTTATCAGATGATGTCGGCAGGCACAGACCTGAACATCAACATCAGGAGAACGGACGGAAAACTGTCCGTAGCGGTAATGCCCAGACGTACAACACTCAAGGATGAAGCCGGACAGGCCATCGTGCCGCTCATACTCAACGGCACCCCCATGGAACTGGACGGACAATTCCTGCAAATCATCACCACACCGCTGCAGAAAGCGCAGGGAATCCTCACCAACCTTGAAACCTTCGAGCAGCAGGCACGGCTCGCAGCAACACAAGGCAAGGCGGCCGGAACCGCCAACGACAAGAAGACAAAAGAGGCACGTGAAAAACAGGAAAAGATGGAAAAACTCCTCAAACGTGCGGAGGAGGCATTCACGGCAGGAAGATACTCGGAAGCGACAACCTGCTTCAGGCAGGCCAAGGTACTCGCAGATACGGACAGACAGAAACAGATAGAGGCAAGGACACAGGAAGTGCAGAAGGAGTCGTCACAGGGCTGCCTGTTTCCTGAAACGGATACACAGCCGCTCCCACAACAGCCGCCCGCAAACGGTACGGCGAACGGAAACCGGCCTGACGGGCAAATGCGGATGTTCACGTCACAACCTCCACAACAGCCTGTACAGCAGGCAATCCCGCAACCGGTACAACAACCGATGCCCCGACCGCAGATAGTACAGCCGCAGCCCGTACCACAATATTATCCGGGAACACCGCAACCACAGCCAATGTACGAAGGATACTGCCGGAATCCCGCAAACGGCAGTCCGCAACAAACAGCGGAACAACCCCAAACGTACTTCCGCCAGCCCGGCGGACAGTACCCACAGACACAACCATGGCAACAGCCGCAACCCGTTCCCCTGCAGCCGCAGGCAACCGTCATACAGACAGCCCGGGAAAATACGGGCAGGGAATACCAGTCATCGCCACAACCGGCCACAGAAGCGATCACTTTTGACAAGGACGATGAAAGTGACAG
>ENA-ORNR01000036-ORNR01000036.1-human-gut-metagenome-genome-assembly--contig:-NODE-36-length-95342-cov-9.148719_pt1 | contig 95342 bp, 97 predicted proteins | sample MGYA00242114_ERZ509020 | MGnify/ENA primary metagenome ERZ509020 (study PRJEB26280, sample SAMEA2338758) | human gut metagenome | biome: human gut; feature: human-associated habitat; material: faeces...
AAAGAAAAAAATGAAACAGGAATATATTAACTTTTACAACAACAAACGTTTCTTATTAGTAGCAAGATGTGAATATAATAAGAAAACAAACAGTAAAGTATAATATGAAGCTTAAACTTATACTTAAAGGAGTGTTATTATGGATAACAGCCTTTGCAGTTATGCTCTTTATATCAGGAGTAGACAGCATATATAACAATGGATATTTTATACACTCAATCATTGTATGTGTAGTATTATGTTATACTTGCTACAAGCTAATATCTGAAGAAGAGCTTGAAGTATTAACTTTTTCTAAATGGTTTAACAAAATAACAGGAGAAAATAATAAATAATCCTATAAAAGAAATTAATTATGCGAACAATAACTGTAGTATTTACAAATGTGAATACAAGTCTCCTTTTATTTATTAAGACATATGACACCTATTCTTCTTAATAGAAGTGAGCAGGTAAATGTCACCTATTAAAGATTATGGGTGTCACATATATCTCCATAGTTCAAGGGATAGAACAATAGTCTTCTAAACTATATATCTGAGTTCGAGTCTCAGTGGAGATACAATGGGGATTTAGTTCACTAATTCTACTAAGCCAATAGAACCTAAAGGAAAGAAAGTGTGATGCTTATAGGAAAGCTATAGCCACTTGTGATGCAATGACCAAATGTGGGGATATAAAGAAAGGTTACGTGACTTTGAATACAAGAGTTTCAACATGAAAAGCTGTATGACTTTGTTAGGACATTCTTTCAATATGAAATGAATCCATTATATTTATACTAGATTAATATATAAAACACTATATCATGTTACAGAACAAAATAAATAATTAAATTATCAAATGAGTACATTTAGAAGATGGACTGAGGATGAAGAGAAAGTAGTCATCAGTAAAATTGAGGAAAATCCTAACAACCTACAAAGAGCATTTAGGGAAGCATCACTTGAAATTGGCAGAACTCCTGCTGCTGTTGGATATAGATGGCATCAAGGAGGACTAAGAGAGAGAAGTGGTAAGCTCTTTATGACTTATGGGAGAAAAGGAACACTCAATAGTAATAGGAAGAATGTATCAAGCAAGACTTCTGACAATACTATAAGAACAAGAAAAAGTAAGTGGAGAAGAATACTTGATATATTATTCAATAACTAATACATAAGGATATGGAATTAAAGTATGTAACAGGATGTGTCTGTGATTCTTTAACACTAGATGGAGTAGAAACCGTAGACCTTCCTATTGAAAAATTGCAAGAGGCATTATTAAAGGTAATCAAAAGCATCAGCAAGGGGGATGTGCTACAAGATATTTTAATATGTATCATGGAAGGACAAGGAGAGTATAAGTGCTTGGGAAGTTGTGAGCAATGTGGAGACACCATAAATGAATTTACTTTAAATATTGATTAATATGAGCGAGATTAAATTGAATCTAAGTATTGAAATCCCTGGAAGAACAATGTTCAGGGAAAATGAATGCCTTAAAAAGATAGAAAGGCATCTTAAGAGAAATGGCAAGACCAGACTACTTATAGATGCAGTCTATGACTCTGACAAAACAGAAAAGAATATACTAGTATTAGATAAAGGTGATGTCTATACTTATCATACAAGGAAGTGCATACCTGCTAGGCAGACTGTAAATATATCTAAAGAGGCATATACTTATATGGTAGGGAATGACTCAACCCCTTCCCATATCACCCATAGAGCATGGATAGGAATGAGTAAAAAAGAAAGATTACAAACTCATCTGAAAATGATAGCAGATGATTTAGGAGGTACATCATATACCTATAAAGTATTTGAAGACTGAGAGAAAAATCAAAAGTTCCTATGCAAGGAGGGAAAGAAGGGTAGAAGATTATTAACATCTTTACCCTTCTTGACCTTTTTTTTTTCTTCATAATTAAAAGAAAATAATTATAATATAAGATTATGGGATATGTTCCAAAATTCATACACTTTGACCATTTCATAGATATTAAGTATCCATTTGGAGTACAACTGATGCCTGCATCTTGATAGTCAGGAAGGAAGTGGAAAAGAATTTGTTCAAGATTTGAATATGCAGTATGTTGCCCTAAACCAGAATAGTATGACAGCATTTAGTGTATTACTCCTCATTGTGCTATGTATTTGGATTGTTGTAATGTACAATAAGTATTCTCCTAAGATTGATATAGTCACATCGGGGAGTAAATACATTGTGCTATTATGGTATAACAAATGGTATTGGAGTGGGGAGTGTAAGAGAATTTACATAAAACTGTTTGAAGTATGATAGAATTTACCCTTAATAGGAATAGGAATGGAAAGAAATCAAGATGGACTAAGAAGTACCCAAGAAAGAGAATATTAAAGAGAGGCAGTGAGAAAGCTGCTGGATGGTATCCTCATAATTGGTATGATGATGACTATCATTATTTCCATGGAGATTTGCATAAATTCCTGTTAAAGAATGTAGGCAGACCAGTAGATAAAGTATTTTCTGAGTTCTTGCAAAGATGCAGAAGAGGCACTGAGAAGTATAATCTCAGAGAGTGGTTCTATGATATGTTTGAAGAGAAAGAGAACATAGGTTATAGGGGAGGACCCTACTTATCTAATGGTATTATTAACTACAAGAAGAAGAGCAAAAGACCCAGAGGTTCTTGTGTTCCATCACCTCTTATATTGTCACAGTTCAATACTCAGAATCTTCCGAGTAAAAGAGAGTTGTATAGTATATGTAAGAAGGCTGAGGAGACACATGAAAGGCAGCTTCTTGGCACATTCTACATCTCAACTGGTTTATATAAGACAAGGAAGGCTGCAGTATATGTAGCTGCAAAGTCAGACTATATGGCATCTTATTTTTATATGGGAATTGCCAAAATAGCAGAAGTAGGTATGGGTGTTGATTTCCATGTATATAGGGGTCAAAATAGAAAAGAATATATTAACCCAGTCTTTATTACTTACTCTGAATACAAGTGGAGAGACTATAAGTTACCTAACTATGTGTTTCTGACTAAAGAAGAGAAAATCTCTGACTAAGCAATATAAGTTTAACAAAGAAAAAAGCATGAAGAAAGTAGATTATGGATAAAGTAGTAGTAAAAGTTGCTGTATGGTTTGTAATCTTCATTGTCCTATTGACATTAGGGCTTGAAATGATTTCAGCACCTAATACCATTGAGAATGTGATAGGATTCTCTATGGTAGTGGCAACATTATATCTATCAGTCAGAACAAAGTGTTTAACAGCAATTAAATTAGAAAGAAAACATGAAAAGTAAATTGATTTTGGGACTTCTGTCCTTGTTTATGGTGTTCTCAATGACATCATGTATGGAGAAGGTAGATGCAGGTTGTGAAGGCATCAAGGTGAATCTGTATGGCAGTGATAAGGGAGTGGATGATGCTTCTTTGGTAACTGGTATTGTATGGTACAATCCTTGGACTACCACAGTATATGAGTATCCTACTTATGTACAGACTATTGACTATGAGCCATTTACAATTAATGCAAAGGATGGTTCAGAGTTCACTGTAGACCCTACTGTATCATTGAAGATTATTGATGGTAAATCACCTGCTGTCTTTAAGAAGTACAGGAAAGAGTTGAATGAGGTAATCAGAGGTACTCTGTATAACTATGTGAAGGATGCCTTTAGAATCCAGCTCAATAAGTTTACTACTGATGATATTGTAAGTAAAAGGGATAGTATTGAGAATGCTATTGAAAGGTACTTAACTCAAGCACTTGCCAAAGAGAACTTTCAGTTGGAGCAGCTAACCTCTGGTCTCAAATATCCTCAGACCATTGTGGAGTCTGTAAATGCCAAGAATAAGGCTATTCAGCAGGCTATGCAGGTAGAGAATGAGGTTAAAGTGGCAGAAGCTCAGGCTAAGAAACTTATTGTAGCTGCTGAGGCAGAGAAGAAAGCCAATGAGTTGAGGCAACAGGCTCTTACTCCTGCAATCCTTGAAAAGATGTGGATTGAGAAATGGGATGGCAAATTGCCTGTATATGGTCAAGTTCCTACAATCTTTAAGGATATTAGCAAATGATGTGGATTATTGCTATATTAATAATCATCTTGACATTGAGTATCTTGAAAGATACTCATGTTGAGGTGTATTATAGGTGTTATGGTCCTGCTAAGTTACAGGAAGAATATGATGTTATAGTTCCATTATGGATGGCACTTATTATAGTTGTACTGGGTTTACTGCCTATAGCTAATATCATCTTATTTGCTACATTCATCATATATTATGCAATTCATGCAGGGTGGAATCCCAATGAGTGTGAAGACTATACTCATGTATTCTCATTGAGAGGAGATAACATTGTCACAAGAGGACTACTAAAGGTTAAGAATCTATTATGTAAGGGGATATGAAACAGAGAGTATTCAACATACTCATCTCCTTTGCAGTAGGAGTACTTGGAGCAATTCAAGTACGTTCCTACTTAAAGGAAGATGAACCACCTGAAATAGAGGTGGTACACATAGTTAATGAGAAGCAGTCAGACTTCTTCAGTAAGTCACCTCAAGAAGGCTTGATGGAAGCATTGGAATATTATGGGGTTAAACATCCTCAGATAGTCTATGCACAGGCTGTACTTGAAACTGGTCATTTTAAGTCAGACTTATGTCTGAATGGTAATAACCTGTTTGGATTGTATAACAGCAAGAAGCACAGGTATTATACATTTGACCATTGGGCTGAAAGTGTGGTTGCATATCTTGACTATGTGCAATATAGATACAAGCCTCCGAATGATTACTATAAGTTTTTATCAGACATAGGGTATGCAGAAGACCCTAACTACATTAACAAACTAAAAGGAATTGTAAGTAGAAATGACAAGAGAAGAAGTGAATAACTTGGCTTTATCTAAGATAGATAAGGTTAAGTACTTGATACTTGAGTTGATAACTGGAATGGGTAAGACCAAAGTAGCAATAGACCTCATTAATCATATATGTGATAGGGTATTCAGGAATGATGAAAGCCCTACTACTATACTTATTCTTGTAGCTAAGACTGTGCATAAGCAGACTTGGAAGGATGAGATTGAGAAATGGGGAGGTATCAAGTCTGACTATATTACCATTGAGTGTTATGAGTCACTAAAGAACTATGAGAACTCATACTTTGATGTAGTAGTGGCAGATGAGATGCAGCATTTGTCAGAAGCAAGAATTGATGTATTGGAGACTATCCATATCAATGAGTCTTTCATTGGATTGTCTGCCACTATTAAGAGAGACATGAGGGATTATTTTATCTACAACCACAAGGCTGAGGTCATTAAGTGTGGTCTCAAGGAGGCTGTAGAAGATGAAGTATTACCTGAGCCTACAGTATATCTACTGCCTTTGACTTTAGACACTACTAATTATACCTATAAGGTTAAGAAGTTTGGTCGTGATATAATCACCACTCAGAAAGGTTGCTATGATAGTATCTCTTCACTTATAGAGTGGTACAAGAATAAGTACTTTAACTCAAGAAATGAGAGAATAAAGAACTTATGGCTTTCAACAGCAGGCAAAAGGTTGAAATGGTGTGCTGAACAGAAGGAGGGAATTGTAATTTCCCTACTTGACAAATTCAGGAATTACAAGACTTTGGCATTCTGTAGTAGTATTGAACAGGCAGAGAGGTTAGGTAAATATAATATTACCTCAAAGAATGAAAAGGCAGTTGAATACCTTAAAATGTTCAATAGTGATAAAATCAAGCATATTACAGCCTGCGCAATTCTAAATGAAGGTGTGAATCTGACTAATTGTAGGATAGGTATATTTTGCAATTTGAATAGTTCAGAAATCATAGTTAAGCAAAGAATTGGAAGAATCCTTAGGCATAAATCTCCTATCATTATTATACCTTATTTTAAGGATACAAGGGAAGAGGAACTTGTACAGAAGATGATAGAAGAATATTCAGAGAAGTCGATAGTTAATATTAGTAGTATAAATGAGATAGTATTATGAAAACTAAAGTTATAACAACCCCTAAATTTATTATAAAACCAGAACATAATATAGTTGTATGTATTATGACTGTTGATATGCAACTTCATGATTCAGGGCCTTGGATTTACACAGATAAAAGATGGTGGGAATCTAAAGTTCCTAAAGCTGACGATTTTGGAAGATTCACGGTAAGAGCTATAGCAAAATGCAGCCCTGACGATACCTTTAATGAAGTTATCGGTAAGAGAATAGCTGAATCAAGAGCTAAAGCTAAAGCATTTAATATTTCCAGTAAAGTATGGCTTTGCATTGCGGAAAAGTCGGCAGATATATCTTCAAAAGCTTCAAGCTTAGGTCAGAATTGTGCAAAGATGCAGGAATTTGAATTTAATCGTGTAACAGAATTATCAGTATGAAATTATTTGTAGACACAGATAAGGTAGATAAAGATATAGGAGTGGATGGACTCCTATATCTTACTGCATTATATCTTGGTTGTGTTATTAATAAGGAGACAATTGATAAATTAAATAACAAGGGTCTAATATTTATTAATAGCTTTAAGGATGGTATCCCTGATGATGTAAGTCCAACTAAAGAATCTGCGGAAATTGTCGAAGGAACTTATGCTAATATGGAAATATCTGGTAAAGAGGACGATGACAGATTTAATAACTTGGCAGATAAATTAAGGGAACTATTCCCAACTGGGAGGAAGCCAGGAACTCAATTACAGTGGAGAGATAGTACCAAGATAATAGCACAGAGGTTAAAAATTTTTGTAAAAAAGTTTGATGTTAAATTTACAGATGAGCAAGCTATAGAAGCTACTAAGAAATATATTAGTGGGTTTAATGGCAACTATCAATTTATGCAGGTGCTTAAATATTTTATTATGAAAGCAGGTAAGGAAGATGGCACATCAGTTGTGAATTCTCAGTTATTGTCTTACATGGAGAACACTGACTGTACAGATAATTTTAGCGATGATTGGACTTCAACATTAAAATAATGAGTACATTAATAAATCGAGTAGTAGCAGGTCTTAAAGAGAGAAGAAATAGGTTATTAAATGGACAACTGAATAGGATTCCATCACCCTTTGAAAGATTTAGTAATGACTTTATAGGGATAGAGCAAGGATGCTACTACACTATAACCTCATTTACTAAAGGTGGTAAATCTCAGTTTACTTCATTTACTTTTATATATAAGCCATTAATGTTCTGCTATTACACCAAGGCAGATATTGATATAAAGATACTGTATTTCCCCTTAGAAGAGACTCCAGAGAGGATTATGCAAAGATTTATATCTTGGCTATTATATGACCTCAGTAAAGGAAAGATTCGTATCACTCCTAAAGACCTGAGAAGTACCATAAGCCCTGTATCCCAAGAGATTCTTGATGCTATTAATAGTGATGAAATCCAAAATATCCTAAAGTATTTTGAAGAGCATGTAATATTCCCTGATGAGGCAGGAAACCCAACTGGTATTTTTAAGTACTGTGTAAAATATGCTGAAGAACATGGGAAAGTCTATACAAAAGTAGGTAAATATAAAGATGATTTCGGAGTAATTCAGGAAAGGCAAGTGTTTGATAGATATGAACAGGATAATCCTAATGAGTACAGATTGGTTATCATCGATACTATTAATCTGATAGATACTGAAAGAGGGATGACTCTTAAGCAATCTATGGACAAACTTAGTGAATATTGTGCCAAATATCTGAGAAATAGGTATCACTATTCTCCAGTAATAATCCAACAACAAGCCTTTGAGCAAGAGGGAAATGAGGCTTTCAAGATAGGCAGGGTAAGACCCTCAGTAGCTGGATTAGGTGATAGTAAATATACCTCAAGGGATAGTAATATAGTCCTTGGTCTATTCTCACCATTCAGATTTGCTCTTAAAGAATATGAGGGCTATGACATATCCAAATTCAAGAATAATATAAGATTTCTTGAAATGATTGTTAATAGAGATGGAGAAATGGGAGGACTTTGCCCGTTATTCTTCGATGGTACTGTATGCCAGTTTAGTGAACTTCCAAGACCTGATGATAATGAAGGCATAAAAAAGGTGTATGAGTATCTAAAGAAGATAAGGCACACTAATAGTACATCAAAGTCTTTCTTTAGTTATGGGGCAAGAAAATCCAATAAAAGGTTACATAATACGAAATTATTTAGTAGGTTTGCAGCCCTTTTCAAGTAAAAGTAACATATAAAACAAAAACAATGGCAAATGCAGTAATCCTTTTAGGAAAAAGTGGAACAGGAAAAAGTTCTAGTATTAAGGGTTTAGACCCTAAAGAAACTGTGATATTAAATGTTTTAGGTAAAAAATTGCCTTTTAAAGGTAGTAGTAGTCTATATAATAAAGAAAATAAGAATCTATTCAGGATAGATGATTATACACAGGTTATTAATATGCTTCAAGGTATAGATAAGAATGCTTCCTATGTTCATAATATCATTATAGATGATGCTATCTATATTATGAGGAAGGAATATTTCAAGAGGGCCAAAGAGACTGGATATGGTAAATATACAGAGTTGGCTATGCACTTTCAACAGATTATTTCTACTATAGAATCTATGAGAGAGGATATTAATGTGTTCTTAATTCTTCATAGTGAGGATGTCCAGAGTGATAAGACTACTGTAGGATATAAGGTTAGTACAGTTGGCCGATTGATTGATAATCAATATAATCCTGTAGAGGTTGTACCTATGGTGCTGTATTCATCTATTAAATATGATGATAAAGGTGCAGCTACTTATGGCTTTTATACTCACAGATTCATGGATGGTATGGTAGAAATTCCTGCTAAGTCTCCTACTGATATGTTTATGGAGGACTTTATTCCTAATGATTTAGGAATAGTAGTGAAAGCTATGAAGGAATATTATGGATAGGGAAAAGACAGTAGAACTTGGTAATCAAGTATATAATATTACCCCATTTAATATAAATAGCCAATTACGGATGTTAGAAGAATTCTTATTGGAAAAAGGTAAGGAAAGAAATAAAATTAATCTATTCATTGGAACAATATCCCAATTTCCAGTACAGATAGTTCTTAATTTCTATTTAGCCGCAATTGAGTATTACATTGCCAAGTATAACGTATTTAAATTAAGTAGTAATAACAGAATTATTTTATTATATTAAGAGAAATAATTATGAATAAGACATTAACAGTAAGACAGTTTGCAGGTGTAAAAAGAATTGCACAGAATGTTAATCCTTTGGTAGTAAAGAAGAATAAGATTGCTGCCAAGATTAATAAACTTAATGCAGAGTATAATGCTCTGACTGAGGAAATTGAAGGACATGAAATGGGTGTCAAGGCTTTGACAGGTGGTCTCACAAGTGAAAACTTAATTGTCAAGAAGGTAGAAGATACAGGTAAGGTTGATAAGGAAGGTAAGCCAATCAAGGTTACAAAGTATGAGCCCAAGGCTAGTGCAGTAACCTACAATAAGGAACAGAATGTATATGAAATCCATACTGAAGATATTATGCTTGACAATGGAGTATTAAGCATGGATGTAGATGATACAGAGAAGGCACCTGAGGTTGAGGTAAAGGCCGGTGAAGAAGCACCTATTGACCCTACTAACCCCTTTAATGATGGTACAGAGACCAGTGACAAACTGCCTTTTGAGGAGTAATCAAAGTGTAAGAAATAGAATCAAGAACAAGAAAAATCATTAGAAAAATGAAAAAGACAAATTTTGCATTTATGGCATTTGGTAAAGGTAAGGAATCTACTGATGGCAATGTAGTAAAGAGATATACAGGTGTAGCTTCTGTATTTGTTTTGGCTGTAAATCCTAACAAGGCAGAGTTAGAGATACTCTATAATACCCAACTTGAAAATGGCCCTGAGTATCTAGGTGAAGTTGAGGTAGGTGAGGACAAGCACAAAGTACAGAATGTCAGACTTGACTTCATTGTTAAGACTGATGCTGAGAAGTGTGGTGGCATTGAGTTTACTACTAAGGTAGCTTTCTTCATCAGAAAGGAATACAGATACAATAAAGACCAGACTAAGGTACAGGTAATTGATAAGTATGGTAGAACTGCTTGGGTTGCTATAGAGCAGGCTAAGTCACATGAAATTCCTATATATAAGAATGGTCCTGCCAACATTGATAGGGACTATAGACCTGCTTATCATGGTGAAGAAGAGCTTACTAACTTTATCAAGGCATACCTCAACATTCCTAATGTAATGAAGTATGTTAACAATACTTGGGTTATGGTAGACAAACCTGAGGATTGTGAGGCAAGACTAGAGAGTATTGCTGAGTATTTCAAGGGTAATTTCAAGGAGCTGAGAGATGTTATTGCATTGCAGCCTAATAACAAGGTTAAGGTATTATTTGGTGTAAGAACCACTGATGATAACAAGCAGTATCAGGCTGTTTATAATCAGATGTTCTTGAAGAACAACATCACTGACTACAGTAAGTTGGATGCAGATTTGCAGGAAAGAAAGGCTGCTGGTGCATATCCTACTACTGAGTTTACTGTGGGTGACTTGAAGGAGTATGATGTAGAACCTACAGACCTCAGTAACTCTGGTGTAGCAGGTGATATGCCTTTCCCTACTGCTAATGATGCTGCTGGTGGTACACCTTGGGATTTTGGTAAGTAAGTAGTAATTTCTAAAAAAAAAAAGCAATGGCAATCAGCAAAGGTAAATCCTCTGTGAGCCTTGATGATATTCTAAGTAAAGTGACAGAAGCAGACATTCTGTCATATTACTTAGGAGTCACAGAGGTTCCTTGTATTATAAATAGTCCTCTTAGACAGGATAGGAGACCTTCTTTTGGTCTTTATTCTACTGATGGTAGAAGAATATTTTACACAGATTTATCCACGAGGGATAGAGGAGGTCTGTTTGACCTGCTTGGTCATATGTGGGGTACTGATTATATCAGTACTCTAACAAGGATTAATGAGGACATTTCAAAGTTCTGTGGTGGTGCCAGTATTCATTCATATACTCCCTGTACTGTAAGAAGTGCAAATAGCTATAACAAAGATACAGACTTACAGTGCAAAGTCAGAGATTGGAGAAGTTATGATATTGAATATTGGGCATCCTATGGTATAACTCTGGAATGGCTCAAGTATGCAGAGGTTTATCCCATATCTCATAAGATTGTCATAAAAGATGGTCATAGATATGTGTTTGGAGCTGATAAGTATGCCTATGCTTATGTAGAACACAAGGAAGGTAAAGTTACTCTAAAGGTATATCAGCCTTTCAACAAAGCTGGTTATAAGTGGAGTAATAAGCATGACAATTCTGTAGTAAGCCTATGGACTAAAGTACCTGAATATGGGGAGCAAATATGTATATGCTCTTCATTAAAAGATGCTCTATGTTTATGGGCTAATGCAGGTACTCCATCTCTTGCCATTCAAGGTGAGGGATATAGGATGAGTGATACTGCAATTAGTGAACTGAAAAGAAGATATAAACAAGTCTTCATTTGCTTGGATAATGATGAGCCAGGATTAAAAGATGCTCAGAAGTTAGCTGAGGAAACAGGGTTTACTAATGTAGTATTACCATCCTTTAATGAAGGGAAAGATATTTCAGACTTATATAAGGCTAAGGGCAAAGATGAGTTTCTTAGAATAATCAAGCCTTTATTTGACTCTTCAAGACAAGAGGATAATGATTGGGATGATTTGCCCTTTTGCATAGATTAAAGTTTCAATAAGTCCAATTTATAAAAAAAAAAAGTGAAAACATGGAAGCAAGAAAAATTACAGTCGTACAGACTAAGAATCAGAAAAAGAGTGTTATTATGTCAGCAGCCACGACCCTTGCTGAGTTGAAAAATGACCTGAAAGCTAATGGTATTAACTATAGTGGTATGACCTTCTTTGAGGGTACATCAAAAGTTGAATTGAAGAATGATGCTTCAGTCCTGCCACATGATGTTCCTTACAAGGGTACTATCACAAATGAGTTGGTTTTCATGCTTACTAATACCAATAAGAAGATTAGAAGTGGTGCTGTTGCAATGAGCAGAACTGAGGCATACGGTGCTATCAAATCTATGGGTTTACAGGATGCTTGTGTAAAGAAGTTTGGCAAGAATTTCACTATGTGTAAGACTGCTGACCTTATTGCATTGATACAAAGTAACGGTGATTCAGAGCCTGATGCTCCTAAGGCTGAGACTGAGGAGAAGGAAAAAGTAGAAGCATCTGCAAATGCTCCTGAAGCAAGTGCTCCTGTAGCACCTATGAATAATGGTGGTGAATGTGTTGATACTGTAGCAAGAGCTGCTATCAGCAAGTTGGTGGAAATTCTTGAGAATAATGGCACAATTGGAGATTGTGAGAAAGAGGAAGTACTTGATATTCTTGGGGGTGCAGTTGCAGTAAGTGCCGCACCTTCTGAGGAATATAAGCCTAAGTCAGCTTCTCCTTACTCTGATGATGAGATTGATGATATGTTTGAAGGAATGGGTGTCAATTAACAAGGGTAAGTAACAGTAGGTAAGGAGGTTAGAAATGCCCCCTTACCTACTTTTTTTTTTATAGTAATATGAGTGGAGAAACAATTAAATTAATTGAAGAGAGGATAGAAGAGCTATATGACTCCTTGATGGACAGACCACTCCGAGTATTAGGCATATTCAATGATTTCTTTGGAGAGGATAAGGTTGATATGCAAGGATATTGGAGTTTGGACGGATTCAAATCTTGGTTAAAGATGGAATCTTTGGCTACTTATATTCCCGATGGTGATACTGTAAGCATGAACAGTAATGATTGGAGCATGTATAAAACATTGGCTATTACTGACTTACCCGAAGACCAAGTAGAAAAGGTTGTAAATGTGTTTACAAATGCTACAGTAAAGGGAAGGGTTGGGGATGCCAAGTTTGATGGCATATTCATTCTTGTACATTTTCCTCATGTAAGAGTAACCAATGAACATGACAGATTTGTGGATATTAACCATCTGTGGGCTAAGGTGAAAATAATGTATGATGGCACATTGAATGGTGAATTTACACTTAATAGGTCAGAATATACCACGCTTCACATTAGTAGTGGATACATGCACAGTCATATTAGTGGTATTCCTACAGGTGACTTTACTAAGTTCCAGAGTCCTTGCACAGGTAGTGGTCCCATCAATAGTACTATTAGTACCCTCAATAGGGACTATGATGAGGATATGTGGAACATGTTTTGCCTTGAACTAAGTAAGTATGTAACTGTAGAATCTATTGCTGGAAGACCTTATAATTACTTGGAGAGGTTAGGCACTAATAATATGAGAACAGGTGTAGATAGATTCATTACATATCTGTCTCCTAATTACTATGAAAGTGTCATTACTTCTGATAAATTCAAGGAGTTTGTAAGGTACTTTATTAGCTCTAAGAAACTCAAATTTAACTATGTCAATGGCTCTTATTCTATTGGTATGTCACTCATTGAATTTATTGTACTTATTAGTAATGAGTTTATTAAGTGGTATAATGACCAATTTAATAAGGAGGAATTTACTGCTAATTTTGCAAAATTGAAGAGGGTAGGTATCTTGAGAGAATGTATCATAGATAATGGGAAGATTTACTGTGATAAAGTTGTGAACAATGTAAATAACTATGCTCAATATATAGGCAAGAAGGTTTGCATGTTCAAGGGAAGAGAGGTTACTATTGATATTACAGATATTGTTGAGGTAAGGAATGAGAATAAGAGCATAATTCTTAATACTCATACTGCACTATACATATTAGCAATAATACTTAAAGTGTTAAATTATAGATATGGAAGAAGTAAAGCAACCCACGAAGGTAATCAGCTTGGTACAGAAGTTAGGTACTTATAATTATAAGCTGATTATTCCAGCAGAAGTGGAAAGAAAGATAAGATTTGCCTGCCAAAAGGTGTGGAGTACTGAATGGTCAGGTACATTATTCTTTACACATGAAGGCTCATTTGAAGATAATGACCTTGTGATAAGATGTGTGGATATTTACATTATGGATATTGGCACTCAAGCCTATACAGAGTTTGATATGAATCCTGATGTGATAGCCTATATGTGTGAGAATCCTGAGCTACTTGATTGCCAAATGGGTCTTATACATTCCCATAACAATATGAGTACCTTCTTTAGTGGAACAGATACTGCTACTCTAAAGGAGGAAGGTAGGGATAGAAATAACTTTGTATCTCTCATTGTGAATAATGCAGGTACTTATACTGCTGCAATTACAAGGAGGGTTAAGTCAAAGCAGGTCAAAGAGTCTGTGTCTTATGAGTTCTTTGGTGATGGTGAAAAGCAAGATACTAAGGAATATGTAAGTGATGCAGATGAGATTGAATGGTTCTATCTTAAAATAGAGAAAGAAGGTGAGAATTATTCCTTTCCAGACATGGCAGCAAGACTTGAGGAAATCAAGCAAGCTAAAGCAGAAAAAGCCAAGAAAGCTCAGACACCTGTATATCAAGGTGGTTATAAACCTGTTATTGCTAATTCCTATGGTACAAAGGCAGGTCCAGCAAATCTTGTCAAGAAGGAAGCTAATAAGCCTAAGGTAGTTCAGCCAACTCTTTTTGATGATATAGATGACTTACCATTTGAAGAGGAATATGACATACCTTATGGTCAAGTATCATTTGATAAGGTTACTCTGAAATCTCTTGTACTTCAATTGATTACAGGTAGTATTATCATTTCTAATGATAGTAAGATTGACATTACTAAATGGGCTAAGTCAATGCCTACACTGTATGAAAAGAGGTTTGGTAAAGGCAAAGTTGGCATGAATAATTTCAAGATATGGGCAGAGACTTATGCAGAGTACCTGACATGGTATATAACAGATGAGAAATTAGAAGAGCTTGGCTTTGATAATACAGAAATTTGTGCTATTTGTGCTCATGATATGATAGAGGAGCTTACAAAACTCCCTGAAAATGATTATATCAAAGGGTATATTGATGCACTCCAAAAGTATTTAATATTATGACAACAAGTGAAATAGAAAATAGAGTAGCAGAATCTGAGAGAGCTTTAAGAGAAGTTATTGAAGAATTTAACTCAATGGAAGACTATGAAGTGATTCCTCAAGATATTAGTGATGATTCACTTTTAATAGAAGAAGAACAGGATATTCTTGACCAAGCTGTAGAAGATGCACATCAGGAAATACCTACAAACTCTGCAACCTTACTGGTAGATGAAGCTACAAGTAGGTTTAGTTCTGCCATTTGGTATGAGAACATTCAGAAGAAGACTGTCATTTTGGCAGGTGTAGGTGGCATTGGTAGTTATGTAGGCTTCTTATTGGCAAGAATGAAGCCAGCTTCCATGTTTATTTATGATGATGATATAGTGGAAACTGTCAATATGTCAGGTCAGTTATATGGTCAATCTGATTTAGGTAGACCTAAGGTATCTGCACTGGCTGAGATGATTAGGAACTATGCTGGCTATAGTAGTGTCTTTGCAATAAGTGAAAGGTTCACTGATGAATCTGAGGCATCAGACATTATGATTTGTGGCTTTGATAACATGGCAGCAAGAAGACTTTTCTTTAATAAATGGGTAAATCATGTTCAATTCAAACCAGAAGAGAAGAGAAAGAATTGCCTGTTTATTGATGGTAGATTAGCAGCAGAAGAGTTTCAGGTATTGTGCATCAAGGGAGATGATGAGTACAACATCAGTAGGTACAATAATGAGTTCCTATTCTCTGATGCAGAAGCTGATGAAACTATCTGCTCCTATAAACAAACTACCTTCTGTGCAAATATGATTGCATCTTATATGGTTAATTTGTTTGTAAACTTCTGTGCTAATCAATGTGAGCCTCTCATTGACAGAGACCTGCCATTCCTTACCACATATAATGCAGAAACAATGTATCTTAAAACTGAAGTATAATGGAATTTAACCCAAGATTTGCATATAATGTAATGGGTGTTTTCAATAGCAGTGAGTCTGGTAATCCAGACCAGCTTGAAATGAATCTGTCTCTTGATAGTAACAATGTATTTAGAAGAAGCCTTGTCATTGAAGTAAACAATGATGAGGTAGAGATACCTGTGATTGCAAGAGAACACTTTGAGAAGCTGGTTTCAGACAATATGGCTTATCCCGCAATTATGGGAATCAAGAGGATAATATTGCCATTATATGACAATACACCAAGCCAAGAAAGAAGAACCTTTGATAGTATTATAACTCAATTATTTACTAATGTAGGATATGGTAAAAGATTGCAGAAGATAACTACCAATAAGGGTGAAGTGTATTATGGTGGTAAAGGCATCATCTTTGATGAGAGCTACACTCCATTACTATTATGTACATTAATTGCAAGAAGTGTACATACTGAGGACAATGGTAATACTATGGTCTATTACAGACCTGTGTGCCATGTCAGTTCCAAAGTATTTTTAGAGTCTGATAAGTTGATTAACAAAGGCATCATCAAGAAATTGATTCCCTATTATACAAGTAGGGACATAAATTTCCCAAGGAGCAATTATAGTTTCAGCAGTAATCCAGAAGACAGGAAAGTAAAGGTTATAGTAGATAATTTCAATAAGTTCTTTATAGAACCTATCAAACCTACCCCATCTACCTGCTCTAATGATGCACTAAATGAATGCCTTATTGACAATATTGATGACATAATGATGTTGATATGACATTAGATGAATACTTTGGAGATTGGATGAAAGTAATTGATAGGACAGAGCTTAATAATGTAATGGTTAAGGTTGGGCAAGAATATAGGAGGAGACCATTGTGTCCTGCCCAATCTGATGTATTCAGAGCATTCGAGCTTTGTCCTTTCAATGACTTGAAAGTAGTTATGTTAGGTCAGGACCCTTATCCTCAAAAGGGTGTAGCCACTGGTATTCTATTTGGGAATAGGGCAGATGTTAGTGAAGAAGATTTGTCTCCCTCCTTAAAAGTTGTTAAAGAAGCTGCTATTAATTTTGAGGTCCCACATTATTGTATTACCTTTGACAACTCTCTTGAGAGTTGGGCTAAACAAGGAATACTAATGATAAACTCTGCACTCACTGTAGAAATGAATAAGGTAGGCTCCCATGTAATGATATGGAGACCTTTCATAGCAAAGTTATTGAAGAGCCTATCTGACTACAATATAGCTGTAGTGTATGTTTTATTTGGTAGACAGGCTCAGACATTTAAACCTTACATCAATAGTAAGCTCAATCATATTATAGAAATTGAGCATCCTGCATATTTTGCAAGGAGTAATACTAAGATGCCACATCAGCTATTTATTGATATAAGCAATAAGGTAAAAGAGATTTATGGTGTACCTATAAAATGGTACGAAGAGTATTAATACTAAACAAAAAAAAAATGGAAAAGATTTATTTGAAAAATGGCAAGGAAGTACAGATTGGAGATACTTTAGTTAAAGTATCTAAGGTAATAGCCCCTTTCTCTGATGGTGCTGTAGTTCAGCACATTGTGGTAACTGAGGATACTCTTCCCAAGCTCCTTGAGGATGGTACTGTTACCACCACTAATCCCACAAAGTCTACTGTGGTTGAATCTGAGGTTCCTATGGAGTTAGATTACTACATTCAGAAGATTGCAGAGAAACTTGGTTGGAAGATGGAGAAGGTCTATAACTACCTTAACAGTGTAGATAGTATTCTTCCTGCTGCTGCATTCTCTATGGTACTTAGAGAAGTAGCCATTGAGTTGGACAAGAAATATGAGGACCATATTGAGAAGAGTCCTGAGATTTATGTAATCTCTATGCTTGATGGTAGAATTACCAAGGTTAATAAGGCTCATATCAAGAACTATAGGAACTTTGCAGCATTCAGGTCTATAAGTGATGCAAAGATTGCCTGCAAAATTACAAGAGATATTCTTAAGGAAATGTTCAAAAGTGGAAAATAAGAAGATTAGGAATGCTACTGTATGTGCTGCTAAGAATATAACTTTCAAAAGTATATTAGAGAAAACATGTTTTACTTGTCTTGAAGAACATGGATTTGCTCCTAAATATGAACCAAAGAAATTCATCCTTTTTCCTTCTTTTGTTCCCATAACTCCCTTTTATGATAAAGAGACTGATACACAACAGAAGAAAAGGGTTGAATCTTTAGGTAGGCAAAGTAGTAAGGAACTTAGACTATGTAATGGGCTAATTCAGCCCATTACATATACTCCTGATATATATGTAAGATATAATAATTTGGACATTTGGATAGAATGTAAAGGATTTACCAATGATGTATTTCCTTATAAGAAAAAAATGTTTAGAAAGCTACTTGATGACATATATAATAGTACAGGACAAAAAAGTATATACTTTGAAGTGTATACTAAGAAGCAGCTCTTACAAGCTATAAATATAATTAGAAATTATGGGAATACTGACTGATATTGAGAGGCTTATATATGCACTTCCCACAAAAGATATTGAATTGGCAAATAAATTCATAAGAGAAAGAAATTTTGAGTTTTTACAAGATTTAGTTAACTCAGCAGTGTATAAAGTTAAAAGGGCTAAGACTATAGGGGATGTAAGCAGCCCTTTAATGTCAGTAGATATTGATAACCTTTTATCTTTAAAGTCTACGGTAGATATATATTGCATGAGACTAGGAATATATGACCCAGAGAAATAATAATTTTTTCTATGAATACAATCAAGAAAAAGCTATCTGATATATCTCTTAATATAACAGAAGAGGAGTATAGAAGGGACTCAGCATTAAGCTATTCAACCCTTGCAAGATATGAGAGGGAGGGATTCAATAACTTGGATAAGTTATTTGACAGGTTAGAAACACCTTCTCTTACTTTTGGGAGTGCAGTGGACTCCTTAATCACAGGTGGTCAAAAAGAGTTTGATGAAAGGTTTATGGTTGCTGAGTTTCCTTCTACTCCAGACTCTATTACAAAGATGGTAAAATCTTTGTTCAGTCAGTATAGAGATTCTTATAGGAGTCTTATTACAATTCCTGATAATGCAATCATTAGGGAGACTGAATATCAGAGTTATCAGATGAACTGGAAGCCTGAGACAAGGGCTAAAGTTATCAAGGAGAAAGGAGCTGACTACTATAACCTGTTATTTATAGCAGGCAGTAAGACTATACTTGATACTCAGACCTATCAAGATGTGTGCAGTGCAGTAAGAGCATTGAAAGAGAGTAAATCCACTCAATTCTACTTTGCAGAGGATAATCCATTTGAACCAGATATTGAGAGATTCTATCAGTTGAAGTTCAAGGGAGAGTTCAATGGTGTAAAGTATAGAAATATGGCTGACTTAATCATAGTCAATCACAAAGAGAAGTGGGTAAAACCAGTAGACTTGAAAACAAGTTCCCATACAGAATGGGATTTCTATAAATCCTTTGTAGATTGGAGATATGATATTCAAGCCAGACTATATTGGGCTATTATAAGGCAGAATATGGATAAGGATGAGTACTTTAAAGACTTCAAACTGCTTGACTATGATTTTATTGTAGTCAATAGGAGAATCCTTGTCCCATTGGTGTGGACTTGTCCATTTACACAGGCAGTAGGTACATTAAAGTTTGGAAAGAATGACCAAATAGAAATGAGAAGTCCTTTTGTGATAGGAGAAGAGCTTTCTTCTTATCTCACTTTCAGACCAAAGGTGCCTATGGGAATTAGTGAAACTGGTCCTAATGATTTAAGAGAATGGTTAAATAAAATCTGATATGCAAGTAATAAAAAGAGACGGTAGTATAGAAGAATTTAATGTTGACAAGATTATAAGTGCTGTAGAGAAAGCCTTTAAGTCTTGTACCAAGAAAATGCCTCAGTATCTTTATGATATGATAGGTGCCTTGTTTAGTACTTTGGGAGGAGATACTATAGGTATTGAAGAGATACAGAATAAGGTTGAGGATGCTCTTATGAATGACAAACACTTTGATGTAGCAAGGAGTTATATCATTTATAGAGAGCAGCATAAGCAGGCAAGATTCATTAGAGAAAGAATTGACTATATGGATGAGTATAGTCAGTCTAATGAGAATGCAGCCACTTCATCAGAGACAGATGCTAATGCAAATGTAACTATGAAGAATGTTGCCAACCTTGAGGGTGAAGTATATAAGACTACTAATAGGGTTATTCAGAGACAAAGGATGAAAGACAAGCTGAATGAAATGTACCCTGAAGTAGCTAAGAAGTATGAAGAGGATTTGAACTCTCATGTTATTTATACACATGATGAAGCAACTACTCCTGTCTTGAAGCAGTATTGTATGGCTGTGAGTCTGTATCCTCTTATGATGGAAGGAGTAGGCAATATTGATGGTATCACTCCAACACCTCCTAATGACCTACAATCATTCAGTGGTCAAGTAACCAATCTTATATTCTTGCTATCTTCTCAGTGTAAGGGTGCAGTGGCAGTAGGCGAATATTTTATTGCTCTCAACTATTACATTGTGCAGGAATTTGGCCCTAATTGGTATGAAAAGTTGGATGTAGTAACTACTACAGACCATTGCAGTAAGCAGAGGACTATTAGAGATGCCATATATAAAGCATTCAAACAGTTTATCTATGGTGTAAATCAGCCTGCTGGTAATAGGTCATATCAAAGTCCATTTACTAATGTGTCTTATTATGACCATACTTACTTTGATTCACTATTTGGAGAGTTCTATTATCCTGATGGTACTAAGCCTCAATGGGAAGCAGTAGACTGTCTGCAAAGACTATTTATGAAGTTCTTCAATAAGTTGAGAACCAAGCAGATTCTTACATTCCCTGTAGAGACAATGGCTATGGTGTATGACCCTAAGACCAATGATATTATAGATAAAGACTATAAAGACTTCACTGCTGAAATGTATGCAGAAGGTCATAGCTTCTTTACCTATATATCAGATAGTGCTGATAGTCTTGCATCATGCTGTAGATTGAGGAATGAACTTGCAGAGAATACCTTTAATCCTACATCAGGTCTTACTGGTGTTATGACTGGTTCATGCAATGTAATTACTCTTAATATCAATAGAATTGTACAAGATTGGTATAAATCACTGAATATAGGTAGCCAATTTCCTTTAACCTACCACAAGTCTTTATCAGAATGCCTATCAAAAATCCTTGAGAGAGTATATAAGTATCATATTGCCTTTAAGACAATGTTGTATGACCTTGAAGATAAAGGAATGTTTGCAGCTTCAAATGGTGGATATATCCACATCAGTAAGTTATATAGTACTATAGGTATCAATGGCTTGAATGAGGCTGCAAGATTCTTAGGTATGACTGTTGGTAACAACAAGGAGTATATTGAGTTCCTGCAACTGGTTCTTGGTACTATCAAAGAGCAGAATAAGATACATTCCATCCATGATGCCAATAGACCATTCTTATTCAATTCTGAGGTAGTTCCTGCTGAAGGGTTAGGAGGAAAGAATTATAATTGGGATAAGGAAGATGGATATTGGGTTCCAGAGGATGAGAATCTGTACAATTCATACTTCTATGATGCACATGATGATACCTCAGTACTTGATAAGTTTATACTTCATGGAAGGCAGACTTATCAATATACTGATGGAGGTAGTGCAGCTCATATCAATCTTGAAGACCACCTTAGCAAGGAGCAGTATCTCAAGCTGATAGACTTTGCAATAGCTAATGGAACTAACTACTTCACATTTAATATTCCTAATAGTAAATGTGATGATTGTGACTACATTACTAAGCATCCTATCACTGAGTGTCCAAAGTGTCATAGTAAGAATATTACTCAATATACAAGAGTGATAGGGTATTTAAGACCTATTAAATCATTTGGTAAAGATAGGCAGATTGAAGCAAGTTATAGAACCTATAGTGATGGAAGGAGTGAGATATGCTAAAGTATGTGGATGTAAAAGTTACCTTTGCTGAAGTTCCTGATGAGGTAACTCTTGCTATCAATATATCTAATTGTCCATGTCAATGTAAGGGCTGTCATAGCTCTTACTTGGCACAGGATATTGGAGAAGAAATATATCCTGAGACCATTGTTGATTTCTACGAGAAATATGATGGAGTTAGCTGTATATGTTTCATGGGAGGGGATTCTGACCCTAAATGGATAAATATACTGGCTGAGTTTGTTAAGATGAATATTCCTAAGTGGAAAGTAGCTTGGTACAGTGGTAGGCAGGAGTTAAGCAAGGATATAAACTTGGAGTACTTTGATTACATCAAACTTGGTCCTTATATAGAGGAGTTTGGTCCACTTAACAGTAGGACTACTAATCAAAGGTTCTATGAAGTAGAGCCTTTTGACGAAGTAATCCCGGGTGATTTTGTTTTATCAGATATAACAGATAAATTTTGGAAACATACAAGTTGAATTATGAAACTGAAAATTAAAATAAAAGTATTAACTGAAGGCTGTATGCCTGTAATTGGCAAGAATGGTGATTGGATAGACTTGAGGTCTGCCATAAATATCACTATCCCTGCACCACAGGCTGATGTTCTTAAGAGAAAAACTGTTGAAGGAGAGAGAGTAGGTCATAGGGATGTAGAGATTCCCACCTATTACATTCCTCTTGGAGTTGCAATGCAACTACCACAAGGATTTGAAGCTATTATTGATTCAAGGAGTAGTGGTCCTAAGAAGTTAGGATTATTCATCCCAAATGGTCAAGGTGTAGTGGATAACACATATAATGGCAATGATGACCAGTGGCACTATGTATGTTCTCCTATGAGAGAGACCACTATTGAAGCAGGTGACAGAATCTGCCAATTTAGGATACAGCTTGGTCAGAAAGCTACTATGTGGCAGAAGATTAAATGGCTGCTAAGTTCAGGTGTTGAACTTGTGGAAGTAGATGATTTGGGTAATGAAAATAGATTAGGATTTGGCTCAACAGGAATTAAGTAATAATGAAAAAAAGCATGAAGCATGATATTAGAAATAGTGGGTATATTGCTTGCAGTAATCATCTTAGCTGTTATTATTAATGGTGCAGAAGATTACTGTAAGCAAAGTAAAAGGGTAAATATGTCTTTCAAAGAGGCAATGGATTTAGTAGATTTGCCAGTTATCACATTTTATAATAATGGCAAAAAGTTTAATTTTCTACTAGATACTGGGGCTACAATATCCATAGTAGACTCAAATATATTAGATAGTCTTACTTGTGAAAAACTGAAAGATGTTGGTACAGTATTTGGTGTTGAAGGTAATAAGGTTCCAGTGTCTTATGTAAGAGCACAATTAGACTATAAAGGGGGAAACTATGAAGAGGATTTTCAAGTTCTAGATATGAGTAATGCCTTTGGTAATATAAAAGAAGAGAGTGGAGTGACACTTTCTGGAATACTAGGAAGTCAATTCTTTCATAAGTACCAATATGTACTAGATTTTAAAGAGTTAATTGCCTATTCTAAGAAATAATGGAAGATATTATAAAACTTAGGTCTGGATACAAAGCTGTAAACTATCTCAAGAAGATGCCTAAGCCTGATGGTTCTGAATCAAAAACTTATGTACTTAAGACTGATGTGCCTACATTAAGAGTAGGTGAAGTTCAAGGAGGAAATAAGTTTATTGACCCATCAGGAGGTCCAATGATTGTGGTAGGTTATGAGCTTGAGGAAGCCAAAGCAGTTGTCAAATCTATAGACTTTGTTGAGGGTTATGGATATACTTTAACATTTGAATAATGATATATTTTGTTACTGGTCAGAGAGAACTATTTGAGTTTCCTAATGCTAAGTATAAATGTATTTCTGTGGAAGAGTCTCTTAAAATATTAGAGCCTCTTCGAGTAGTAGGTTTAGATACTGAAACTACAGGTACAGAGATATGGCAGGGTAAATTACTTACTCTTCAACTTGGCAATAAGGAAAATCAAGTTGTAATAGACTGTATGACTATTGATGTTAAGCAGTATAAGGAATATCTTGAAAGTGATAGATTATTCATCATTCATAATGCAAAGTTTGATTTAAGATGGCTGTATAAGGAACATATTGTAGTCAGAAATGTCTATGATACTTATTTAGCTGAAAAAATTCTATTTCTTGGATTCCCACCTGGCATTGTATCTTTGTCCTTGCAGGCTTGTTGTGATAGGTATTTAGGTATCTTTCTTGATAAGACTGTCAGAGGACAGATACATGCAGGTATGACAGAAGATGTTATAGTTTATGCAGCAAATGATGTTGTGCATCTTGAGGATATTATGAACTTGCAGCTTATTACTATCAGTGCAAGAGGTCAGAGAGTAGCACTTGACATTGAGAATGAGTTTGTAAGAGTCCTTGCATACATTGAATATTGTGGCATTAAACTTGACCCTGTTAAGTGGAAGGCTAAGATGGCTAAAGATGCAGAGAGGTTAAGGATTGCTGAACAGAAACTTAATGATTGGGTAGTAGACTATGTGATGAAAAAGGGTGACTCTTCCCTTATTGCAAGAAACTATGATACCCATAAGAAAGGCAAGTTAGCCAAACTTGCAGATAATGTGTATGTGGTAATACCACAGCCATCATTATTTGCTGAGTTTGATACTGGACCTCAATGTATTATTAACTGGAATAGTTCCAAGCAGGTAATCAGATTGTTTGAAGAACTTGGGTTTGACCTATTGGTTAAAGACAAGAAAACAGGCAAGATAAAGAAGTCTGTAGAATCTAAGTTTATAGAGTTGCAGGCAAGTAAGAGTAGTATTGTTCCTTTATACTTGGAGTATTCAGCAGCTTTCAAGGTAGTGACATCTTTTGGTCAAAACTTCCTTGATGCCATTAACCCTGTTACACAAAGAATCCACCCAACATTCAATCAAATGATGGATACTGGTAGATTGAGTTGTGGCTCAGGAGGAAAAGGTAAAGGAGGTAAGACTAAAGATGATGATATTGCAGAGGAGGAAGATGAAAACAAGGACATTTCTACACAAGCAAGTGATAAAAGTGTCAATGTTCAGCAGCTTCCAGCCACAGAAGAAACAAGGGCAGCATTTGTACCTGAAAAAGGTCACTTGTTAGTAGATTGTGATTATGGAGACCAAGAGGGTCATGTGTTCACTGAATTATCTAATGATAAGGAGTGGATTGCATTCTATAATGACCCTAACCAAAGAGATGGGCATTCCTTTGTAGCCAAGATGTGTTTCCCTAAAGACCTTGATGGGGTTGCAGAGAAGGATGTCAAGAAGGTAAGAAAAGACCTTAGAGATTTGGCTAAGAAGGCAAGGTTCTGTTTCAATTATAATGGTCAAGCTCCTACAATGGCAACTAATTGTAATATTCCTGTGGACTTTGCAACTGAGATTTATAACAACTATTTCAAGAGATTTAATGGTATAGCAAGCTATTTCAAGGTACAGAAGAGAGATATGTGGAATAGAGGCTATATCCTAATTTCAAAGATAACTGGACTAAGGGCATATATCTATGACTATCCTATACTGAAAGGTATTGAAAGGAGAAAGAATGGTATGGAAGATTTCTGGGATATATACAAAGCTGCAAGAGATAGTGGCAGAGTAATATCTGAGATTCCACCATCTGTCATGCAAGAAATTGCAAAGAAGTTTGCCCAAGGTGTTCCTATTGAAGAAATAGCTGTTAGGTATTCATATAAGGTTAAGAAGGCAGGTAAGGTAGAGGAAAGATTCATTGATATTAACAGGGAGACTGTATATGTGTCAGTGATGAAACACTTATGGAAGAGAAAGAGTGCTTCTGATAATCAGTCATGTAACTATCCTTCTCAAGGTACTGCTGCTGCAATGACTAAGATAGCAGGTATTAGATACTTTAATCATTTGGTTAATGATGGTCTTATATTCAAAGTCCTCATCCCTAATGATGTACATGATGAGTATTTGATAGAACCACCTGAGGAAATTGCAGAGCAGGAAGCTAAGAAGTTAAGTGAGTGTATGGAGTATGCAGCAGCAATCTTCTGTAAGAAAGTAACTATTAAAGCTGTACCAGAAATTGCGCCCTGCTGGGTACATTGAACCTATAAAATTATGGAAACTTGGAGAATAGCTATTCCTATAGTAGTATTCATATTGTGTGTGTGATAGGTGCATGGTATGTAATAAGACTAAGGATAAAAGAAATTAGAAGTAGAACCTATGTTTATCCTAAGACAGGTCATAAGTATATGCCACTCTACAGGTGCAGGATGAAGAATCCTGTATCTGGAGAATGGTTTAATGCTTTGATTTATCAAGGGATGGAGAATGGTGAGTTGTATGTCAGGGAGTACAAAGACTTCTTTGACAAGTTTGTGAAACTTTTAGACTGGGAAAATGAGAAAGTTAATTCCAATAGAGAACCCGAAAAATCTTAAAGAGGGGGACATTATTATCTATGGCAAAAGTAATGAGTCTTGTCTTTACAATTACACAAAGGGCAAGGAGTATGAAATTATAGACTTTTATGACAACAAGTTTGGTATTGTACTTATTGATGATACTGGAGAGAGGTCGCAAATCTGCAATGGTAATGTCAAGCATCACTTTAGATTACTAATAGATGAGCCTGATAATGTAAATCATCCCCCTCATTACACATGGTTAAAGGATAAGTGTGGAATTGAGGTAATTGATATAACAAGACATATGGATTTCTGCTTGGGTAATGCTATTAAGTATATACTTAGGGCAGGACGTAAGCAGGATGCAAGTCTTACAGATAATCAGAAGGAAATTGAGGATTTGAAGAAGGCTATATTTTATATCAGTGACAGAGTTAAACAACTTGGAGGTGAAATTCGAGTGGTAATATGACAGATAAGCAGTTGAGATGGCAGAAAAGGAATAGAATACTTTGGAGGTTAAAAGGTATGGTAGGCTTCCCCTTTGAGGAAGGAGTACTTACACCTCTTGAGAATGATAGACTGAATACTGCCTTTGGTATTATTAGAGGAGTAATCCAAGATTCAGTAGAGTCAAGTATTGAATTAGGATTTAATGCTAAGAAGAGGTGCCACTTTTGTGGGAAACCTGTTGTGGAAGGTAGTGAGTATTGTGCAGAACATAAAATATTTAGTGAATGATAATAGCAGTGGATTTTGATGGGACTTGTGTTACACATGAGTTTCCTAAAGTAGGCAAAGATATAGGAGCAGTTCCTGTCTTGAAGGAGTTGGTAGAGAAAGGTCATAAGATTATTCTTTACACTATGAGAAGCCATCCTGATAAGAATAATCAGGGTAAAACTCTTAGTGGAGAGATTGTATCTAATGATACTTTACAGGATGCTATTGACTGGTTCAAAGAGAATGGAATACCTTTATGGGGAATAAATGAGAATCCTAAACAAAAGGAGTGGACATCATCTCCTAAGATATATGCTAATATCTATATAGATGATACAGCACTTGGAACACCATTAAAATATGGTGGAGATGGTGCATTATCCAGACCTTATGTAGATTGGAACAGAATGAGGGCTTTATTAAAGATTAAAGGAGTTTTATAATATGCCAAAGATAATTTTATGCCGAGGTATTCAAGGTAGTGGTAAGACTACATGGGCTAAACAATGGGTACTTGAAGACCCTGAACATAGAGTAAGATTCAATAATGATGACATCAGAAATATGTTGGGCAAGTATTGGGTTCCCAGTAGAGAACTATTAGTGCGTGCTTTGAAAATACAATTTATTGCAACATCTATAAAGATGGGTTATGATATTGTCATTGATAATATGAATCTTAATCCCAAAGAGATAGAGTTCTATAAACCATATATAGAAGCACACAATCAAACAGTAGAGGAGTTAAGAAAGGAGAATATATTAAATCCCCAAGATGATTTCAAGTATGAATTGGAATTTAAGAATTTCTTCATACCTCTTCAGGACTGTATAGAGAGGGACTCAAAGAGACCTAATCCTATAGGAGAAGAGGTCATAAGGAAGACTTATGAGAAGTATAAAGACATTCTGAAAGTATAGTATGAGACAATATACATCAAGAGAGTTCATAAAGATAGTAGAGTTCAATGGTTTCTATTATGATAGACATAATGGAGACCATGCTATCTATGTGAATGATAGGAGAAAACATATCAGCATACCTAAGAATCTTGAATGTGTAATTGCTCGAAGACTGATTAAAGAGAATAACTTGATAACAGACATTAAAAGGAGAAAAAAAAAATAATGGACAATTATAATTATCCTATGGGTGCAGATACTAAAGATGCACCTTGGAATCAGGTTGATAATCCTGAAAGGGAAATTGAGGTCACAGTAAGTGTCACCCTTAGTAAAACTGTAAAGGTTAGGGTATCTGACTATGAGATTACTGACTCTGGAAAGGATGAAGATGGTGAATATTTTGAGGATATAGACTACTCAAATTGTGATCTTAAAGGTGCAGTTGAAGAGCAGATTGTATTGCCTCAAAAGGCTTGCAATGAGTTAAGATATGCAGCACATTTATCGAAAGATAATAAATCTATAAAAGCTATTAAGGACTTATGCGATTGGAATGTAGATGATTTTGAGGTTATAAAAGAGTAATTATGGAGAAATTGGTTGTATTGGACTATTCTGATAGCAGTGTAAGTGTTTATGAGAATCCTAAAGATATTGAGAATACTGAAACATTATTAAGGGAATATGGCCATAATATTGATGAGTGTAGCTTTATGTTCTGTGAAAGTGTTACTATAAATTTAAAATAATGAGACTAATTAAACCTTATTTTGAGATTTGGAACCAACCTTCTAGTCTTGAAGGAGTATATAAACAGATTGAGAGAGTAGGTAGAGTATGTTATAAGTCTGAAGATAAGATAACAGAAGATTCTGCCAAGTCTTTTGTGGATAGGATGATTAAGTCTGGTCATGGTGCTATGTTGGAGCATGGTACTGTGTATTTGGATATACCTAATTCAGCAGGAGACTATAATTTAGTCCCTTTCTTTGCTTCAAATCTTTATTCCAGAGTAGTTACAAGACCTTTGGGTGATAGAATACATAACTATATTACTACTAATTTCAGAGTAATGATAGAGAACTTTGTTGAGGGGTATATACCAGATATACTTCAATATTTATGTGAACCTACAGAGTTCCATGCAAAGAGAATTACTGTTCACTTTGTATGTGATAGAGGTGTATCACATGAATTTGTAAGACATAGAGTAATGTCTTTTGCTCAAGAAAGTACAAGGTATTGTAACTATTCTAAGGATAAGTTTAACAATGAGCTTACATTTATTCAACCCTGTTGGTTAGATGATGAGAGACTGAAACTATATGGACCTTATCATACTGTTATAAGGGATAAATCCCCTGAGAGTATCTTCATTGCCAGTCTGAATAATGCTGAAAAGGATTATATTGACTTGATTGACTTAGGTTGGAAACCACAAGAAGCAAGAGCAGTATTACCTAATGCCTTAAAGACAGAATTGGTTATGACTGGATTTGTATCTGATTGGAATCACTTCTTTGACCTAAGAGCAAGAGGTATTACAGGTGCTCCACATCCTCAGGCTAAGGAATTAGCAGAACCTCTGATGGAGGAATTTATTGCAAGAAAGTATATTAATAACTAAAAAAAAAAAGTATGGCTTTTGGTACGAAGAAATCAGTTGTAGCTGCACCTTCTTTCAGTGAAAGAATGGCAAGCATTAAGTCTATGTTTAAGACTGCACATGAGAATGCAAGTAATCTCCATACAGAGATGGAGTCAGAAATTGCAAAGAAGGAGTCTCAGATTGCTGCATTGCAGGAAGACATCAAAACTATTGGTGTTACTAAGCAGGAGGCTGAAACATTTATGTCTAATATAGAAAAGCTTATTTGATATGATTGAGCAAATAAATCAGTTAAAGCAAGGTTCCGTTATTAGTGAGAGTTCTCACTATATTGTGAACAGAGTATCAGGCTCTAATGCTTGGCTTACTCATTTTGAGAGTGGTGAAGAGGTTCAGATTGGTATGAGCTATTTGAAGAACTATACTAATTCTGCTGACCTGTTTGAGACTACAGTAAAAGTAACTAAGGAGGATAAGAAGGATGGTACTCTTGGTATTAGAAGTATTTGGGAGAACATTCACTCTGGTCAAGTATTTACTGTGTGCTTCAAGAAGCAGGATAAGCCTAAGAGTAAGAGGAAGTTACAGGAAGAGATTGATGCTATTGTAGAGCAGTTCTCAAATAGTATTGATACGGTTAAGAACAATAAGAAAGGTGTTGCAAATGCAGCAAAGAATCTTATTACTGAGCTAGTTAATAACCCTGTACTTCCTTATGAAGAGGGTGAAGATAGAGTTCTTAGAGGCTATAAGATTCAATTTGAATCAAGAGATGGCAGATATGATTGTGTGGATATGGATATTACCAAGACTAATAAAGAGTCTGGAGTTAGGCCTGTAAATATCAACACCATTAAATATTTAATCTTCGATGGTGTCAAATATGTAGTTGAATAATTCCTACAAGGGAGAGTAAGTCAAATACTTATTCTCCCTTTAACTTTTTGAATGAGAACTTGTGTATTACAACTAAATTCCTTATATTTGCCAAAAATTTAAATTTATATTATATGCAAAATTTTATAAAATGCTTTTATCCTACTAAGGGTATGGAGAAAGAAGCTGAATTGCTTACTAGTAAAGGATATAATATTAGCACCATAGAAGTAAGTGTGCTTCATAGTATATATGCTAGTAGGAATAATGTGCAGAAGAGTCCATCTATCAAGGATTTAATTCAAATAATAAACGAAAATAGGGATGAATTGAATTCAAGTAAGTATATCATCCCATATTACACTATGGGTAAAGTTTTGGCAAATCCTAAAGATTCAATTGTAGATGATACAGGTTCAGAATTTATTCTAAATATCTTACCTGATAGTATTTCTGTAAAGGAGGTATTAGACACTTATGAGTTAGTGCCTAAGGAACTTAGGTCTGTTGTAGAGACTAAAAAGGATTTATATACAGTTGAGCTTTGGGCAGCTTTGCTTAGAAAGTCACATCCTAGGTACAATATCATGGACAATCCCAATGCAGCATTAAACTCTTATATTGATTCTCTTACCAAGCTAAAGGAGTATAAAGAGAGTAATCCTGTAGATGAAAATAAGGGATATGTTGAAGTGGAATCACTTAAAAATAATCAATTGGGAAGCACCCATAGAGACAGTAAAGGTAATTTAACTATAGAGCTTAAAAGATATATATCTGTAGAAGAGTTCTTTGACTATATAACAGGAAAAGTAAATTCCCCTACATCCAAACAAAAGGAATTGGTTCTTAAGCAGATGGAAAAGGAAGGAGTTACATTGTCCATGATGAAGGAAAAGCTTGATACCCCTGAAAAAATAAAAGAGTTCATATACCTACATGAACTTAACCATGCTATGAACTATGATAGTGATGTTAAGAACTATGATAGGAAAGATTATAATGCACAAGTGAATATAGACATTGAGACTAGAGCCAACATGGCTGCTTGGAGAGAGATGGAATATAACCAATCTAACCCTACTGCAAATGAACTGCCTGAAATAGGTAAGCCATTATATAACATAGAAGCTTTGGTAGTTAATAGGGAGAGCCCTAGGGCTGTACTCTCAAGAGAGATGCCTTATGCAGAAATAACTAGCAGAGCCAATATGATAGCTAGGGATTTTTCAACTATATTAGATGAGGAGATTGAAGACCTCAAAGAGGAACTAGAAGAAGAAATAGATAATGAGCCTAATCCTTTGAATAAGATTATCTTATCTGAGAAACTAAGTATACTTAATGACCCTAATAAAGGAAGAAGGCAGATTATCAATGATTTGGGCATAAATGCCATCCTTGATAGAATAAAGGAAAGGTATCAAAATTGGATTGATTTAAGTGATGAGGACATAAGTTATGCTATTAAAGGCAGCACAGTAGAGCATGTAAGAGACTCTTATAGGAAGGTCTTGGATAATTTTGATGTCCTATTTGATGAAGCCTCTACTGTCATAGAAGGTAATGAGAAGTTAAGAATCACTAGAGAATCCAATACCACCGAAGTCTCTGATAAAGAAACTATACAGGATGAATTAGATGGAGATGAAGATGGTAGTAGAGTACATGGTAATGAGGGGTATACCTTCAAAGTGAGGTTTGTTGACCCTCATGATTCAGCTAGAGCTGAAACTAGGAAAGCTTTAAGTGATATTGTGCAGGTGGATTCTGATGGAAATCCTAGGTTAAATGACTTAGGAAATCCTGTATATATGAGAGAAGACTTTGTACATTCTACTCTACTGTCTGTTCTCAGTAATAAGATAATAGAGCCTAATGACTTCAGCATTAAGGATTCTGAAGGAAATTATCACTTTCCTATATTAGAGGAGATGTTACCTAGTTATCCTTGGATTAGTCAGGTTATTAATAAACTTTCTTATGACCCTAGACTTATAAGTATTTTCTACACTGACTTTAAAAAGGAGTTCATATCTTATTGGATGCAGAGAGGTAATAGTATATTTCCAATCAATTCTCCTGTAGCCTTTGATAGTACAGTAAAGAATGTATCATCTAATTATGAGCAAGGAGTTATTCAAGATGAGGATTCAGTGTTTGATGTTAATCTTAATATCAGTAAAGATAATATAAAGAAAGGTATTAAATTAGTAGATGACACTATTAATAGTCTTCAAAAAGCATATGAGGATGATATGGATGAAGTATCCTCCAAAGTAGCCAAAGCCCTTAATATGCTAGGATTTAGTTCTCATAATATAGATATTAAGTCTTTATCCAATATTGATAACCTTCCTAATATAAGGAAGATATTAGAAAATGCTAAAGAAGCTTTTAGTTTAGCTTCTAATATGAAGGAAGGCTTTCATTACTTAGATACTATTAAGGAGCCTGTATTCAATATTGCTAGACTAATTGGTAAGGTTACAGAATTAGATGCTCAGACTACTTTTAGGCAAGGCAGCAATTCCTACCCATCGTATTCTGTTCCTAATTATATTGAAAAGACCTTTAAGTACTTGCTTAGTGACTCTAAAAGGGAGAGCTACATAAGTAATGAATATGCTAAGTATAATTGGTTTAAGCATAATGGGGAATGGAGCAACGAGTGGTTAAATCTACTTGAGAATAATCAGAATATTAGAGATATGTTCTCAATTAAGAATGTATTCCTAATTGATGATACAGAGTATAGTAGTTGGGATAATTCTTTAATTACAAGAGCTTTCTTAAAAGAATATTTTGCGATAAATGAAGATTCTAATCAGGCAGACCAATTTGCTTGGTACAATTTCCCTATATTCTCAGATACTGAGATGGCCACATTTGTTAAATTTAAGAAGTATACAGACGACTTTAAGAGTCAAATGATTCCCTTATTTAATAAGCTAATCAAGCAGGAACTTAGAAGAATTGCTTTAGTAGAAAATAGGTCTAAGAAAGGTATCCCTGTGATAAGTAACTTTGATAAGAGGGGTAAGAAATTCTGTTTCCTGCCTGAACTTAATAATATGTCTTATATGTATCAGGGTACAGAATGGAATTTCCTGGATTTAATTAAGCATCTTAAGAATGAAAATAGCCTTGGAAAGATAGATTATTTTATCAATAAGGCTATTGAAGATGTTATGGATGGGCATAAAAGAAGATTCTTTGAGAATCATTCTGATATATTACAAGATGAGGATTTGGTTAAGTTTATCCAAGATAGTACTGGTTTGTCTACTAAAGAGGGGATTGAAGGCAAAATAGAAGAGTATATATGGAATTCTATGTATGCTTCTTCCCAATTAATTCAGTTAGTAACTACTGATTTAGCTTATTATAAGAATGGTGTAGACTTTCAGAAAAGATTTAAGGAAGTGTATGCTGCTGGAACTAAACTTAATATAAATAGTGAGTATGGGAGAAAAGAGGAAAGAACTGTCTACATAAATGATAATATACTTACCTCTCCTACTTATAGGACTCTTGATGCCTCTATTAGAAAATCCTATGAGGAAGGTAGATTAAGTAAAATGGATTATGACTCTATAATGTACAAGTTTAGGAATATAAACTCTACTGATGGGCAAGCTTATAGATCTATTAGTTCTTATCGGGCTATTATGGATATGTTAGGTTCTTGGACTCCTAGGATGCAAAAGGCTTTTGATAATCTAGTAAATGATAATTGGGATATATCTGACATTAATGTAGTATGGCAGACAATAAAACCATTTGTATATAGCCAAGTTGATACTCCTGATGGCTTAGGTGGTTCTATTAAAGTACCACATCAAAATAAGAACTCAGAATATCTCCTGTTAGCTACTTACCAAACACTAAACACTGTTCTTAACTCTTCTGCCCAGTTAAAAGGTATGAATAGGTTTATGGAAGATTATGGTATTGATGTAATACAATTTGAGTCTGCTGTTAAGGTAGGAGCAAGTGGTATAATCGACATAAATACTAATCCTGAAGCCATTAAGGAAGCTAGAAACAACAATGTCTATATCAATGGTAAATATTATGTGATGCCTGATATAGAAGGATTAAGTAATAGTGAGGCTTATTCTAGGATAAAAGATTATTATGATAACCTATTATCTAAGGGAAAAGTATCACAGGACTTATATAATAGCCTAATAGAATACTTACAGACCACTGAGAAGCAGGTATATGGCATATTACATGATAATACTATGGTTAAGGCCAGAGATACTGATGTTATGGATGAGGATGGTTATAATATGACTACTGTCCATAAGCTTAGTTATGAGGATTACATGATAGCCCAACCTACACCTGAACATTTATTTGATGTTGAATCAATATTTGGTTCCCAAACTAGGAACTTGTTAATATCCGATTTACCTGATGATATAGAGGTTACTGTGGAAGGCACTACTGTCAAAGGTAAAGAAGATGTAAAGAGTATGTATTTCTCTCTTATAATGGAGAATCTTCTGGACTCATACAATAAGTTGGATAAGGATCTCTCTACTATAGAGTCTCTGCAAAAAAGGCTATTATCTATAGTGAAAGGCAATCCTAAATATGGTAGAGACATGTTAAATGCTCTTGAGATAATAGAGCATGATGGAAGAAAGGTATTTAATATGCCATTCAGTGATCCTACAGTCTCTAATAGATTCCAAGAATTGATGCTGTCCATGTTCAAAAACTCTATTACCAAACAGTATATTAATGGGGCTTCCTGTATATTAGTGTCAAATTTTGGTTTCACAAATGAGTTAGAAGTAGTTAGAAAAGAAGATGGTAGTGTAGAAGCTGTGGAATGCTATCTTCCTGCATATAGCAAGAAGATGTATGAACCTTTCCTGAAGGAAACAAAGAATTCTAATGGTAATACAGTAGGGTATGAAATAGACTATAGTAAAATCAAAAAGGAAGATGAAAGTCTTCTGGATTTTATAGGATATAGAATACCCACTGAAGGTAAGTATTCTATGCTTCCATTAAAAATCAAAGGATTCTTGCCTCAACAAAATGGCAGTACTATCATGTTACCTGCTGAAGTTACTACTTTGTCAGGCTCTGACTTTGATGTAGATAAGCTATTTATGATGTTACCTTCATTTGATTTGAAGGATGGTAAAATCAATAGGATTAAATATGATACAAGTAAAAGTGTAGCAGATAATAATAAACAGCAGAGGGATAATGCCATTATACAAATAGCATTGGGCATTCTTAGGAACAAAAATGTGGGAGAGGATTTACAAAATCCAGGTAATTTTGATAAGTTGAAACATGAGGCTAGGATAAGTGACATTGTTGTGAATCCTACATACTTGAATAGTTATATTGATAAGTACGGTATAAAAGTCCCTAAAGGAGATTATACTAAAGTGATTAAGCATCTTCTCAATAATTCCTTGGATAACCTTGATGATTTCCTCAAAGAGGTTAAGCAGGAAGATAATGTCCTTACATTAGATACTTTTATCAAGTATCATAACCAGAATATGACTGGAGGTATATTGATTGGTATATATGCCAATAATACTACCATGCAGGCTAAATTCCAAGGTAGAAGGTTAGGTATAAAGGATGGGTATGAGTTTACTGTCAATGATAGGATTATAAAAAGTCTTACCAACATATATACTAAAGAAAGTATAAATGGTAAGACTATAGACACTAAAATATCTAAAAATTGTGCACAATTCTCTGCTGCTTCTGTAGATAATGTTAAGGACCCTGTATTGGCCTCCCTCATGCAAAATAAGAATACTGCCTATATGGCAAGCTTCATGCTTAGGGCAGGTATGAGTATTCCTGAAATAGGAGCTATGTTCAATATACCTATAGTAAGGGAATGTATCAGAGCCACATCCAATATCAAAACATTGAAATCTTATATAACCAAGTATGAAAAGAACTTGGCAGATTTAAAGGGATTGGATCATTATACAGCTAATACTTCCTTGGATTTCAATACACTAGATATGATGAATGCTACTGCTCTATTCTATGATTCTAATTATATGGACAGTATAAGTGATGATGAGAAGGCTGATATATATGAGAAAGTCATTTCTTATGCAAAAGGATTCCAGTATGTATCCAATCTGGCTAAGGCAGTAAATGATACAATACAAGCTTATAGGGCAGATTCCCCTAATGGAGCCATAGGAAGAAGTGTAGCACTAGCAAAAAGACAGACTATGAATATAGATAGGCTAATCAGAATTTCACAAAGGGATGACTATCCTATTTATGGAATAGAAGAAGTTATCAGCAATGACTTCTTAACTCCTAGCATGGGCATTAATGAGATGAGAGAAAAACTTATGAGTTCTAATATGCCTATGCTACAGGCATTTTATTCCTTGGGGATAGATTTAGGCATGAAAAGAATGTCTGAGTATTTTATAGAGGCTTCTCCTTATGTTGATGATATAATCAATGAAATACAGTACAACTATAATACTCCTCTAAATAGTGAAGCTATAGAATCTATCTATAGGGCTGTATTGCAATTCTCCTTGAGTAATACTGAATTATTTGGTGATGATTCAAGCATGACACTTGAAGAAAAGAGGAGCTATTATATAAATGAGTTTCCTGATGAATTTAAAAGAATAGTCAATAGGAATCCTGATATAGCATCATTACCCTTTATCAAAAAGCTCAGGTCAAATTCATTTGATGGCATCACAATGAAGGACTCAGCTAGGAACACTTCATATCTGAGGGAATTACTGATGAATAGTGCAGATACTTTATTATACATGGATAATCTTGAAGCCCAGAAACTAGCTATTGGTTTGTTCAGGTACAGTTATTATAAAGAAGGGCTGAAGTTTGGTCATAATACATTCTCCCAATACTTCAGTACTGTATTTAAGAATGCTTTTCCTGAGTATGCTAATACTCTTAGGGATTTACCTATGGTAATAGGAACTGACTTTAGATGGGATAGGCTCATACCCCAAATATATGCCAATAATCCTTCACTAGCTCCTGTTATAAATGTTAGTAGTAACTCTTATACTGATAACACCTATAGTACTATAAATATCAGTAGCTCAGCAGTATCTAATCCTAATTCAGGAGGATTACAGCCATATAAATATATTCAGGATATGAATGATAATTTATATAGACTCAATGAAGGTACCGCAGGTAACAGTGTAGTTACTTATAACAGGATATATACCAGTCCTGAAAATGGCATCTATGATATAAATAGGGACGTCAATGATATGGTTACAAGTTATGATTCCTATACTAATAAATATAGTAAGGATGATAGCACTAAAACTAATCTAAGTTTGGATTATTCAAGAGCTAACAACCTTGTAAGTAGTCCTATAGAGGTGTATGATTCCATAGATGATATATTGGATTACTTGACAGACTTTAACCCAACAGTGTTTAATGCTGAAATTAATGAAGCTAAAAATGCTCAGGAGGAAAAGTATAGTGCACTTGAAGGATTACAAGAAGAGGGATTAAAACCATGTAAAAAGTAAATAGAGTTATAAGAATATTTAAAAGTTTTAGTAATATGTCAGAATCTTGTGTGTATGCTCCTAAAAAAGGAGTTAAAACCTTTTATTCCTTACAAAAGGAGTTTGGGTATGATATGGCTTGGAAGATTTATGGTATAGGAATGAACCCTAAATTTAAAAATGATTATAAGGACTCTCTCAGCTTAGATGCTGAGGGAGTTCCTACTGTGGATTCCTTACTTAGCAATGAGGTTATAGTAGGTTTTCTAGGTAATAGGATTAGTAAATTATTGGAATCCAAATATAAACCTAGAGAAGACACTGTAGAAAACTATTACTTGGCCTTGGAAGATGCTAAGAAATTTAATAAAGAAAGTCCCTACAATAAATATTTTACTGCTACAATAGGCTATGATACAGATAGTAAGCTACATCTTATATATAACAGAAAATCAGGCTCCGCTGATAAAAAATTTTCTGAACAATATTCTGTAGCTATTCTAAATAGAAAGCTGTCTAATATACTATCTCCTTTAGGAGTTACTGTGGGATTACTAAATAACATAGAACAGAATTCTGGGAGAGTGGGAGTCACTGATTTCACAGTAGCCAAGGATATAGCTAATGATTCTGTATCAATGATTAGGGTAGCTAATAATATGGAAGGAGCTAAAGCCTTAAGTGAGGAATTTTCACATCTTGTTATAGGTGCAATGAGAGATCAACCCTTAATAAGAAGGAATATAGATAATCTAGCTAATGAAGATACTCTTAAATTAATCTTAGGTGATAACTACCAAGATGTTTATAATTTTTATAGTGGAAATTTACAACTTGTAGCAGAGGAGGCTTTAGGGCATATCCTACAAAGTAAACTATTAGAAAAGGCTGAGGGTAGTAATCTTACAGATAGGCTAATAAAGTTTATACAGAATAAGTTTAAGAATATTAGTGAAGATTCTATTACCAAGGCAGTAATAGAGGCTGAAAATATAATGAGTGACATAGCCTCGAATGTCCTTAACAACACCCTGCAATTAAGTAAGAAGGACATTATAGGGTCTCAAAGAGATGTACAGTTTAATGCTTTGAGTGATAGGGTTGCTAGAAATATAGATATACTTAAAGAAGCTATAAATACAGAGGCTAAAAGATTAAAGATTGCAGCTGATAATGATAATACTAAAGATTATATAAGGGGAACTATAAAGAAGCTAGATATTAGTATAGCTAATGCAGATACCACTTTAGGTATAATGATATATGCTGATGAGGCTTTGAAGTCTCTCAAATATGCTAGTAATCAGTTAAATGAATTGTCTATCTCTTCCTCTAAAGATAAGTTTAAGATACTGAGAGGCATTAAGTCCTCTATCCAATCCTATAGTAGATTCATAGATGATTTGAATGATTTAGCTCTAGATGAAGAAAATGAAGAAGGGGATGACTTTGTGAGAGATATAACTATTGTAGATGATAATGGTAATGCTAAGATAGTCACTGTTAAAGACACACTTAAAGGACTTAATAATTTATATAAGTCTGTAAGTAGGAGTTATCTAAAGGTCGTAATACCTTCATTTGCTGAGTTCTTGAGACCTATATTAGGAGATGAGATTACTTTGGAGCTAGGGAAAGATGCAGGCAAGAAAGTGAATATAGAGGAGTTATTAACTAAATCTGAAAGTGATATAACATTTTTAGATAGATGGCTTGATAGTATGGGAAATTCCTCAGATATATTACTAAGGGCCTTTGATAAAGTCTATAAACAAGCCATGGATAAGGCAAGATTAAAAAGTATAAAGGATTTTAGGAGGATACAAGCCTTGAGAATGAAAGCTGAATCCATGGGAATAACCAACTATGATTGGTTATTTGAAAAATATGATGATGGCAGCCTTACAGGTAATTATATAAGTGAAGTGAATTATTCTCAATACCAGAAGGATGTGGATAAAATGGAAGAGAGGCTTAATTCTAAGTATGGTAAAAACCCTAAAGGAGAATCCTTGGAAGCCAAAAAGAGGGAAAGGGAAGACTGGTATGATTCCCATACCATATTATCTGCATTAGGTAAAAGGATACCTAATAAATCCTATAATAATGGAGCTTTTAACAGTTTAACTGCTGTACAGAAAGAAATAAGAGAGGAATTCCTTGAACTTAAAGAAGAATTTGATAATCAGTATCCTCCTAATAGGGTTAATAAATTAAAGGCTATCCAACTAAGAAAGGATGGAGTACAGAGGTTTATAGATTCCTCTAAATCCCCTAGCTCTATCTGGTCTAATATAAAGGAGCATTTAGGTGAAGAGTTTTTAGATAGGGCAGATGATGATACCATGTTTGGTGATACTACAAGAGGAGGATTAACAGACTTTGCAGGGAAGGAATTTATGACACTTCCTGTATTATTCACCAATAGATTGGAAAATCCTGATGAATTAAGTACGGATATATTTGGGTCACTAATGGCTTATACATCAGCTTCTAATAATTATAAGGAACTTGATAATATAATAGACCCATTAGAAGTAGGTAGAAGTGTAGTAACTGATTATAGGAAAGTCAAATCTACTAGAGGAGGATTAAACCTAGTTGAGAAATTTAATGTACTAGGTACACAATTCCAAAATGATATATTGGAGGGTAATGGTTCTAATATAGAAAAGAGGTTGGATGATTTCTTTGCATCACAAATATATCATAAATATCTTAAAGACTCTGGGGTAATAAATGTCCTTGGCACTAAGTTAAATAAGAATAAGCTAGTATCTTGGATTATGAGAGGGTCATCATTAGCTCAGCTCGGATTTAATTATCTTACTAATTTATCTAATGTTGTAACAGGCGTGGCTATGCAAAATATAGAAGCTGCTTCAAGGCAGTATTTTAATGTTAAGGAATTAGCCAAGGCTGATAGGATATATGCTAAGCTCATAGGAAGTAACATAGCAGAATTCAATAGTAGAAATAAAACTAATAAGCTTTCTTTATTTAATGAGTTATTTGATATTAGGAATGATTTTGATAATATAACTCATAATAGTATGAGAAAAAGTCCTCTGGCTAGAATATTCAGTTCTGAAATTGCTTATTTAGGACAGAGTGCCGGTGACCATTGGTTATATCTTAGAACTGCTATAGCTATGTCTTTAAGAGAAAAGGTTAATGTTCCTAATAAAGGTACAATGTCATTATGGGATGCTTTACAGGTAATAAACTCCTTTGGTAATAACAATAAGATAAAAGAAATGATATTACCTGAAGGAACCACTGATAGTAATGGTAATTTATTTGATATAGGTAAATTTAGTAGAAAAATAGCTCATGTTAATCAGTCTCTATTTGGTATATATAATACTGATGATAGAAACGCAGCACAAAGGGTTATTTTAGGCAGATTATTACTCCAGTATAGGAACTGGATGAAACCTCAATTTAATAGGAGATTTCAAAAAGCACAACTTAATCTTGACACTGGTGATGTAGAAGAAGGGTACTATAGGACATCATTCAGAATATTAACAGGATTGTTAAGAGGTCAATATCAATTAGGCAGTATATTGAAAAACTTATCTGATAATGAGAAATTTAATGTAAGAAGGGCTATTACAGAAATGGTACAGTTGTGTGCTATAGTAATACTTGCAGAATTCATTGAGTGGCCTGATGATAGGAATAGACCTTGGGCCTTAAAATTAGCAGAGTATTCTTCAAGGAGACTGGAACATGAGCTAGGTACACTAGCACCTTCTCCTATAATGTTGCAAGAGATGTTGAAGACAGTTAAATCTCCTGCGGCTTCCATAACTCAAGTACAGAATCTGGTTAATTTATTCACTAGTTTGATGGACCCAAGAGATTGGAGTAATGAAATTGAATCAGGTAAGTATGAAGGGCTAAGTACTCTGGAGAGGAATTTATTAAGATCTGGTTTGCCTGTAGTATCACAATATAACCAATTACAAAGACTTATATATGATATCGATAATAGTATCAATTACTATGCTAGGCCTTAAAAAAAAACTAATAGATTATTACATAATAAAAAAAAAATAGGGAAGTGTTTAGCTTCCCTATTTTTTTTTTAATTAAGACATTCAAATAGAATCTCCTTTTCTTCTAAGGTCATGTTGTTGAATGTTTCTATTGATATATTCCTTTCAGAGAGATATTCCCTTTGTTCTGCACTAAGATTACCATATTCTAGCTTGTTCATATGATAATATCTTATATCATTAGCTTGCTTTACAATAGGATTAAACCTAACTGAAGTTACCACATACCCCTTTTTAGTACTATTATAGTAGCCCTTTATATCATAACCTTGGGCTAACATGGAATCTTTTAGCTTGCCCCAGGCATTATTTACTGATACCCTTGATCTGTTTATAATATGGTTATTTACCCTAGTATCCACTACTGCCTGTATATCTTCTTTGGTAAGTTCCTTATACTTGACAGTATTGCTTGTATTAGGTTTTGTATTAGAATATGCTCCTTTGGATATATTATGGTATAAATCATCCAAATAATTTTCTTTACCTCTTAGTTTGTTTATAAAACTCTTCAACTTATACCATACTCTCTTTAAGAAAGATTCATTATCCTGCATATATCCCCTGAAATCTTCAGCCATTTTTTCTTCAAGCTCAATAGCATCAAGGTTACCCCATCTATGTTTAGCTGCATTGTAAGCCTGCTTTATATCTTTGTCATCAATAAGCATATTGAACACATAATGGAAGGCCTCATGATAGGCAGTACCTTTGGCAGCTTTCTTGTATAGAGTAATAATCCCATTCTTAAATTGTCCCCAAGCATATCCTGTAGGAGTCTTGATTATGGTATCCCTTAGGATTATAGCTTCTTCATTAGATAATTGTGGTAATAACTTTCTTACCCTTCTAATTTCCCTATTTAAATTGTTGCCACCTATATTATCAGTATCCCTTAATCTATTCAATGGTGATGCTAACGTATTTTTAACTAAGTTATTAAGATCACCTTCAGGCATATTAGGTTTTATAAGGGCATCCAACTTAGATAATTTAGCTTTAAGAATGGGCTCTCTCATAGTAGCTATGTCAGATAATATATTATCTTCTAGCTTACTAAGAAGAGCTTTTCTTTGAGGGGTCCTGAATAGTTTGGTACTTTTTATCCTTTGTAAGGATTCCTCCCTAGATAATACATTAGTGGGACCTTCTTGCTTTAATAAAGCATTAGTTTTTTTATCTCCTTCAAGACCTGATAAAGCCTTTTCAAAATCCTCCATAGCTGTAGTACCATTATCTGAAGAGGCTTGATTAAAGAAGACTGTGACATCCTTAAGAGGCAAGGGTCTATTCTTCTCATGTACCAAGCTATTTACTTGCATTGGATTAGATTTGTCATAATCAAGTACAAAAGGAATAAGGGCTACCTTGGAAGTGCTCCTACCATACTCATCTTTTAATAATGTAGCATAAGAAGATAATTGGTTCGCATAATAATCACTAGTGGATATTTGCTGCCCCCATTGAGGTTGTACATTATCAAATGTAGGAGAATAAAAACTGTAGGCACTTGTCTTTATATCATAAATAAGATAGTTGCCCTCATTATCCACTAATAATAAATCCACTTCCCCCGCAATCCTTCTGCCATCAGGATATTTATGATGCAGTACTAAGTTATTAGCAAATATTGTATAGTTGTTACTTCTAATCCACTGACTTAATTTGCTTAAATAGCCAAGTAATGATGTATAAGCTTCCTCGGATAAGTGCTCAGGCTTTACAGTTTTACCTGTATTAAAATAATCCCTTATCACACTATCTACCTCAGAGCCTACAACTAAAGACCTATTCCCATACCTTGAACTGCCACTAAAGTTTGACGGGAGTAACTTATGTACCCTCTCATACTTATAGTATTTTCCATCCCCTTCTTTAATGAAGTAATAGTCCTTATCAGTTTTAGCCCTGTCTATCTTACCTTGTGCAGGTATTATAACCTTTTCTACAAAATTAACTGCGCTTTTCCTATTCTTATCCCTCATAGCTTCCTCCATGACTTTCTCAGAGTCCTTTATAGTAGTAGCTTTTTTAGGCTCACCTTCAATTATAGGATTAATGGTAAAGAAGTCATTTACAGTATGTAAAGCTCCTACCTCAAGATTTGCTTGTGCTAGTTCTCCAACCATGTTATTATAGGAACTTCCTTCAAATGTGGAGTTAATATACTTTCTAGAAATTTGATAAGGTATATAAGCATTCTCAAAGCCTTCCATAATACTATCTGCATCCAAGATTCCTTTATAAATGGTATCCCAAGATGTGTCAGTATTAAGCCTTTTTATTCTTATAGCTATATTAGGAACATCTTTACTATCTATAACTTCTATATACAAGTCATCTACTGCTATAAGTTCCTTAATCCTATCTTTAAATTTTAATATTGAATCAGGATTACTTAGAGTGGACATATCTAACTTAGACAGTAATGACTTCACCTTTCTATATAAAGAACTATTCTTATTAGCAGAACCTAACAAAGGCATTATGATAGGCACAGGATAGTACTTTCTTCTCTCATCAGATGTTTCTATTAACATAAAAGGTTGTCCTGCCTTAGCTGTATATGAAGGTATTATCTTCATTTCTTCTACAGTTAGTCCCTGTACTTTTCTTCTTCCTGGTTCCATTATCATTGTAGGATTAGGAGAAGAAGTCAAGGCTATACTTAGTTTAAAAGGTCTGCCTCCTGCTATAGTATTCAAAGTACTAAAGTTCTTGGTATCATTAGCATCTGGAGCAAACTTAGGCCTACCTACATAATTCCTGTTAATAGTACTTTCCTTGTTAGGAATGATAATCAAGTCATCAGTATTATCATTTGAATGCTCCTTAGCATAAGTTATAGCTTCCTTATAAAGCTCTGATAGTCCCTCAAATGATTTAAATACATTAATATCATAAGGATTGGCTAAATCTCCTATTATATTGTTGTTTTCATCAATTAATAATAGTATAGGTATATCCTTTGATACAGCCTTATTTATACTACTAGTAAGACTTTTTGAAAAAGCAAATTTTACCTTTTGGCCTCTTTTAACCTCATTATTATTTATCCTACCAAATACATTATTTTCTAGTAGAAAATCATAGATAGTTTTATATAGAGCCTTAGTCATAGGGTCTTTTACCCTCATATAATAAGGGTCATTATTGCTATTATTCCTATGTATAGGTAATTCAGTAGTATTAGGTTTCCAATATCCTTTTATCTCATTAGTATCATTTACACCACTCATTGCACTAGATAATACCTCTTCCTGGCTTATATAGGGAGTGGTAATATCACTATCTTTACTATTACTATCTTGGACATCTGAATTGACTACTTCACTTTTTCCTGTAGAGTCCACACTCTTAGTATCTCCAAACTCCCTAATAACTACATTACTAGGGTCATCAGGACTAGGTAATGACATCAGTTCCTCATTTTCATTACTTAAATTGGCTTTAATCTGCTGTAAGATACCTTTGATTTCGTCATTCCTTTGATACTTGGAATCTAATATGGCCTCTTCTATTTCTTGAGGATTATAACCTCCCTCTTGCAATTCTCTTGCCATATCTTCTTCCTCAGAAGAAGTAATTAAACTAGAAGGGTTATTAAATACTTCTGTATCAAGGTCTAGTAATTCTTCAGGAGTATTACTATATGTTGAAGCTTCATCAAGCATTGCAGCTATTTCACCATACTGTGCATCACTTTCAGATAATAATTTAGCTTGTTCCTTAGCTCTTTCCTTAGTATTAACTATCTTCTTGGCATTACTAACTTTAGCTTTTCTTTCAGCATTTTTTATTTCCTCATCAGTAGCCTCAGTATTAGTTCCATTAAGAATATCCAAATCAGATTGGTTAAAGTTCAAGTCCATTCCATTGAAGTCTAAGTCCCCATTCTCCATAGATTTTACCATCTCAGGTGTGGACATATTATCTATCTGATTATCTATAGATTTTTTGACTGTTTGATTATCAGCTCTTATATGGTCTTCAACTTGCTTGGAAGGATTTTTTAGATACTCAGTCAACTTCTTACTATACATCTTTGAAGCATTGCCTAACTTGTTAATATCATCAAGTTTAAGCTTGGTACTCTGCTTATCCTCTTCAGACATTATACTACTATCTATGTCATCTATTTCCTTATTAAGCTGTTCAATAAATTTAGGATTAGTAGTAAGTAGGAAAGCTAATTCCTCATCAGGAAGATTTCTAGTGCTCTCTAATATCCTTATATTATGTTGTAAATTTAGTACATTACTGTTGGCTTTATCATATAATTCCGTTCTTTCAATATTACCTGCACCTTCTGCATTTCTTATACTTATATTGTAATTTAATGCAGCATTCAAGTTAGCAATTACCTTACCTAGAGATTCTTTTATATCCTTGGACATGGCTGTTGATCTCTCAGACCAGTTACCTATCTGAGACTTCATCCATGTCAATTCTTCAAGTTGATCATCTGATAATTGTTGCCCTGTATTAATATCAATACTATCCTTAACCTTCTGATACTGTTCTATGGTATTAAGTATATCATCTCTATTTTGGGTAAGCTTATTAATCATTTCCTGCTTACTAGCTTCGTTCCCAAAGTTTGTAGAAATTGTATTATCAGCATTCTTAATAGCATACTGTGCGAAAGGGCCTATTAAATTACCATTCTCCAATACTGTAGTAGTATTTTCAACTATAGAGGAGAGGTTCTCATCGGAAGTATCATAAGCTTCTGATATTAGTGTCTTCAGGTCTTCAATCTTTCCTGCATTGTCAAACATAACAATATCAGATACTAATTGAGCATGTTCTGCATTCTTAAAGTTGAACTCATCGCCTTCCTCAGCAGCTCTATTCATATCATTCTGATACTTATTATGTCTAATGAGGCCTTGATAGTAGTTCTTAAATTCAGGAGAACTAATCCTACTATTCATATAGTTAGCAATTTCATTCTCTCTTGCTATCTTCTCATTATAGTCTCTCCACTTATTTATAGCTCCTCCTTCAATAGTAATGGGAGATTGAAGCTTTCCTTCAGAGTTTCTAATTCCCCTGAATCTTGGCATACCTAATGCACCTGTTAAAGAGCCAATAAGGGACTCTTCCCATACAGAGCCATCATTTACTGTCTCATTGATTCCGTTTGCAAATGATTTAAGCCAGTCCAAAGTCTCTTGTGCAGCTTCTGGGCTAGCCTTTGATTTATAGAAATTGTTTACATCAGTAGAGTAATAATTTCCTGCTATCCTACTTGCAGCACCTTGTGCCATTTCTTCAAGACCTTCAGATAGTGCACCTTTTGTTATAGCCAATGCTGAGCCTAACTTCGTAGTATTAGTAGCATACTCTCCTGCTCTCTCTATTATATTGTTAGTTTTTCTAGCTGTCCTAAATCCATTAGCATATAACTTACCAAATTGCACAACATTAGATGCTAGGAGAACAGGAAGGTTTAGGAGTAAATCTGTATTACCCATCTTCAATCTATCCTCATTTAGCCTGCCCAATACCTGATTATATGCCTCTAACTCCGTATCTGATAAATGGGAGGTGTCACCATTCATAACTCCAAACTTATCATCTAATTGGGCCTTATGCAATTCAAACCAGTCCTTACTATTGTTGAGTGCCTCTATCCTGCCCTCATTTACTGCTGATAATGCTGCACCTACCAATGAAGTTACAACAGCTGGGAATTGTGAAGCCTCCTTAATTATACCTATTGACTGTGCAAGGTTAGAACCTTTACCTATTAATTTTGCTCCTTTGGTCGTAGCCTGTAGTGCTTTTATTCCTCCTCCTAATATTGAGGAGCCTAAATTACCACTATAGAAAGCACCTGCTGTAAAACCTAAGTTCTTGATAAGCTTATCACCTAAGAAGTTAGCAGTGAAGATATTCTCATACCAAGGCTGCTCTTGTTCTGCCCTTGTATAATAGTTAGGTAATGCTTCCTCAGACCATTCATTAACAGACTGCATAGCTTTAGAGAAGTCATTATCCCAAAGACCAGACCATCTACCTTCATTCATTGCAGTTCCTGCTCCAAATATAAGACCTAAGGTACCATCAAGGAAAGTAGTACCTGCAAGTATAGCACCCTTAGCAAGACCTGCTCCTATCTGCGCATACCAAGGTTGATTCTCAGCCCTTATATCTGATAAATTTCTAAATTCCTCTTCATTTATGTGGGAATTGTCAAACATACTATTACCATAGTAATCCCTTCCCCCACTTTGAGTATAAATAGAAGAATGCTCCCCTCCTTCATATATTAAATCACTGGGCTGCACATAGCTTCTTGGATTTCGTATATTAGCAAATATGCTTTCTGAGGCAGCACTTTGATATGCTGCCTCATTAGCTTTTTGTAAATCCCTATATGATTGAGGACCAACTTTAGTTACGTCTATCTCTTTGTATTTTATGTTACTTGCCATATTAATACCATGGTTTTATTTGTTCATCTTCTGTACTGGAAGGTACTACTATTTGAGAACTATAAGCATATATATCTTGTGCTGCCTTCTTCTTTTTATCATCGAGTACCCTCTTATCATTCTCAGTTAATGGTATGTCAGAATATACTATATTACCCTTAGAATCTGTCTGGATATCTCCATTTTCATCTAACATGGGTTGCTTCCCAGTCCTTAATATTCTATCAAAATACTCAGTATTGATTATGGCATTATTTAGATTAATCTCTGCCCCTATATTAATTCCTGAAGGAATTGCTACCCTGATTATATCATTCTTACCTTCTTTGTCAGATTGTAGTATTGCCGTACTACCATATTTGGAAGGCCTTATATTCGTAACTCTATATCCTTCTAAGTCTTCCTTTGTATATGATTTAGTATGGCTCCATCCCTTTTCTCCATCAAATTCTACCCCTTTAAGTACTTTTTCATCATCTTCTGTGGCAGCATTGCTCCACATTTGAGTTAGGTAATTTTTTCCATATTCAGAATCAAGTTGCCTGTCATATTCAGTAGTATGATAAACGTCATAAGAACTTTCTTGTAAAGACTTTTCGTAAGCATTCAACCTTGTTGTCGGGGAGCTCACTGTTTTAGTTGCCTTATTATATCCTCCGATATTAGTATTATACCATGTAGAGAAATAGTTAGGTTTATTGGACATCCTGTTTACCTCTGCCACCATATCATCATAAGAACTTCTTGAAGCTCCGGGATTTTGCTTTTTATAGTTTTCCCAACTTAATACTGGTATTTTAAAATTCCTACTATTTAGTACTTGTTGCCCTTTTTTAGTTAATTGTAACCCATTATTGTTTCTTACTAATAAGCCTTCATCCAAAAAGGCCTTTATTTGTTTATTTCCCTTTGATATTTCTTTAGGGCTTCTTAAAGGTAATGGATTAATCCTGTATTTATTCTCTGCTATTTCAGATGTCCTTAAAGCATTTCTATACTGTAATCTCTGTAAAGGATTCATATATCCTTGATTTTGCAGAGTTTGATATTGAGTGTCTCCTACTGCTCCCCAAGCACCTTGGTTTGCCCAAGAATATATAGCTTTTAAAGCCTTATCGTCCTTCCAATCTCTTACCTTACTTGTAGTGACTGCATCTTCAATTATCTTAGTTAGAATGGGGGAAGCATCAGGATTCCTCTGGATGACATCCAATACTTCCTGAGTAGTAAGACCCTTCTTCATTGCAGTCTCAAAGTATTGACCTCCTAAAATACTTCTCCATTCCCTTGGATTCTTATTTATCTCTTTTGTAAGTGCAGAGGCCGCATTTTGCACTTGAGCCATAACCATTTTACCTGAAGCAACATCATAATCTAGTTGGGGATTTCTTATATACTCATCAAGACTTGTAGTTGCAGCATTCCTACTAAATATTAATGATGGGTCTTGAAGAAGTGATTGTTGTTGTTTTTCTGCTTGCTTCTGTCTTGCTGTATAGGCTTGTTCAATAGGAGTTATCTCCTTACTGTACCTTGCTCTCATATTGAACATATCCTTTCTACTTGCAGCATTAAGTCCCTCTCTTGCTAACTGACCTACTTGCTCTTCAAGGTCATTTGCATAGGTCTTGTACATCTTGTAAGCATAAGGGTCAGTCTGTTCATTAGCCATTTCCTCCCATACACTTGCCTTAGTAGCAAGCTCCCCATACTGGTTCTCCAACTCTTGATGAGCAACAGTTGCAGATTGTACAGGCTGCAACATTTCTGCATAAGAAAAGGGCCTGAATTTACTTCCTGAAACTATATAATTAGCCATATTCTATCTTGTTAATAAGCGTCCTCCTTTGGACTTCATTTTCTTATAATTTATTCTACCTCTATCATCTATAGAATAATACTTTGATGGGTCAGTATTTAACATATTCCTATTATATTCCTCCCACCCTATATTACCTAAGTTATCAAAGAAGTTGGTAAGATTAGCTGACCTAGCAGCTTCTGTTGCTCTCTTTATATCCTCTTTCATCTTAGCTGAGGCCATCATAGCTTCAAGTCTTGCCCTATCTTGACCTAGATTAGCCATATCAGCCTTTAAAGCAGCCTCACTATTAAACATGTCAGTCTGCCTATTAAATCCTTGAACTCTCTCTCTTTGAGAGGCATTATACTCTTCAGCTTGCCTATAGAAGTCTCCTATATTCTTTTGTGTATTATAGTCTGATGCAAGTATACCTGCCATAGCTACTGCCCTATTACCACCTGATGTATCCCTTATAGCCCTTCTAGATGCTGCTGAATGGGCAGCTAATTTATTAAGATAATAACTCCTATCTAATGGTTTGTATGTTAAGTAGTTACCCACAGGGGATGATTTTACCCTTCCTAGTGAATTTGCAGCATCCCTAATTATGTTAGCATTTTCATATTCAGGAGAATTACCTGCTAATAACTGCATGCCTGACCCTATCACAGGGGCATATCTTAATATACTGCTATCAATATCTGTTACTCCCCTCTTCTTAGAAGGAGAACTGGAAACATTGCTATTACCACTATTGCTTAATGGAGCACCTTTCCTAGGTATATCTACAGGATATTGCTCTGGCAATGATTCTTCATCATAGTATAGAGGACTTACATTTAACTCACCTAATCCCTTAATAGGCATAGAGCCTTTATTACTAGATATCTTAGTATTAATATAAGAAATTGGTGCAATAGATTCCTTATTCAATAAGGAAAGTATTGGAAGATTGGAATCTACATTATTTGGTATACTATAATCTATAAATGGAATATTAGGTATTTTTCTAGGAACCCTCTTAGCAGTAACAGTTACCTCAGGCATCCTACCCCCCTTATAAGCTCCGGTAACAGGTGTATATGTAAAATTCCCATCCATAATACCGCCTACAGCATACTTATTCTTTGTCTTTTTCATATTGCTTATATTTCTCTGTTTTTCCTGTTCACTAGCAAGCTTACCTAACCCTATAGTTAGTCCATTCTTACTAAGTGGGTCATTAGGCCTTTCTTCACTTTCCTTACTCACTCTCTTTGCAGCCTCAGCATAAGTCAAACTCTTATTATTACCTAGTTTCAGCTTCCTTCTTATCTCCTTTGGGACTATTAATCTATTACTAAACACATAATTATTAAATATTACTTCTCCTTCCTCTACAAGATTAGGAATACCTTCAGAGTCTATACCCATCTGTATACCTTCATTAGGATTACTTTCATGAGAGCCTCCTTCATCTACCTTAATTACCCCATTTGAAAATATTCCTCCATGTGTATTATTATCTAGAAATCCTCCATTAGCATGCTTCCACTTTCTAGCATTTAGTGCAAATGTAGCCATTTTCTTTTGTGATGGAGTACCATGTTCTTTGAACCATGTAGCAGATTTACCTGTTCTTTTCTTCAAAGCCGTGAATTTTCCTCTATTTTCAGGCTTAATATGTATCTTTCCTCCCTCTGAGAAGAAATTCAGAGCAGCAATCTTATCTTGCTGTATATCTAGGTTTTCCGCATTTTGATTAAATGTATTTATTCTATGGAAATTAGCCTCTTTTATTTTTCTATTTAATTCAGCTGCTTTCTTCTTAGCTCTCCTTCTACCTACTAGAGAGCCTATTCCTGATGCTAATCCTCCAAATATACCACCAATAGCTCCTCCTATAGGACCAAGAGTTGACCCAATAGATGCGCCACTAGAAGCTGCACTAAACGCAGAATTTAATGCACTTCCTGCATTGCCTCCTCTTATATCCCTCCATGATATGCTTTCTTGAGGAGTCCATAATGCCCATTGGTCTTCAAGAGTGTCAAAACTAGAAGCAGATGCAGTTGCATTATTATTCTCTTCTATAGTATCTTCAATTCTATTTACAGCAGTATTGTCTATCTGTGCATTCTGTTTTGCTGTTCCAACAATCCCTAGGGCAGTAGAAGCCATGCCTACTACATCTCCAATATTACTGGTATCATTTATACCATTTGCATCATTTATACCTTTAATGGATATAGGGTCTATAGTTTTATTATTTAGCATTTCTTTAGTATTAGACATTCTAGCTTGGAAATTAAGAGTGTCTCCTTCAATATAATTATCTATAGGTATAACTCCTCCATCCCATAATTTCCTATTCCACTTATTTACAGTATATAACTTGTCTCTTTTCATAATATAATTATTTACTTATGCAAAAATACAAAAAATAACTTATACGTACAACAGATTATATAAAACAATAATAGTAGGCAAAGTTAATCTATTATAAAGATTAATCTGCCTACTATTATAATTACATGTAATAAATTACATCAAAGGAGTTAATAGTCATTTTCTTCGTTCCTGGACTATTATTAGATAAAGTTATCTTAGACCACATATTCCTTATTCTATCTCTACCTCCATTTATTCTTGGAATATTAATACCCCATAGCCTGAACTTTCTCTTTAATGGTGAAGGTATACCCATTCCTCTATTTTCAAGCCCTGATTCAGCTATTTGATATTCATTCTCTGCCTTTATGGTTGTAAAAGGAAATTCTGTAAGTAATGTATCACCTTCAAAAAAGTCACCTCTTACACTAAGGTTAGTAAATACCTTATCATTATTAAAGCTAGGGTTAGATATAAAAGACATACTATATCCCTTCTCACTTCCAAAGAAACTATTGTATTCCCCAGCGTGTAATTTCCAAATATTAGAATCACGTATACAATACATATCTCCCTTCATATTAAAATATCCGTCAATCTTGGAATAGTCCATAAAGGATACAAACTGTTTCAACTTCTCTGAATACATTAGGGATTCCTTAGCATTTGAGTAATATAAGTCTCCCAGTCCAGTATCATACATTACAGTAAATCCTTTATAATCTTTAGGAGAATATTTAGTAAATATATCCTGATTATTTATCCAAGAAACCATACCAAGATTATCAGTCAAGTTGGTAACACTATTTTGATTTATCAAGTATATAGACTGGGTATTGCCATCCATAAAGTATATGCCATTAGGTGTTACTACAGTAGACCATTTATTTTGACATCCTACAGTCTGACTTAGATACCTTATTCCTTGCATCTGAGTACCATTACTAATTTCAACAGGTACTCCATCAGAGACTGGGAGTAAGGATCTATTATTATATAATAGCACTCCTACAGCTTTTTCTTGAAAACAGTAAACATTATCATCTAGAACCTTTAATGATTCAATAGACCCACTTCTACTATTTATATCATAGGAAGAAGATAATAATATATTAGTCCACTGGTCAATGTTACTGTTATTAATTTTAGGAGAGGACCATACTATTTCACTTGGAAATAAAGTATTACTAAGTAGTTCATCATCATAAACCCTATAGGTAAAAAAGTCATTACCCTGATCATATACACTGTTTCTCTTATTAAAGTTGGTTGGCCTTATAGAGGTATTATCTTTTAAGCCTCTATTCTTACTATATATACCATCAAGATTAATCCTAGTTTCTACCATAAAGGAGAGTACCTCTACAAGTTGGTTGGTACTTTCTTCACTAAAGGGATATGTTTTTAGACAATCATATCTTTGAACATAAGTATCACCTTCACTCCATACAAGCTTTATTTTCGTATCTGACTCATTAAGAGTAACCTCATTACCTCCAACTACCCATGAATTATTTTGTATTGCTGAGTCTGAAGTCCCCCCAAACCTATTAACAGGCTCATGATATAACTCACCTAGGTATAGAAATCCCGAACACCTTCCCATATAAAACATGAGTTCAGTATTAGTACCTTCCAATACACTAATATTTAAACTATGTACCTTTGGAGTTGAAAAGAATCTGTTTTTGCCTGATGAGCCTTGAGAAATACTCACCATATTTATTGCCTCATTGCCCTTCTTTACTCTTGGAAGAATTTCAGCTTGATTCTCATCATAACCTAATCCAATTGCAAAGTGTGGAGTAGATTTATAACTTATTCTTGGATAATTAGTGAACTTTACTTTATCATGAAAGAAATATCCCATACCTAAGGGGCCATTGCACATTACATTCTGAAGGTCAGATGTAACTTCTTGAGGAACTGGCTGAGTTAATCCGGGTGCAATTTCTATATCAAAATATTCATTCTTCCTATATCCACATGTTAGATAATATCCTTCTACATTTCTTTCCTTTCTTTGTAGATAATAGTCATTATATTCATCACCAAAGTTTAAATAAGTATTACCCTTCCCTGAATAGGTTGGTGCTAATAGCATCGTATCTACATTACCATAATAGTTTAATTCTCCTATCTTCTCTAATTCAATATTTTCAGAATTGAACACTGCTACACCTTTAAGATTAAGCTTGGTATTCCATGCCTCATTAAGATAAGTATTAAAAGGAGAAAATCTGAGATTAGATATTATCTTTTTTGAGAGTACTGACCTATCATCACCCGTAGTAGAGAAAGAGCCTGCCCTTTGCCATGGGTATACTGTACATGCAGCTATATAAAAACTAGTAGCATCATCATTAGACTGTATTTTGTCTATAAAACTGGGTGAAGATGCTAAGGATCTCCATCCTAATGGACCTCTTTGGTCACTAGTTACTTCAACGAGACCAGGAAATGACATACCTGGATGATTAGTGTATGTGCCAGTAGGTTTAGACAATTCCAAGCTTATTTTGGACTGGTTTCCTTGTATTGGTATCATACCTATAATTCTAAACTTGACATTATCAAGATTTGTAGAAGCAATAGATTCATTAAATTCTAGTTCAGGAGAATTAAGTGTGACCACATTTTCATCTATACCAAAATGGTTTGACCTATTTTCAACATAGAGACTTAAAGCTTGTTCATTACTAATATCTGCGAAGGGTGAATCCTTCATAGTAAACATATTATAATCAGGAAGAAGTATTCCCTGAATCTCACTACATCTACTTCTTTGCTCAGGTATTGGATACCAATGCCTAAATTCAATCCAACTACCTTGGTTTATAGTTACTGCTCCAGACTTGGATGTATCAATTTGCTTAATACTACTACTAACTTCATCATAGTAGTCCATACCAGATGTGTACCATTGTGATATAGTGGATCTTTTTTTCTCTTTATCACTTAAGTCATTTACATTTTTCCATAGAGTATCTACATCATAATACCATAAATTTGCAGACTCGGAATGTTCTGGCACTATTTCTCCTATATCAACTGGAGCCATTGGTCTAAAGAACCATGATGCTTGTACATCAGGTGAGTGATTAGCCCTATCCTTTACATTAAATACAGTAGGGCATACTACTCCTTGTGCTATGCAATCTCTATCAGCTATAGTAGGAAAGACCACCACAGGCCTTGCAGATATAAATCCCTTATCTGTTAAGTCCTTCACAGTAGTAGGTAGCTCCATTATTATAGTATTCTTACATAAGCAATCTCTAGTCTCATTCTTACCATCATAAAGTATCGTAGAATATTTAGGAGGGTTTTTTATCTTATAGTCAGAAATGTATACTACTGGAGACCATATTCCATGTGAATTTTTAAATTGTACACCTAACCGATAAGTATCTAAGTACTTAAATCCCTTTATCTTTGATGAATCATATCTAAGCTGATTATTATAGCTATAATAAGAAGTGTGCTGCGATGAACTTTCTAATAATACATCAGTTTCAACATATTGCTCAATAAAAGGCAGGCTACTCTCCAAGTGCTTTGAAATGTCTTCCTTCAATGACTCTAATAGTTCTTTATCTAATGTACTAGCAGATAACTTTATATTCCCAAGAAATAAAACATTATTTTTCACAGCCATTGTATATGGATAAAATATCTCTCTATTTTTAAGGAGTATCTCCGTTGGATCTACAGATTCTCCTCTACCTGAATCTATTATTTCAAAAGATATAGAATCCCTATATACAGCTTCATGTATTATTTGCTTCCAAGTTTTTGTAACTATACTTTTGGTTACATTAGGTATTGGATACACTGGTTTTCCTTCCTTTCTTCCGTCATAAGCTCTATATCCATAATAACCTCCGTCAAATAAATACCAATTAGTGCCTTTATATTCTCTAACTCCAAATGGAGTTATAAAAGCATTAGAAGCTTCTTGTGGAAACTCGTTACAATCAAATCCTCTATTCCAATCATCTGTTGGAGGGTTTTCTCCATAGGATTCACTCGGTGGATATTTTATTACATTCCCAGATGAGATATATAGAAAGCCATAACTATTTCTAAAATCTTTTGATGAAGATTCAGTACCATTATTATATGGGGGAGGGACTATATAAGCTGCAAATCTTCTTTTGAAGTATTCATTATTAGCTATAGGTTTCCATTTCCATTTAGTTATCTTTCCTATAATTGTATATTCCTGCCCTTTTCTACTATTCTCTTTATAGTATTGTATAGGACTACCATCCTTATATACTATAAAATTCTTTAATCTTTCACTTTTTACAGCTATGTATAAAGGTTCTGAGTTCCTATTTAAATAATCTCCTCTGTATGGACTTCCCCAATTTTTAAGAGGGTTACCTTCATCAAGTAGTATATCATAGTCTGGAGTTTGGACAGGGTCTTTAAATCCAGAACTTTTAACTATATATATACGAGGAGCTATTTGACCCTTCTTAAAAGATTCCCACTCCCCTGATGTATAGTCAGTAGATATTCTTACATTCTTAGGGACTTCGAGCCTATTAGTCATTTTATTGTAACTATATACTACCTGACCTAATAGGGGGTCTAATGATGAATTATTATCATATACAAGGTCGGTAAAGGAAGACCCTGTATCTGGGTATGCCTCTTTAGCCCCCTCTGCTGTATATTGCTTATATACTTCTATTTCAAACTCTGATTCCAATTCATCATAATACCTTCTAGCAACTAACCATCCTCCTGCTGGACCTGACCCTCCAATTTCAGTTGTACTAGGTGCCCTCTTCATTGATAGATGGACCCATTCTTGTTGGACAGATGTATTAGGTTCAGTAGGTTCTAATTCAGCTTGGTCTGCTTCAGTTACCCATCCAGAAGTTTTATTCTCTTCTTTAGTAGTAAAAGAATCTGTTTCAAGTATTGCAAAATACTGCTCAAGTAGGTATTTATGTTCAACCTGCACATCAGGTGCTACAGTATTTTGTTCATAAAAATCCCAATACCCCTCTGTTTCTGCATAAGCTATGGTTTGAAGGTCATTCATGCTTCTATACTTAAGGGTAGGAGTAGAAATGCTTGCATCACGTGTAAGTAACTCTACTGTCATAGATTCTGGATTTACATCATCCCAAATATAGAAACTATGATGCTCAGTAAGTATAATATCATCTTCTCTGCTTTCAGGGTAAGTATTTTCCTCCCATCTTTCTGATACTAATATTTTATTTTTCTTTATAGGAAACTCATTAACTAATTTAGTTATTGGTTCACTATCCAATGATGTTCTAAATATAGAATATACCCTTACATAATTAAAGGAGGTATCTAGGTCTACTCCTTTAATTACAAAGCTATTTGAAGTAGACTCTTCAGGACTTCCTGCTCTATTACCCTTATAGGTGTAATATAAGGGGGACACATAAGCTATATTGGACTCTTGGCCAAATTTATCAATGTATGTAACTACATACTGTATAACCCCAGAATCAAATTGTCCTCCATTTGGATTATTAGTTACTGTAAATGTCCCAGTATTATTTATACTAGGTATAATATCAAACATACTGGAATTTTTACCATTATGCTCTTCAAGAATATTAATAAATCTTAGTTGATTTATTCCATCTACCCAATATACCTTTATTATCTGCTCTCCTTCAACATGCCCAATACACTCTATTGGATTACTAATCGAAAAGTTAAGATTTCCTCTATATAATATTGAGGCATTAAAGATATTATCTGAATATTCAAATTTGTAGATAGTATCTTCGCTGACTCCTTTTGTGAATATAACAAGGTATTTATCAATATAACAGCTGCCTAATATAGTTCCTTCTATGGATGTAATATTCTGCTCATTCCATATAGCACCAGACCAATTAATGTCTACTTTCCCTGTACCTTTTTCATTTGATATGGTATATAAGGAATTATCTGAATCAATTCCTAATCTTATATTATGGGCATCGATAGCCATATCAGGCTTAAAAATACTTACAGCAGCATCTTTTGTCATTCCTCTTATTATGTGTGAATCTATCTTCTTCATATTATTGTAATCTTATTTTCTCCTTATCTCCTAAAGATTTAAATCCTGAATCAAACTCACTTACTTTTTGAATTAGGGCGCACCAACTATTCTTAATACTTTCCATTTCTGATATAGAAGGTATTGTAAATTCTGACTGTAATTGGCCTGCTAACCAAGCATATTGTTGCTGAGTATTCTGCAATACAGCAGGTGTAATCTTGCCTATATCAAATAGGATAGTAAACTCTTCCTTTTTAATATAAGCTTCAAGAGCCTTTAAGAACACAGGGTTATCAATAAGTAAAGGAAACCCATCCTTATCTATTGGAATCGCCTTATATGATACTAGCACATCTCCTGTCTTGAAGGACACATATAACACTTGTCCTTGTGTTTTGAAGGATAATTCTTGGGGTAATCTATATCCTGTAACTCTGTCATGATGCTCTCTTGGCATAAAAGTATCTGTCATACTTCTAAGACAGATGCCAGTTTCACATTCCTTAATTTGATTAATAGATATTAAATCGCAAGGAAGCCTAGCCCTGAAGTTCTCTATATGTATGAACTCTTCTTTATCTTGGTATAACTTAGGCATACCAAAAATACCTATGAATGTTATTGTGTAGGATACTACTTGCTCTAGAGTCAAATCTTGGAGTAATGGATGCTTTTTTAATTCATCAAGTATCCTCCTAATATTTATATATTGATAATCATTAATCATTTCTATTCAATTTAAAAGCGTCTAACTTTCCTTCTTTTATTCTCTGTTTTAACCTCTTCTTCAGCTCTCTATTGACGTTAAATTCATAGAAGACCTGATTATTATAATCTGCTAGTTGTTTATTGTAGTAGACTTTAAAGATTTCTTTTTCCTCCACTCTAACTAGTGTTTTTTCCTTATAGGCTTCCTCATCTTCATACCATAATTTAAGAGTTTTATCCCAATCTATAGGTAGATTGGTTTTAACTTTCTTACCATCAAAACTAATTCTTGCATCGTATTTTCTTAGCTCTATTCTGCCCATTCTATGTGGTAACTTAATATCATTACCATGAAGGAAACTATCAGCTAAATAATCATTGACTTTCCTTATAATACTATAGAACTCATGTTCTGTAAGACATCTTCCTATATTAAGCCAATTATTCTTTCTTATCCACTTATAAGATGAGTAAACTCCAATTGAGTTAGTAACTTTATGTTTTCTTGAACTACTCAGATGCTGAACTTTAGACTTAAATTCCTCATAAGTCATGCTTCACCTCCCAATCTTAAATTATCTTCTTGCCTTGATAAGGCACTATATCCATTATTTAGTTGTTACTTCTGATGAATCATCTTTGGCATTATTTTCCTCATCCTTCTTAACATACTTAGCACCTAGTAACTCCTTTACTACTAATTCCACTAGTAGTGGCACAAGACTTCCTTCAATTGGAAATGTCCTATCTAATATATCACACTCACTATCATCACACGCTAGTTCAGAGGCTTTATTAGAATCCTCAAATATTGCAGTTACCTTTACTTTTTCAAGATAAAGAAATTGAGGATTCGCAGAAATCAGATATAAATGATTATCTGGAGCTAAAGAGCAATATATTATATTCTGTAAATACTTGTTATGTCCTACATACTTCATTCTATCTCTTCCTATGAAAGTTATAGTATCTTGATAAAAATTTACTGGAAAAACCCTAGTATTACTGATATTTAATATATTAGGTAGCTCATCCTTACTCACAAGATACTCCCTATTACAAGAATCATAAGGGAAAGATGAGGGTTTCAAATCCAAGCATATAGTTTGATAATTACTCTCTGATATATGCTTTCTAACATCAGAGTATTTTTGCCTTATAAGAAATACTCTATAATTATTTAACAGGGATATAACATGATTCTCATTAAAAGTAGAATCATCAGATATATTCTTTGTCTCATCTAAGCATAAATAAACTAATTCTCTATAAGTCATAGTTATATATATTCATTAATGATAAAAAAAAAACTATTGCAAATATAATCATTAATAATTAATATTGCAATAGTTTTAGCTGATTTATTTAAATAAACAAATATATAACTTATATGGAATATATTCTAGGCTCATCTTGTTGTGTAAACCTAATTATATCATCTTCAGTTATTTTCAAGTACTCTAAATCTCCATTAACATCTACTGGAGAATCTTTGGCTTTAGGATAAGGTATTATGCAAGTAGTACCGTATATACAATAGAGGGCATTATTTATAGAATTATAGTCGCTATCACTTACATAATGTGATAGTGGTCCACTAGTAATTTCCTCTATCATAGATAGGAATAATAACTTATTCACATCATTATAACATATATACCCAGTACTTACCAAAGTGTTAAAGTACGTAGCTAATGATTTTTCTAATATATTATCTATTCTATCCATAGTGAGCACTCACATTTGTTTCTCTTAGATTCATTGGTAATTATCCCATATCTAAGAAATTTATTCCAATACTTTATTGCTAAAATATAATTTCCTGTCTTTAAGGATGTGGTAAAAGCTTTTATTTGGAGGTATTTATTTATAAGATCCTTTGGAACACTACAAGTTTTATCAATCTGTCTAATATAATACATTAATGATTCATATAGACTACGTGTATTCATGGTAACTCCCAAGTCATAATATCTATCATATCCACATGGAGTATCAGGCTCTACTGTGCCTTTAATAGTTACATATACAAAAAACAGGTCTTTATTAAAATCTATTAATGTATTAAAATCAGTTTTGCTTATAATTAATGTCACTTCTTTAGAATTACCCTCTACTTCTTTCATGTATACATTATTTGATGAGGGGCCGGATACAGTAAATGTATCTTGAGTATCTATAATTATAGAATCAATATAAACATTTTTATAAAATGAATATGGCTCTACAGAAACCTTGACTGTTAATTGCCTGCAATCATCAGAAACCTTTAACGTACTAAATTTTATCATACCATATAAATTAAAAAAAAAAAGGAGGCTCTGGCCTCCTTTAATATTCTTTTCCTTATCTCTTATTAAGAAAATGTTGCAATGTTAAGACCAGTAGCAGTATTGAAAGCAATAATCAAGCTATTAATATCACCTTTGACTGCACTAACAATAGTGATTGTCTTTTCTGACTTCTGTACTGCTTCATTGCTTCCTACATAAGCATAGTGTATATCAAGTGTATAATAAGTCTTACTTGGATCTACAAGATAAGTAGTGATAATATTATTAGGGAATCCAATTCCTCTATAAATATCTCCTCTCTCACCCATACAGAAATACTCAAGGTCAGCAATATTCTTACCATTACCAACAGTACCATTCACTCCTTCAACAACTGTACCCCAAGTCCTATCATCTCCATCAACAAATATTGTAGTTGGTTGTACAGTAAAATACACTGGAGTTTGTGCTATTATTCCAAGCCTCCAAGGCTGTTCTACTTCAGTAATTCTAATTCCATCTATATCATCTACTAAAGTATCAGTAGCATAGTATGGATTAGTTTCATCACTTTTACCGTTATCCTTAGTAGACGGAGTTACTTCCATATACCCTGAAGTAAAATTACCTTTATTTGCACCCTTAGCTGTACTATGTACTTCAATCTTAATTAATGGTGTAACTTCTCTACTAAAGTTCCTAGAAATTGATAGTGCAAGGGTTTTATAGAACTCATCAGCATTCATTCCTGCATAGGCATGCACCATGCCATACTTGAAGTATTGGTCTTCATCAGACATGCCGACATATTGTCTAAAAGCAATTCTAAGGATGTAATCTTGGCCTGCAACAGGGGCACCTCCATTGACACTAGAATCTAGGGTTACTGTTACTGACTTTAAATTTCTCTCCATAGCCTTTGGGTCAATAGGCTTAGCATATAAGATATTTTTTACGTCAATAATGTCACTTCTCATTAAGTTATCAGCACCCTTATATTCAAAGTATAGATGGCTCTTTTTATTATCACTTATCAATGCAATAGAGCCAGCACCATCTGATGCAAGCACATGAGGAGATTTAACTTCTTTTGCTACATAAAGTTGTCTTACTTGATTTGTTGAGAAAACACTCATAATTATAATTATTTAGTTTAACAATATTCTTAGATAAATCCTATATAAGATTTTTCTATTAGTTTATTTCATATTATTTGTAATTAATCCTTTAATAGTTGCAGCTATCTTAACTGACCTATCAAGTATTTTTCTATGTAATGCAGGGTGTAGACTGCAATCCATTCTTTTATTTTCTCCATCTATTTTTAATCCAAATGGTAAATCTACCAATATAATTGGTTTAGGTCTAGATAGATACCTAACTAGATAACTTCCTATGTTATATTTTGATATTAGTTCTACTATTCTATTATCAGAATCTAATCTTATTACTCTTCTAGACCCTGGACCTCTAAAAGGATTATTATAAACATTATAATAGTCATCCAAAGGAGTAGGCACTACAAGCACATGCCTATCATTCTTACACCCTAATCTTTCATCTTCAAGCTTCACTGATTCAAAAACTATAAACCATAAATCCTCAGGTAACTTGAAGAATACAGACTTATCTGATAGTCCAGTAATATCCTCTTCCTTCTTAGTAGTAGTATAGGTCTTTACTAAGTTACTAAGATACCTTCTAATCTCTTCAGTCCCTTCAAATGAATCTTCAAACTGGTTCTTACCATTGTATAGCTCTAATAATATTTCTTCTTGAGCATGTGATAAGAATATTGATTTCTCATATTCATCAATATTAATAGAATATTCATTAGAATAACTATTTAGTAAGGTGTCAAACTCATTAGAAAATTCTTCAGTAGTCATTACTCACTTCTTTTACCTAATTCAACAGTACTATTCAAATCTCCTATATAAGCTGACTTAGCTAATTCTACTGCTCTCTGTAGTATTTCAGGATGTAGTTCACTATTTAGCTCACTAGTACTAGCCATAGATTCTCCATCTATAGTAAGACCTACTAGGTCAGTAAGAATTATAGGTTTAGGTTTTCTTAAGTATGTTACATAATATATTACCCCTACATCTTCCTGAGTCTCTATTTCTCCTCCATCAGGGATTAAATAAGGTTTATCCTCATCATGCAAGATGAATCTAAATCCATTCCCATTAGAGTCTACTAGAGAATCATCACTTTCCTCTTCATTAAAAGTCTCCAAGATTCTCCAAGCTTGCCTCTTTAATGGCCTTCCATAAGGCTTACTTAGTATTCTTTGAAGTTCAACTAGTTTAATAGGAATTACCTGATAAAATTTATCACTGAGACCATCTTTTACATTCCTTACAAGAATTCTTTCTGAGACTACAAGTAAAATACTTTTAATAAATGATGTATCACCAAATATAAGAGCTTCAGGAGCAGTTCCATACAAATTACCAGTAAAAGTTAATCCTTCTGTAATACTATTATCATAGTAATCTGATGGTACTCTAAGTGGACAAGCTCTATTGACTATAAGAGTAGAAAAATCTATTTGTCTCTTTTTTGAATCATCAAATCCTTCCTGATACTTATTTCCCCCTTGTGTTGAAGTAAAATAGTTCTTAATTAATTCATTTTGAGCTTTAGTCAAAAATACTGACTTTTCATATTCATCAAGACCAGGAGCTTGATTACTCATTATATTATTATATAATACATCAAATTCATTGGAAAACTCTTTAATATCCATATCTTCTTCTTTATTACTTCAACTAAACTCTCAAATGTTTTCTTACTTATTTTAATTTTGCTTGAAGATAAAATAAGACTTCTTGATGCTTTGGAGAATTTAAGTATTTAGCTGCTATATTTAATGTAGGCTCCTCATTAGTCTCACAAAGTGGAGTATTATCTTTTCTCAAGTATAGGTAATTACCTCTATTAGAAATCAGATTAGCCTCTATAGCTTTCTTGATAAGAACCTTTGTAGAAAGCATTGGGTCAGTAATAACCTTCAAGAATATCTTGCTGTCAGCCTGTATCAAGTTATTAATCTTAGTCTGTAAGAATTCAAGTTTAGTAGTCTGTGATGTAGGTCTGCCATCAATAGTCTCAACAATAACTCTTAATGTATCAACATCATTCTCAATCTTACCAAACTCCTTATAGCATATCATTGTATTGCTCATGTTATTCTTAGCGACCTTAGTCTCTTCACCCTCAGAAATAATAACAAACTGATAAGTAGCCTTAGGAGTGTCTTGTAATGCCTGCAATGAAGGGGCAATATAATCCTTATTAGCTAATAGTATCTTATATCTGATATAATCCTCTGGGTCAGATAGATTGAAATAGTTATCCTGCTTTGTCAATCTTACCTTGCTGATACCATTCTCATTAGAATCATCCCAGAAGTTATCCACCTTCTTGTAGATACTTAGTGCATTGTATTCAAGACCCATTATTTCCTCAAGAAATGCCTTTTCCTTGTCTGTAAGGACATTGACAAACATACCTGAAGATAATCTTGGTACTACAAATGTTCTAACTGCACCTTCTGCCATACCTCCTGATAATACATGCTTAGGGTTATTACCCCACATACCTGTCAGCTTAGGCACATGTCTTACAATAATTCTCTCATTTCTCAGACAACTAACTAAGGCATCATCAGATACCTCTACTTTCTTTTGTGTCTCCTCAGGGCTTTTTACAGTAGCCTCTTCTTTTGGTACTTCCTGAAGTGGAGTCTCTGTATTGTCTATATCAAAGTCAGGTACAGTATAATCCACCTTCTCTTCCATTTTCTTTTCTGCCATATCTTCTCCTTAATTTATTAAAATAAAATAAGGGGAGTAGGAGCTTATCCTACTCCCCTTTTATCATTAGCCCTGTAGAATTGCAGGGATTAGTGACATAGTTCTTGTTGGGTCAAGAACACAGATACCAAGAGTAGCCATTCTATGAATTACAGCAGAATCCTCATCAAATGACATGTAAGGATTACCCTTTTGACCTGTGAATGGGTTCCTTAGACCCCATTGATAACCTCTGTACTCATTGTCACCCTTAATCTTACACTTAAAGATATTAGGTTGGTCCATAGTACCAATGTACATAATATCATATCTGTAAGAGAATGCAACACCTCCATTTGGATGGAGTATCTTGTTTCTTACTGGGTCATCATAGAATGGGTCTACATCAATCTTAACTCTGACACCATTAGGAGCCTTATACTCAACAAATTGGAAACCAGCACTCAATGAGTTTTGGTGCAACTTAGATTGAGTCTTTTGAATAACACCAATAGAGCTATTGTCAAGAACAAATTGTGTCCAACCTGATACTGTCTTTAGTACTTCCTTGTGGAATTGAATAGCACCTCTCTCACCAGTCTTAATCAAGAAGTATCTGTCTCCAAAGTCTAACTTAGAAGCAGAAAGCTCATATAGAGCATCTTCAAGAAGCTTCAAGCTGAATGTGTTGTAATACATAGTATTAGCAACTTCCATCTGCTCAAACAGACCAGCACCTGTCTTAATAACATTACCAGACTTACCAAAGTTCATGTACTCACCATTGGCATTTCTGTTGCTTCTACCAAATGCAAGTGCATTGTTCTTGTACTCAGAGAATTGCTGTTCTACTTCCCAATCTACATTGTGCATCCACATTGTAGCAACTGACTTAGTATATCTACCCTCAGTTTCCTTAACAATAGGAATACCTACAGCCAACTTCTTGTTCAACATAGAACCTGGAACCTTGTGTTGGATTCTTACTACAGACCACTCATTTCTCATAGAAACAGGGCTTGTAAATCTTACATCACCAACCTTTCTTGAAAGTTCCTTCTCAACAAATGCAGCTTCAACTGAGAATCTTTCACCTGCAAGTAATCTTTCAGCAGGGACACCTGCTGTGTTACCACCAGCAAGCTCTACCTTATATACTGCATTAGTACCCTCCATTCTTGGGTCTCCAAGTATTCTGAACTGATAGATTTCATTCAGATTACCTACAATGTATTCACCATCAGCAAACCAATCCTCAGGGAATACCAAATAGAAGGGAGCAGTACCTACTCCAACCATACCACTGGCATCTGTAATAACAGTACCATTTTCATCTCTTGCCTCTACAAGAGGAATGTTTCTCCTTGAAGAACCAATAACATCCCAGTAGTATTCATTGTCATCCTCAAACTCTCTTGTTGGGAATTGATTTAGGAATGTGTCAAGTGTCTTTCCTCTGTAAAAAGCTAACAGTTGCACCATTAGGTTTGTAGCCTTCTGTGGGGCTAACTGAAAGATAGAGCCAAGGTGGTTTTCTTTTGTTAGGCCCTTCCAGTGTTGGAAGCCTGCCATTTGAAACTTACCTAGTTTTCCAGCCATAAAATTTTATTTAAATAATTAAAGTTGTAATTTCTCTATTTAGATTGTTCTAAATATTCTTCATATAAATCTTGAATACCTAATTGTTCATATGTCTTTTGAACGAATTTAGTATTGAAGTCAGTAATTATATCCGCATCATACTGTGATGGGCAGCAGAATACTACTAATGCTTCTTTCTTGCTTTCTATAAAATTTCTTATGTTCTCAACAGAACATTTCGTCCAACTTATCCTACCATCTGGAATCCTATAAAATATTATAGGAATTTGCATACAGCTTCCAAAGTGAGTTACACATCCCGAATTATCAGCATTCCATTGCATCCTACTATAAGTCAAGGTTTCAAATATCAACTTAGAACTAAGTTTTCTAATAGAAATAGCAGGAGTTTCAACTTGGTCTAATTCTATTGACTCAACACATGGAATTACCTCTATCTCAACTTTAACATTTGAATTTGTATAACATAGCCATATCCCCGGAGTTACAATAGTGCCACTATCAGCGGCCCAAACACCCCAATTAGGATACTTGATAATGTTACAATTAAATCTAGTATGTATTAACGAACTGAAGTTTATATTTGAACCCTTAAGTTGTTTCAAAGTACTTGTCCTTGTAACTTGTATGAATTTAATTTCTTGCGGATTAAATGTTATCCTATAAGGTAAACTAGGATTAACAGTATCTTCAAAACATTCAATCATAGACCCTAGTTTAGGACTAGGGTATACTATATTTTTTTTTTTCATTCCTATTGGGAAGATTACTAGTATCTCCTTCCCATACTATGACTCTTTTAGGTTTTCCCATATCAAATATCTATTTTCCAATCTTTTCCTATAAAAGACTCAGGGTCTTCGTCAACTCCACTAACAAACTTCAGATTACCATCTGAGGTTCTTGCTGTGTTGTTGAGAGTATGTTCCAACTCTCTAAGACCTTTCTTTACTTCTTTCTTTACTTTACCTTTCACCAAACCATCAAGGTTCTTAAAGCCATTAGTTAGTGTGAAAAGTAACCCAATGTTCTTTAGGAAGTCTGTTCTGTTCTCCATCTCATACTTTTGGATAGCAGTAAAGTACTCTCCTGTCTCTGGGTCTTTATACACAGGCTTAGCTATGTTATCATAAATCTTCTGTCTTGTTGATTTATCTATTGATAAATCCCCAAACACATCCTTGTCATTAAGGATTGATGATTTAAGCTTTTCAGCCTGTTCCTTTCTTTCTCTCTCTTCCTGTTCTGCTTCTGACTTAGCTTCATTGACAAGTTCATCATATTTATCCTTGAAGAAGTCAATATTACTTTTCAAAGCCTCTTTTGCATCATCAATGTCAGTACCAGCATTGAAAGACTTCTGCACTTCTCTTGCAGCCCTTTCCTTACTATAACCTCTATTGATAAAGTCTTGATAAATCAGGTCTTTTCTAAGTTTTTCTCCCTTGTCATCTTCATCAGAGATATTTTCTTCCTTAATAGAACCAAGGAAGTTTATAGTATTCTCATATTTTCTAATCTCTGTAGGTTCGACTCCAGCATTCAAGGCTTCATCAATTCTTTTCTGTCTTTCATCAAGACCTGCCTTTATCTGTTGGTCAATTAAATCTCTAAAGTCTTCAGGGTCTTTGACCTTAGATAAGCCCTCATCATCAAGGTCTGGGAAGATACCTTCCTCTTTCAAGGCTTTGGCAATGGAAGAGTAGAAGTTTTTGGGAGAAGTGCCATCCCCTTTAGGAATGGTATCTTCCTTTCCCTCTGTATTTTCTTTTCCACTACCTACGCTCTCTAGTGTATCAGTAAATAAGTTATCTACATCAACAACCTCAGTAGTTTCTTCTTTATTCTTATTTGGCTCCTCCTCTTTCTTAGGAGGCTCCCCATTTGCAGGTGGGGTACCCTGTGTATCCTCATCTTCTACAAACAGACTCTCAATTTCCTCTGCCCCTAAGATGTTATCTAAACTAAGTTCTTCTTCCATACTCTTCTACCTTTTACTTTTTAATATAGTACAAAGTTAGGTAAAGATATATAGCTGTACAACAGAATAATTAAAATACTTACTATTAAACTATAAAATTACTTTGATTATTATGAAAAAAAAAAGGATGGGATACTAATCCCATCCTACCACATTAATATTCTCTTAAGTACTCTACCACCTTGTTCTCAGCCTTACAGTCTGCATCTTTAAACCAAAATATAATGGCAGATTCAATGATTCTTTGTTCTATGCCATCACCAAACCAACTCTTAAATAGTTCTGCATAATCATGATATTGAGAGTTAATAGCTACATATACATCATTAGCTGAGATAGATGTAGGAAGTATCCCCCTATATCTTTCACATATTTCCTTAGCTTTAGATATATCAAACTTCTCTCCGCTATGCTTTCTACCATTTTCAATATGGTACATCTCAGATACAAGATGCCTAGCCTCAGACTCATTAAAGTGTCCTTCATTATCCATAGAATCTCTCATATATCTGCGCATTCTACCCATATTACTATCTTTCATGTTGGCATTACCAAATCTATCAAAGTATTTTTCACCTCTTAAGCCAAACATATCATCCATGAATTCCCCAGTACTTCCATGCCTTTTCATATAGAAATCATCTTCTGTAGGCATAAAATAATCTTCATCATACCTACTAGCAGAATCTCTTCTATATTTATTCATAAAATGCCTAAATTTATTCATGAACTCATGTTCATTCATACTATTCATACCCCTTCTTTTAAGGTATTCATACATCATAAGTTCATCCATATTATTAGTTCTTAGTGATTACCATTTCCTTGAAAGTCTCTAAATCTGTTGTATTTAACACTAATCTCTTGTTAGTTAACGGAAGATTAAATCTAATCTCTCCTCCACCAATTTCTATATCTCCAATAAATGAGGTCTTGAAGGTGAATGGATTAGTAGTCATTAAATTCTCCATCATTTCAGTGAGAATATTCTCAATGTCTATATTGCCATCCTTATCAGCTATAAGGTCTAAAGCCTTGCTTACTTTACTAAAGTTCTTATCCAATGCTCTTATAATAAGAGGTCTCATAAAACCAATCATAGGATTAGTCTTAGCCATAGACTCTAACTGAAGTGAAATATAAGACTTCAGATTCTCTGTTAATTGCATAATAGTCATCATATTATACTTCTCAATAAGCTGTAGTTGCTCATCTAGACTATTGCCTACTATACTATTACCCAATAGTGGGTCCCCTCCTAATATTACCTGATTTATTGGAATCATATCTATACATTTTTAAGATTAGTATTGAAAAGCAAGGGGAATTACCCCCTTACTTTAAGCAGTAGGTGTAGTGCCTGTAACTACCCTTGGGCAGCCACATTGGTTAGCACCAACATACCCTGTTACAACAGGAGTATTAGGTAAGCACACTTCACCATAAATAGCCTTGCAAGTCTTTCTGTCAGTATAGTTAATACCAGCAGTAAATGCCTTGTCAATCTCACATTGGATAAGCTTATCTTGATATGGTCTTACAGCAATACAGCTATATGTATTAGATATAAATTGTTTAGTCCAATAATCTTTAACTATATTCATTATAGCATGGTGGGCAATTCTATCTGGATAGTAAGGTAATCTATATATAAGCCTTTCTTTAGGTTCGTATATTTTATATGTAACATAAGGAGAAGTCTTATAGCTTAGATTATAAAAAGATACAGCTATAGCCATATCCTCATCTATAATATTTTGGTCATGTTTCTCTATAAACCTTTTACTCCTCTTCTTAGCCTTCCTAGCATTACTATCTGCTATAAGTATATTACTTATGTTACATAGAGATGATATTAAGTTTCCTTTTCTTTTAACCACAGATTTAGGTGTTTTATATTAAGCACTTTCAGTAACTCTTACTAGCACTTTTTAAACTATTTATCTTTTGCCAAGGGGCAAGGAGCATGTACCACAAATAAAAAAAAAATACCTTAAGCTGACATTGACATTAGCATTACCTGAGCTATTAGTGGAATTGAAGTTAGCTAAACTGGCATTAGAGCTATTGATAGCATTGCTACTAACTAGTTTTAATTGCCTAGCCTAATCAAAGTCACATGATACAAGTCCTACATAGTAAAACTATGATTTATATATATCTATTTTGACAGATTAACTTAAGAGGGTTAGGCACCTAAAGCCGACATCGACATAAGCACTACCCGAGCCAGCAGAGGAATCGAAGTGAGCCAAACCGGCAGCAGAGCCATTGATAGCACGGCCACCAACCAGTAGAGTGTCTTGAGTATTATCATAATCTACCCAATAATAACCACGCATGTAAGTAGTAGAATTTCCTCCTACATTAACTGGTACTATATCAGCATACTCACCTAATGAAAATTCAGTAGTATATCCACTAGTATGTCTAGATACTATTACCCTATCTGCATTATTAGCCGCCTCTGATAAGGTATCAGTAAATTTATTAGGGTCGTTTATAATATACACATAATTCGGTGTAGACTCAGAAGCATTAATAGGGGTATCTATTAATATTCCATCCAGATTTGTCCAAATATCTCCAAAGGGAGTATCAAAACCTCTCCATCTATTCATTTGTAGAGTTTTAGCAGACACTATAAAATCACCGACTATTGTCTCTGGGATTAATACATTTTTAACACCAGTAAAATTACCAAATTCATTTCCATATCCACACGGAACAATAGGATTTCTAGAATTATAACTATTCCATTCACTATCACTCCAATAAGTAACCCCATTGCCTAAACCACCCTGTCTATATCCTTCTTCAGTTAAATTAGAATTAAATTCTAGTTGACTATTAAAATTGCCATACTCTATAATATATAACCAATAAAATATTGCCTTATAATATTCATACGTCAAAAGCATTTTTCCTGCATTCTTAGCATAGGCCCTAAAAGTCTCTCTAGGAATATTTGTTCTAGGTTTACCTAAGAGAGTTCTAAATTTATCTGATTCTAAGTAAACATCTTTATTTGAATCATTACTTCCTCCTCTACAATAGTCAGAGGTATTTACAACAGAAATAGCACTATTTACAGGAAGAGTCGATAAGTATCCCATGCCTTCAGGTACCTTATTAAGTACAGTGCTCCTATAAGCATCTAGAAGCATGTGAGGAATTTTTACAGCATAAGGTACTAGTTTTTGTGTGGAAATCCATACTCTTCTTATATTTCCGTCTATTTCTGACCACAAATAAAACTCTGGAACCTCTACTTGCACTGTGCCATCATAGCCATCTAATCTAGACTCTGTCCCATCTGCCTTTTTAGACCAGTCATTAGGGTCTAAGTAGTACATAATTCTTTTACCTTGGCATACACAGCCTCTTAAGGCTGACTGTATAGGTAGGGTTTTATGGTATTCCATATTGCCTATTCTAGTAAGTATAGGACTATTGTTAGTATAATCCCACTCTACCCCATAGGCTAAAAGGTTTTTAGGATCAGATAGACTATCAAGCTTAGATTTATCCTTACTTGATATAATACCCGCAGTATTATTATCAGCTAATGGTATCTTCCATTGACAGAGAGAAGTAGGAGCTTGGGGTAAGCTACCTGCACCAGGATTTGCATTAAGTTCTAAATAGAGACTAGTCTGGGTATGTGCAATACCTGATGTAAATAAGTTAAATATATTAGGGAATAAATTTACTTTTGACCTCCCAATATTTAGGTTAATAGTAGCCTCCTCTGATAAGCTATTTCTTTTGTACCATTCAAGGGATACGGAGATATTTGAGGTATCTATTTCTATGTTATCACTTCCAAATAAAGTAGTACCATTGATGGTTTTCAATGTAGTAGATTTACCAGTAGCAGTGAGTAAATCAGAATCAGATTTACCTGATATAACTATTCCCTTTTCCTGTGGAAAAGTTATATTATCTAGCATATTACCTCCTGTCAATAAGAGATAATTATTAAGGTCCTCTTTGGTTGCATAATTTGTCAAATCTATTGCTGTAGGACCAACTAATTCCCAATATCCCTCTGGATGATCATCATCTTTTACCCATAAGTACTCACTATACCTATTATCCTCTGTAGGATTTTTACTAGGTACAAAATATATCCTATTAGAAATACCTTCTTCCGGTAAAGAAGGTAATACTGATGCTTTAGGAAGGTGCTTTACTGTGCCTATAATTGATGTTGCCATAATTTAATATCCATATTGAAAAACCCCCTTGGGAGCATTTATAATTCCTCTACATATCTCTGGATTCCATCCAATACCCATTATAGTCTTTATACTTTCTTTTTGTCCCGCTGGAATTATAGTAGCTTCTACATCTTCATCAGATATGTTCTTTATCAAAAAGTTAAGACCAGGTATAAAATCACCTGGAGGGACATCTCTAAGTATAGATACTTGTAAACTATTTACGACTTGATTTGAAACTATTCTTGCATCCATAATTACTTATTTTTCTTATTTCTATTTCTTCCTTTACAACAACATTTCTTTGCCATGGTTATAAGATTTTAATAGTTATTTTCTCACCTTTATCATGTTTGTCTTTAAGAAGCTTATATAGCTCTTTGAAGGTTTCTCTACTGTTTATCACCTGACCCTTAACTTTATTAACACCTACTAATAGGCATCCTGCTGAGTCTTTGTCAGTATTACCAGCATGAATAAGTATGCCTTCAAATCCCTTTACATTAAGTAGTCTTGGTACTTTACCATTACATACTTGCTTGTAAAAACTATTAGTACAATACTTAGGAGAGATGACATCTAAGGTAATTTCATAAGTACCCTTTGGAATAGCTGTAATTGAGGGTTTCTTCAATTCCCTAATCTTAGCTATACTCATAGAATCATCCAATCCCCTATCAGCATCTTCAAGTACATTGCAAAACCACTTCCCATCAATAGTAAGATTACTTATGGTGTAGCTCTGCTTCTTCCATTTTCTGTCCACTATTAACTTCATGCTCATTAAAAAGGTTTAAGTTTTTCTTTCTCAGTTGGCAGGTAAGGTCAGTACATATGGAACTCATAAGATTGAACATCTGTTTCCTAAGCTCCCCCACTTCCTGCTCTAACTCTGCATTTCTTTTTAGTACCTCTTCCAACCTCTCTCTATTATCAGTAGAGAGCTTTTCATAAAAGTCTAATGATTCTTTCATGTTATGTATGAGGTTACTATCAACTTCACTATCATATTTCTTTCTTGCAAAGAACCATGATGTCCAACCACTGACTATTGTGGAAACAAGCCCTACACCTCCAGTGATTAATATTCCTAAGTCAACCATAATTATTTAATTATTTCAATAAATTTTTGTTGTTTATCACTAACATAAGGACTATTTTCTATAACAACAACATCCACTACCCTATGCTTTTTCTGAAACCATCTAAAAAGAAAAAATTTCTTAGGAGGGTTTATAGTCTCTTTCCTACTATGAGTGACTATATATTTTTCACTAGTAAACTCAGGGTGAACTATTATTATATTAGGAAATTCCATCCTAATATTTAACTTATACCATTTATCTCCTATAAGTGTATCTGTAGGAGGTAATAATTTGCTAAATATTGTATCTTTAAATATGATAGTATCTATCTTTCCTGTTGTAGACAATAAGTATTGCAAATGTTCTAGATTCTTATCTTTTATTTTTAGTTCCTTTCTGATTTTATTCATTTCCATGGTAATAGAGTCACTATAATACTCTAACTGGTCAATAGTTAACTTAAACATTCTGTTATACCTGTTTAAAGAACTATTCTCTATTTCAAAAGCTTTATTATTACTTATTGCTATAGATAGTTCACTGGATAATTCCTTATATTTATTGTAATAATAAATAGAACTAGAAGTTACTAATAGGATAAGTATTAATGCAATATTTGTTAACACTTTCTTCATATCTTATGTACTAGGCTTGAATGATCTAAGTTCATTATAGGATATGGTACCAATATAATTATATGTTTCTCTATTACTATTTATATTGGTAGGTAGACTATCTAAGTTTTGACCAACTGAATAATCTCCATTAGACTTTCCATCATCAACTAATGGTACCATCATGCACCATACACAATTTTTTGTAAATCCATTAGAATCAGATATAGATGCAGTCTTAGTATAGTTTGCTCCATTGAATAATGAGAAATAATCAGAGGTGTTTCTCATTCTAGCCTTTACCAACTTATATATGTTGTTACCTGACATAAGATTAGTAATGTTCCTGCCCTGATATTGAACAAGAGTATTAGAGTCATTATATAATACAACATACATCTTACTTACAGTGGTATTAGGCATTACAGTTACCTCCATATTAGAGAATTGGAGATAGGGGACACCATAGCTAGAATCTGTTCCACCATCACTAGGTGTATAGTAAGAATTTGATGTATACGTCCCTCCATCACTAGAGACTATACATAATACTGCTTTTGTTTGGGCTAATTGTTGAGACTTATCAAGACAGGTAAATCCAAAAGGAGTACCAGATTCAAGGGCAAAAGCTATCTTGAAAGAAGGCACTTTAACCTTATACTTAGTTATCACTATAGCAGGTTTTATATGCAGTTCTGATACAAACTCTTTGTTCTCATAACTAGCCAGTTGATTAATATCAAATATTTTAGAGTGGCCTGCTAGCCACGCAGATGTACAAAATAGCTTTGAGGCAGAAGATAGGGAAGCCCCTACCTTTTTCACTGCCTCTATTTGTGTCATAAACTCCCTTCCCATAATTATAACTTAGTCTTAAGTTTTGCAATCTCAGTCTCACAGTATTCTAGTCTTTTCAGCAACTCCTGTATAGCTTTGATAGCTAATACCCCAAATCTATCATATTCTACCCACTTGGTCTTATATTTATCGCCTCTACTATGAACCATAGTAGCGAATATGCCTCCTAGTTCGAGTAACTGGTCAGCTTTAACACCAAAGGTATTCCTTATTCTCTCTTCATCAGGATGTTCCCAAATATATTGGATTATATCGAGTTTAGCTATACTTTCAGATATACTTGTTACAGGCTCTACTTCCTTCTTAAATCTCATGTCAGACCCAGAATTACCTGCTCCTGCTTTAAAGTCCTGATATACTGACCATACATTTGATTTATTAACTAGAGCAATTTGACTTAATGCTACTGCTGAACTACTTAGAGTTCCATCATCTAGAAATATTGCTAACTCATCTGCCTTACTAGATGGAGAGCCATCTCTAATTGCTAAATTATATAGAGAACTATTTTCACGAACAAATACACCACCATTGGACCAATCTGCTCTAATTTCATCAAAATCTGATTTATCTGATGCAGACATAAGTCCAGAACTAGATGCTGTTGCTGCTGAATAGGTAGTATTCTTATAATAAGGCACTCCCCCAATAATGGGGCAAGCTGTATATCCTGAAGCATTGGTTATTGAACTACCATTCTTTATTAATCCAGTTGAACCATTAGCTCCTACCAAACTATAAGTAGTATTAGGAGGAGTGGCCCAAGTACCATCACCTCTCATATATTGAGAGGTATTTCCACTTAGTTGTTTTAACAATCCATTAGCACTGGTAGTAGCAAGTCCATAAGTAGTGTTATTATCTGTCCAAGGGACATTGACATACATTTGTCCAGAAGAGTTTAACTCAACAGGATAATTTTTACCACTTTCAGGATAACCTATTTTTACTAACCCTAATGTAGAGGATGTAGCCTGACTATAAGTTGGGGATGTTCCAGCAGTAGGAGCATAAATATCAGTATTAGTACCATTAATAGTAATTGTACCTATCTTTGTCCCAGATGATAAAACCCTAGAAAAAGACACTGCATCTGCACTGGATGTAATTCCATCTAGTTTAGATTTATCACTTGTAGACATAAGACCACTCACTTCTGTAGTAGCGTTACTATAAGTAGTATTTGTCCAAGGAACATTTACAAATGCCTTCCCATTAGAATCCAATTCTAATTTGTAATTTCTACCACTGTTAGTATATCCAAGCATAACACCACCTAATGCAGAAGTAGTAGCTTTAGGTATAGATGTTAATCCTTCTGCGCCCAACTTTTCCCAAGGTGTCCATAAAGAGCTAGACTCAACATATCTTCTACTATATATTTTATTCCCACTATATAAAATCTGATAATGTATTTCATTCGGAAAATAACTAAAAGCTTGCAAAATAAAAGCATCTACACCCCCGGGCTTATTGGATATTTTATTACCACTCTTACCTACATAAACTCCTGCATTAGAAATTCCTTTATATGTATCTAAACTTTTTGCATCATCAAGAATTACAGGAGCTGTAATAAGCCTATTTAAATCATATATTTTTCCATTAAAGATAATAGAATTAGGATCATCAGTTGGGAAGTACATAACATTAGGTAATTCCCCTGAGGAATTACCTAATGCAGTTGCTCTATTCACTGATGTACTAACTCTGAGTTCTTTTCCTTTAGCACTCATATTACTCAATTATTATGCCTGTTTTAATTTTATCAATTAGACTTTTAAGCTGTTTACCCTGATTAGCTGATAAGGGGTATAGAGAAGTTGAATCTAAGCTATCCACTACCCTAGATAGTGGAACTAATTCAGTATTAATTAGTATCGAATATCCTTCCCACTTTGTACCACCATTAGATACAGGGTTAATAACATGCAGTTTAGTACAAGTCCTATTGTCTGATAGATTAGTAGCAAATATCCTCTGTACATAATAAGAATGCGCTCCAGATCTCTTAGAGACTATTATTATATTTGAAGAGCTAGTATTAGTTTCACTACTTTGTAATAATCTAAAAGGCCTGCCTGCTTTAAAGGCAGCCTCAAAATCCTTAAGTGTACCTAGGAAAGCATCCATATCAGTCCTACCTCCATCATTAGATGCCTTTTCAGGAAAATCTGTTATATAGTAAGGCATTATACTGTCTTCGTATAATTTAACTGTGGAGCCATTAAGGAATCCTGAGCTGTTATACTTAATAACACACTGTATATAATATACTCCTGAATAAGCGTCCTTTTCAGCAGTTCCACTAGTTCTAAGAGTTAGTGCTCCTTCAAATATGGCACATGTTACATTATCTAATGTTCTCCTGCTACATATAATATCTCCAGAGTACATAGTATCTACCCATATAGCCTTACTAGACTCTATTCCTCTCTTGAAGTTATCAAATGACCCAAATACTTCTTCCAATGAAGAAGGGATGCTATTAGCTAATCTAGGAAGGCCATTAATGTAGCAGTGATAGTCAGTGGGTAATGGAGTTTTGTCTATCTGAATAAAATTACTTCCATTCCATCTATAAGAATAATCCCCAAGTATATAAATGTGTCCTGTAATAGGGGAGTTTGTTGTAGTATCTTTTACTACAAGAAGAGCATCTCTATTAGATGGATTTAAATCATTTTCTATTTTCCAATTATTATAGTAGCTCCCGCTGCTGCTCTTAGCTACTATCTTTTTCATATCAGTCAACCAAACTAATGTGAAATCACTAGTAATACTTTGTTGTTGTATGGTCTTAGTTCCCCCCTCATTTAAAGGGATATAAACTGGACCCACAGTAGCCCTCACATCTTCTTCAAAATCTTCTTCTCTATCATTAATATATTGAGTACTATATACTGTGGAAGTACTTGAATCATAACTACTCTTTACATCATTTTTAGCGAACTTCTCAGTTTGTAACTTATAACCTTGAGCAGCTGATAATGGCTTATTCGCATCTTGAGATGTCACAGCATTAACTATATCTGATTTAGGTATATAAGCAGATAAGTCTACTGTACCACCAATAGGGTCCCAATTATTTTCATCATGGTCAGATGCACTTGTTGCCACAAGACATACAACGTTAGTATTTGCAGGATATGGTTTGCCTCCAAAGGTAAAGGCATTAGTTACATTCCAAGTATCACCAACCTTTGCATCTGTCAAAGCTAAAACCTCTGAAAAATTGGCCTTAGTTCCTTTTATTCTATAGACAGAGCCTAATGCAGAAATCTTATCATTAAGTGCTTTGCCTTGCGCAGCTGAAAGAGCATTTGCAGTATCAGATGAGGTTAGATTATTTATCACATTAGGCACATATCTATCGGTAGTAATAACAGCCATATTTGTGTAATTACTGCCACTTATAGTTACTGTGATAGTCTTAATATACACCCTAAATGATCTAAACGTTATCCCCGCAAATATTACTTCTGTGTCTTGCAGTTTCTGTACAGTAATTACCCAGTTGCCACCACTATTATCTGCTATTATTGCACCATTTTTAAGCTTCTTAATCAAAGAAGTACTATCTAAATTATTCAGACAGGCTTTTATAGTATTATTATCAGTAGTATTACCAGCAGTATCAAAGTTAATAGCAACTCTGTTACTAGTAATAGTATCATAAAGTTCCTTACCTTTAGCCGCTGATAATGGCTTAGTTGCATCATTAGTAGTGAAGTTATTCACTACATCCGTTTTTGCAAGCTTTTCATCATTTAGCTTCTTTCCCATTGCGGCGGATAGTGGATTATCAGTATCAGTGGAAGTAAGGTTGTTAACTATTTCATCTCTACCTATATATGACCTATCAAGAACTACTGTCCCCTTATATGTACTGCTACTATTGTTATAATCAAACAATAAATACATGATACCTTCTACCCCGTATATAACTATGGACAGATGCTTATAACTTGAATCTACCCAGGCTCTCAGAGAGCATAGTGTTGTGGAAGCAACACCTTTACTAGGAGATACCATATATCCAATACCGCCTTCACTCACTAAGTCCCAATGTTCTTGGGTGAATCCATCAAGTGCATTAATAATGTCACTTTGATTTAAGCTTCCTCCTGATAATTCATACAATTTGTAATTAAGCTTGTATGCACCGTACTTCTTCCCGTTAAACCAAATACTGTTCTCATCAGTACTGAAAGACATTAAATTAGGTGTAGCACTTTGTGCTGCTTCACCTTGTGCGGAAGTCTTTGTTACTGCTACTCTTAGTGAATTACCAACAGGAGCTGCTTTTTCCTGAACATCAGTAATGCTCAAATCATCATAAAGGTTTGAAATCTTCATTTTTTTTTTTTTTTTATTATTCAATAATTACTGAGCTTCCTACTGAGGATAAAACCTTTCCAATAGAAGCCTTTTTATTAACGCCATCCTGAACTATAGCAATTATATCATCAGAGGATATTTTATCTGTTTCCTCCATATCAGTATCTTTTATTCCTAGTTCAGATAATCTTTTTGAAATTTCATAAATTTGCTCTTTTGTGAACATACTAATTTATAATTAAACCGACAGCTCTAAGCTGAGATAATAAACTATTAACAGTCCCAACTAATACATCTACTGTGTCTTGAGTAGTACTACCATTTACAACATCAGCTATATTAGTCATTGCTTTTACACCTCCTATGCTAGATTTTGTAGCAGCAGGAACAGTATATTTAGAAATAGCAGATGTTATAGTTTTGCTAGAAACATTATAAGTCAGTATCTGAAAAGAATTATCCTTTTTACTACTAATAAAGTAAATCATTGACTCTGTAGAGTCAACACTTCTAGTATATGTAACAGGACCAGTTACTCCATTTACTATAATTTCTCCACAATTCAATATATGGGAAGCCATAACATCTTCTAACGGTTTTCCTATATCATTTGAGTCAAGTTGGATAGTGTAAGGTTCATTAGGCTTTATATAGTCTTCATCTTTGATGATAGACCCATCATCTTTTATACTATAAAATACCTCGTTCCCATAAGCAGTAGTTACGTGAGCAAATCCTCCAATCTTAGTTTGGAACGTTCCAACACCATAGCCATAATCAAGATGGGTAAAGAAATGTCCTTGAACCAAATTATTTAAATTATGCTCTTTTATTTCATTAGAATCTCCTATTTCTAGTTCAACTATAGCATTTGAATAGTTAACAAATACTGATGTCAGTGTTATGACTCCTTCAGATACTATAGCTCCTAAATTACCAAATTTATGATTTTTAGTATGAATGTTGCCAGTAATATATTGGCTAGTACCATTACTCTGCATTACTTTATTAAAATAGTGTGAATACTTACCTGATTCAAGTATGAGCACATTGGCATAAGGAGAAATCTTATTATTCTTTATTATAACTTGCTCTCCATTTAAGACCTTATTAAGGTCCTCTTCACTTATGGTTATTTTCAATATATCAGAGTTACTTTCGGATGAGTTGACTGACTCCCACTTACTTGTTTTGTTATTAAAATATCTTACTGTGCCATTATACAGCCAAAAGCAATTAATTGGTGGGGGAGTAGGAGACTCTATTATACCTTGAAATTTTTTCATATCATTTAGAATTTTATTTATCTTATTTATATATCATTTGTTCAAAATAGATAATTATTGCGCACTTAATTACTATTATTCCTGTTAGACTGTCTTCTACTAATTCTTTCCTTTAAAGCATTATCCTCTGAATGTTTTTGCTTCTCGAAGTTTAATTTATCTCTCTCCAACTTAATTTTAGCATCAAATTCTTTAATTTGCTGAATTAACTTGTCTTTAGCCTCTTGCGAATATTCAGGTTCTGATATATTATCGCCCTCATTATTTTTACTATAAGCTTGCATCCGTGCAATAAGAATTTTTGTCTCATTGTCTCTTTGGTTAAGAATATCCTCCTGCTGCATCTTAGCTTGTTCTATTTGAGATTTTTGTTCTATCTCCTGCTGTTGTGCTTGCAACTGCTGCTGCTGTACTTGAGCTTGTCTTTCTTGAATATTTCTCTCATCCTTTTCAACAAGTCTTTGCTTCTCAGCAAGAGAAGATGAACTAAATAGCTTCATAATAGTTGAGAATGATAGAGTCTGATTCTGCAATGCTGCCTGAGCTAAAGTGTCAAGTTTTGAGTTTAATTCTTGAATACCATTACTGTTGTCCACTACAAGACCGTAATCAGCCTCTGCAAATTCATCCCCATCTATCTCCATAACTTTCATTGAGCTATCTGATAATATATATTGGAACTTCTTGCTTCTGCCTCTTAATGCTATCTTAGCTGTCTCAAGGAAGCATTCCAAGACCCTCTTCTTAACATCCTCGTGTACAAAGAACAGCCACTCTGTAATATGAGAAGATTGTAATGTTGCTCTTTCTACTCCACCTACTGTCTCTCTATTACTTACTTGACCCTCTCTTTGTTTAGTAATACCAATAATCTCTGCCATTTCCATCTTGATAAACTCAAGAAGGTTAATGTATTGCTGTATTTGATTACCATCAGAGGCTGCAATCACTCCAGTAGAAGCATTGTTTAGTGCACCTGCAAGTTTACCTGTAGCTGCACCCATAGAGCCTTCTTTGAAGCTGTCTTCTACTGCAAGACCCATAGTCCTTGCATAGTACAACCACTTCTCTACATCCCATTCCTTAGGTTTCTTGGCAAAATCTAATCTTAGCAATGAACCCCAGTTTCTTGCTATCAGCTTATTTAATCTATCATGTATTGCATCATACAAATAGTTATATGGCTTCATCATATCTACCAAGCTAAATGGCCTATTATCATTTAGATTATAAATAGAGCCAACAATACCAAAGTGACATCTTGAAGGGTTACTTAGTCTATTATACTGAACTACTCTTGGTCTCATATTGACATAAATATCTGTACCAATCTTAGTTCCCTCCCATGCTTCATTGACATAGAATATTTGTTCTTCTTCTCCAGCATTCTTATCTATTACATAAGTTTCTGGGTAGAAGTTGAATACTTCTTCACCTGTCTGAGGATCATAACTTCTTACCTTCTTAATCTTTCTTCTTGACTTCCAATATACTCTAAGTACTCTCAAGTTTCCTGCAACATCATAAGGAAGAAGTGAGTTATTAACTCCATCATATCCCCCTAATGGGTCCCAAAAGAATCCCTCTGTACTTATTTCATCCCCTATCATGTGATTATTGACAAAGCCGTATCTCTCATCAACATTATCCATAGAGTCTGTAGCAGCTTGACCTACATGGTCAGGCATCTTCTCTATGTACTCCATGTCTTTCTTTGTCAATACATCATAGTAAGTATCAATAACCTTGCCTGGACTCCAATAATCTTCGAGGATTATCATATCTGCATCCTCAATCTTATTGCTATATCCTGACTTAAAGATTCTTACTTTGAGTGGATTTAGTCTTTCAATAGTAGGCTCACCTCCTACAATATCACATTGATAAATCTCTTCACCAACTGCCATTGCATCCATGAATCCCTGATTGAACATTAAAGGAATATTCAACTCCTTTACATAATGGTTAAGAAGAGCATTAGCCCTAATTTCCCTCATGTCCTGCCACTCATAGGTGTAGTAATCATTTATCTTTTCAAGCTCTTGGTTAGCCTCCTCTTCTGATTGAGAAGTATTAGATACCCATTCCTGTAGCTTCTGTAGTAATTCTTGCTTCTTGTTATTCTCTATCTCTGTAATAGCATTAGGATTAGTAACTACTACTTTGAAGTCAAAAACTCTCTTACTTTCTTCACCTCTAAGTACATTCAACTTACTATTCATAATAGGATAATGTTGAATCCTATCAGGTATGAAGCCTGCCTGTATCTTTTCAGGATTCAGTATCATCTCAAGGTCACTCATGTGAAGCTTCCCATTAAGGAGGTCATAATTTATTTTTTTATGTATCACAGACTTCCTTACCAAACTATAATTGAAGAATGTTTTAGAATCAGCCCAATCCAAGTGCCGTCTTCTCCAAGCTTTATTCTTCTTAGTAAATGGAAGTTGCTGCGGGGGTAAATTTATCATTTCATATCCCATATTCTTCAATTTAATTACTATGTAAAGGTAAGTAAAATCTTTAACCTATACAAGTATATAAGTAATTTATTAACCATCAGTCTTCATTTTTACTAAATTTACTGCTTAAATCTAAGGTCATAGTTTCTTTGGAAAAATATGTCATTTCCTGGATTATCTTTCTCTGCCTCTTCTCTTGACTTAGGATTCATATTATTACCATATCTAATAATAAATTCTTGTCTATAAATCATTACCATCCCCATAGCTCTAATCCTATCAACATTAATTTCTGGGCTAAATTGTATTGCTTCCTCAATTAATGCCCTTGTTTTTAATGTATAAAGGATGGGAATAAGGATTAAATCTTCAGTGCCATCCTCTCTTTTTACAGTCACAGATACTAGTTTATTAAGCCAATCCTTAAGAAGTCCATTAGCATAATTATTAATAGCAGCAGAAGCATTGACCCCATAAGCATTAGAGCCAAACCCCTTATACTTTATCATCTGTTTATCTCTAAGATATTCAGGAGTCTCAGCTAATAGATGAGTGGACTTCATTGTTTGGAAATAAGCAAAGCATCCTTTTTTATTTGACTCATACAGGCATCTTGCATTATAGAATAAACATAACTTTCTTGTTATTTCAAAATTATCATCAGCATAAGGATTTCTACCTGTGAATTCAGCAACTATATTATCAGTAAACAGGTCAAATACAAAGCATGAATATAATGAAGAGGACTCTGCAATATCATTATCTACTGGGTCAAGTCCTATAATATATCTATTATCAAATACCCTACCTGTAATATCTTTCTCAGGCATAGCATATATTTCTAAAGCTCCTCTTGTATCATTATCTACAGGATATTTTCTAATAGGGACAGCACTGGTAGGCTTGAATTCTACTTGTCCTGAAGAGTTAAAAAATAGTTCTCCTATGTATATATCATCATATAAGTGAGGATTAGTATCCAATTGTTGTGCCCTTTCATTAAGGGCTTGCACATTAAAGAAGGCATCCTTAACTTTAATGATGGCCTCAGCAGGAGTAATTGGGTCTTCAGCTATAACTCTTAATACTGAGGTAGGATCAGCCCCATACTTAGCTTTGTATCTATTACTTAATAGCTCCAGAAGAGCTAATACCACATCAGATATCCCATCTTTATTATAGCATCCTGCCCTATTTATATAAGCAGGAAAGAAGAAACCAAATACATCTTTTCCTTGACCTTTCTTATCATATACATTTTGTAAGTCCTGTATGTTATATGATTTAGGAGCATATAGTAAGGTCTTTGCTGATTGGAAATTAGCTTCCTTGTTATTGGCCGTACCAATTAAATATTGGCAGGCAAATGTATAATCACCATCCTCTACAGATTTTCTAGTAACATCATATAGTTCCAATAGGCCACTAAAGTTACCAAACTCCTCATATAATATCCAACCTCTCTTACCTCTTAACTTATCACTATCATCCTTAGCAGATACTCCTATTACTTGGTTTAAGGAGCCTCTACTTCTACCATACTCATCCTTATAGCCCATTTGCCAAGTCATTTCATTAGATGATTGTTTAAGCATTAATTTTGGGAATGGGGTATATTTAGCTAAATGTGATAATATAGGCACAAATTTACTTAATGTACCATCCTTGTCATCTTTGAGATACTCCTTCTGATATGCTGTTAGTACTGTAATATTCCTCTTATTAGTCTCTTTAGACTCTCCTATAATAAGATTCTTAGACATTATAGTTGCTAAAGAATATGATTTTCCGCAACCTCTTTTAGCTAATTCTGCTGCATGATGCCCATTTTCCCTAGCTTTATTAAGATATAAATACCTCCACCATATTCCTTCAAAGAAATAACCAAATCCTTCCTTTCTTATAGCCTTTTTGTTTCCTCTCTTATACTCATTAACCATCATAGGACAATAGTTAAGGAACCAATACATATAACCAGGAATCCACATACCATCAGACTCCCTTAATAGTCCATTATAACATCTGTCTATTTCCCTATCCCAAAACTTTCTATATTCACTATTAGGATTTGAATTGGGCTTAAGTTTAGTATATGTACCTTCTGAGAGAAAATATAGGGCAGCCTGTCTGAAATAATTAGCATCCTCAAAAATAGGGGGGTTTGTTATATCTACAATAGCCCTTCCTTGCTCATCCCTAGGCAAATCCTGTATTTTTGGCCTTGAAGGAGAAATAAGATTCTGAATAAATGGAACAGTGGATATATATTCCATGAACTGTTCTTTCACCTCCTCAGGGTACTGGTCAAGAAGAGTATCTGTTATAGGGGTTTGATATTCATTTGTAGATATAATTACTTCCATAATTTATTATTTAATAACATACTGAAAATTATACTATTGAACTATAGGTCTTCATACATAGCCTTTTCTACACTACCCCTGATTTTATCATTCTGTACTATCTCTTTAGAAATAGCTCTTTCAGCATCATCTAAGTCCTTTACTAGGGATGGTACTTGCTTAATAGTAGCTACTATAGTATTAAGTGTATATATAGGTCTACCCTTATCATCTGTTTCAGTTATATTAATACTCCTAAGAGCCTCCCTTAATTTATCTACAGCTACCCTAGTATCCTCAAGAAGTAATGCTGATGTAGGTCTAAAGGACTTGTAATAATCCATAGCATCTTGTAAAATAGAGTCTACTTTCCATGTATCAGAAAGTCCTTCTCCTATAATTATTGCTTTAGACCTCTCATCCTCATCAGTAATATACATATAATCTGATCTTGGATCAAGCATAAAATAAATGTAGCCAAGTTCCTGCAAGAACTTTGACTTATCTTTTGTCTTATCCCTTGTAAAGAGCTTTTTAAATACTTTCAATGTTAATATTTCAGGCTCAAAAGTTAAATTATACCCTTCATATTTAAGTAATTTCATTCTTCTACTTCTTTAAATGTTCCATTAATAACCTCAGTATAGTAACTACTACCAATCCAGTTAAATATCATTGTACTCAACATGATATTCATCTCTCTTAACATATTCTCTTCCTGACCATCAGGAACCTTAGCAGTATGTTGTACTGTTATTACTTTATAAGATTTACCTCTTTTAGTAAACCAAAGAGTATACTTGTAAATCTTATAAGCTTTGAATGAGGAATGGGGCACAATTTCTTTCTGTAGTACCATATGCCCTGCATTCTCAATTCCTCTTTCACTTCTCCTAGTCTCAATATGCTTATTAAGACCTTCTATAATATCTTCTGCTTTCATAACCTCACACCGTGATAAAAAAAAAAGCCCTAAGCCTTAATTAAGGCTCAAGGCTAAATATTTAATTTAGTATTAATTTCTTTTCCTCAGGCAAGATAAGATCAGGTATCTTATCCTCAATCTCTTCATACTCTTGAATGACATAATCTACATCTTGGTCGTATAAGAGAATACAAAAAGTGCCATTAACATCAACAAAATTAAAGTTGTATGAAACCACAGGATTATCTGATATAATGCCGTCCTTCAATGAACCTTCCTGGTGTTTCTTTACTGCATATCTGGTAGGATTAATAAGTACAAAGTCTCCTTCCTTAATACCTCTTACAGTATCTCCTACAGAAATTACTTTCTGATACTCCCTTAAGGTACCAGCAGTTATTACCACTACTTTACCCTGTTTAACATCATTCTCATACTTATCTGCTGTAACAAGTATTCTGTTAAACATTGGCTTTATCTTTTTAATCTTTAGCATATTATTCTTCAAATTTAATTCCTAAATCTGCCATTCTATCTCTAAGAATATTCCAATACTCAGTCATTGCTCTATCTTGAGCACACATTAGATTATACTGCTTCTCCCCTACTTTTTTCTTTAAAGCCATCTTTATTAAGAGCAATATTAAGTTTACCTAATCTATCTCCAAGCTGTTTATACTCCTCAATCATTCTACTTTCAAATGTAGATTTAGACTCTTTGTACACCTTGTCTTGAAGAGTACAACCAAGTAGATTTTCTCTTGTAGAGACATAAGTTGCTGATTTATCAAACTCAGTAACAGTTGTACTGATAACATCCTGCATATTTTCCATTACCTCTTTCTTATCTGTTTTATGAAATTAAATCTCTTCTTCACACCTAACATTCTCCCATAGGTACAGGTTAATTTACCTAATGATGGTATATTGTAATTAGTTTTTAACTTAGCAAAATCTTCTTCATTAAGATTCTCCTTTAATGGCAGGGACTGTATAGATTGATTAATAAATAGCCAAAATGACTTATATGCTTTATCTACTACTTCTTTAGGTAAATTTAACTCTTCAGAGACCTTACCAATTATATCAGGATAACTCATTTCAATTCAAAAAGTAACAATAGTTGGAAGGTACCAGTCTCTTCATCAATGTTAGGAATAAACCTTGGATTAATCTTACCATCAACTATGACTTTGTTCTTCCTTAGTTTTCCCATAATTACTTGAAAGTGTGGGAGGGTAATATTACACTCCTCCCTTACTTTCTTCTTTGTATCTTCACTCATTGTAACTTTATCAAGTATCTCATTATCTTTAATAACCTTACTGAGTCCGTACCTCTGCTTAACAAAGGATGTAATTACATCAATCTCTCTATCAGTTAATTTATGAAAAGGCTCTAAAAATTTAAACCACAACCTAAAGAAGCTCTTATCTAATGAACAAGGTATTCTAACTATGTTATTAGGCTTCTTCATCATAGTATATTCCTCTTAAATCTTAGTATTTAGCTATTCTTCCTTCTTATTATCTTTTTCAGATTCTTCAGGAACTGTGATAAGCTCTTCAATCTCATTAGTACATTTATTAATGAACTCGTGGTTAAACATATGTTCATTCTCTATTACTTTAAACAAGTAATCAAGTCTTTTAAACATGTTATTCATATTAGCTTGCTGTAGCTTAATATATAACTGTCTAGACTGTTCACTAAGTTGATGAGCTACATTCTCTAACTGCTCATAAGACATCTTCTCAGGTCTTTCTACTTCCTTTGTTGTTGGCTGCATTTCTACAACCTTTCCCTTTTGCTCTTCCATTTTATTTTATAATTAATCGTTAATATTCTTCAAGATACTTATGCCCATACCTATTCTCGTATAGGGTCTCCCATTCTTCTATTGAACATTCTCCTATATCAGTAGAACCACAATCATCACAGTAATCTGAATCCTCCATTCTTGGAATGTTCCTAATATTCAATGATAGACAATGCTTGCAGTATAATACTGGCACTTCATTGTAACCATTAGGCTGATTTTCTGTACTTAAGCTGCTCATAAATCATCTTCTTTCTTTCATTAATAGTCCTACTGTGATGCCCCTTTCTCTTACAAGTATTAGCCTTGTTATTGAAAGGTCTCTTAGGGAAGATAATACCATCAAGAGATACATGACCTCTCCTAATTGCTCTCCTTATAGACTTGAACTTGCTTACTGCTTCATAGGTTCTTAGGTGAAGAATACCTTTTCCATAGAAATCTCCTATAATATCTACTCTATTCTTCTCCACATAATCCTTGAACTCCTCTTCACTCATCAAGGGTCTTTCTATTGTCTTCTGCTCTTCCATTTCCATAATGTTTTTATCTAAAGTAAATTAATACAAACTGACCATTTTCTTTAAGTAGAGAAACTATATCCTCTCTCTTAATCCCTTCCTCATTGGCTGACCTTACAATACCTCTGATTGTAGTATCAGTTAATGCGGTCATAACTTGATGAACCTCTAAATTATTAATTTTTTTAGTTCTTGTCATCTTTGCTTTTTCTACCTCTTCCATATTATCTAAATTAGTTACGGGGGTAGGAATCGAACCTACGGAGTCTAGCTTATGAGACTAGATGGAATACCAATTCTCCCCATAATATAGCCAAAGATTTGTATTGGTACTTTGGCATTGTAAGTTTAGCCTTAGCTTACACCCCTAATCACCTACATCTACTGAACTCTAATTTTAGTTTCAGCTTTTTAATTTAAGTTGGCGCAGGTCAGCTCCTGCTAGATTTACCTAGTAGCATTAGGTGTTACTCTCTCACTGTAGGTAAGACAGCTTTTAGTAACTCGTTGAGCTTCCTAAGTGAATTGAACACTTATCTCCTGTTTACAAGACAGGCATAATAACCTTTATACTAAGAAAGCTTATGTACCCCCAATAGGATTTGAACCTATAAGAGCATTACTGCTCAGTAGATTTTAAGTCTACTGTGTTTACCTAGTTTCACCATAGGGGCAACCCAACTCATATATTTTTATGGAACATGGTTAATACGGCTTATTATCACAAAGTTCAAATAAATATTTGTATTTTAGAATATTATGTATAAATGTTTCACATTCTGATTTTATTCCGGAAAACTCAATACCTTCAGGTATTCTACTATAAAATTTAAGCGTGCCTTGTTTAACTTCAGATATGAAATCTATAGCATTTAATGAGCTACTTTCTACCCCCTTTATAGCATTAGGTTGCATATGTCCTAATAATCCTTGATACTCCTCAGCTAAACCATCCTGATAATCTGATAATATATCAAGGAACTCATCAAGATATACATGAATATTCTTCTTAGGTGCTGCCCAATGCAAGTTCTTACACTTAGTTTTCCAACCTTCAAGTTGATTTAAGAAGTTAATAAAGAACTGAGAACCAGATACTTCTATATTTCTACTTGATTCCATTGGAGTAAATAGACTATTCTCTTCAAACATATTCTCTTATTTTGATAGTGCAAAGTTAGGCAAAATATTTCAATTAACCAAATATTTTCCTAATTATTTTCAAATTATTTCTCACTTCTTTGAATTACAATAGTTATGTGCTTGCATATGACAGTTGGCACATAGTACTTGTAAATTATCTAATGAATTATTGTAGTGGTTAAAATCCTTATGATGGAGTTCAAGGGGTATTGGTTTACCTATCCATTCTGATAAGCCACAACATTCACATTTATTTTCTTTAATACCTCTTTCTATTAATACTTTTCTTTTTCTGGCATTTGAACCATTACCTTGTAATAACTCTTCTATAGGTTTTATTTCATTAGGTCTTTTAAGACCTTTTCTATTAGGATTACATTTATAAGAGATTCCTAAAATATTTAAGTATTTCTTTAGTGTATCATATTTTACTCCTAATTTTCTTGCAACTTCTACTAAAGGTCTATTATTAGACTCATACTCTTTAATAAGAGTAATATTACTTTCTATTAAAAGTTTTTTATCCATGTATCCAAGGTGGGAGTCGAACCCACAATGATTAATCCATAGCATTCTAAGTGCTACTGCTATACCAATTCGCATACTTGGATATTATGTCTACCATTCCATCAGAGGGGCATTATGTGGGTGTTCAAAGAATCGAACTTTGTTCTCAGGTTTTTCAGACCTGCGCAATGTAACCATACCTGCCCAACACCCATAATGACTTATTTGTGTCTCTACCCACATCACTTTCCATAAGTCAAGGACAAAGATTTCTATTGAAGTGGGAGAGGCAGGAGTCGAACCTAGCTCAACCTTTATCACCTTGTTTCTTACTATTTATTGCATTTTCAAACATATTTTTTTTTTCTTTAGTGCCCATCCACCATCTGAGCAGTACTCCCATATAATATTCATTACTCACTCCAACATCAAAGGAACTATATTCCAACTGGAATAGTTCCTGTAGGTGTCCAAACACAAGTCTTAGCAGCTTGTCTAAGATATGCCTTAGTACCCTTCTTAATCAATGAAAGAACTCTTTTCATAACAATAAAAATTTGGAGTTAATAATGTTATGTTCCCCCATAAGGAGTCGAACCTTACTCTCAGAATTAAAAGTCCAGAGCATCCACCATCAATGCTTTGGGGGAATATTTGCCAAGGTTGAGATTGTGCTCCCACAAGGACTTGAACCTTGAATCCACAGTTTAAGAGACTGTTGCTTTAACCAATTCAGCTATAGGAACTTGTTGAGACTTGGAGGTGGGACTCGAACCTACTATCTTCTGGTTAACAGCCAGTAGCTATATACCACTTAAGCTTCATCCTAGTATGTTGCTCCTATTAGAATCGAACTAATGACCTTTTCCTTGTAAGGGAACTATTCTGAACCACTGAACTAAGGAGCAATAGGGACAGTTTCTTTATCCTCTAACTGTCCAAAAGAGTGCCCAAACAAAAGCTCAACATTATGAAAACATGAAAACATAGTGTGGAGAATGAGGGACTTGAACCCTGAACTCCTCCTTGCAAGGGAGGTGTGTTAGCCAATTACACCACAAACCCCATTAGTATAGTAGACAGGACTCGAACCTGCATCCTCTGCATCCCAAATGCAGTGCCCCACCAATTAGGCTACTACTATATATTGCGGAGAGCAGTGTACTTGAAACACAGACATTTTACTGCCCGAAGCTACTTAGCAGGTAGTCCCTACACCTTGCAGGTTTACTCTCCGAGTGGTTGTTTTTAGCTAGTAGAACCAGTCATCTAGTCTTACTTAACCTAGTAAGATAGGTATTAACAGAGGAAGAAGAGAGACTCGAACTCTCACACCATTTTTACATGATTACTGGTAGTTTTCAAGACTACTGCCTTACCATTAGGCTTATTCTTCCATTTGCCTACCTACCTCTGTAGGATTAGAAGACTCATGTACTATCCATTGTACTAAGAGGGTATCCTATTGTTGCCCTAATAGGACTTGAACCTATAATATGAGAGCCAAAATCTCATGTGATAACCAGTTACACTATGGGGCAATAAAAGAAAAGGAATGTTACCTTAAAACAACTGGTTAAAGTAACATTCCTTATGTGGAAATTTCCTAGAACCAATCTTTTGTAATTGCACTGCAAAGGTAGGCAAAATATTTGAATTATGCAAATTTTTCTCCAATTATTTTTCAATCCAAGTATCATTTTCTTGTCTTGAAGGAGTAAAATTAGGCTTAATTTTAGGCTTTATCTGTATTCTTTCTATTAATACCTACTAATTTATCAGCCCACCATTCTGTATAGAACTTATAATAATCCCATTTAATTCCAACTTTTCTACATAAGCGAAGAGATACATTATTTAGTAATGATGGAATACCTATTATTATTAAGTATAAGGGACCTAGTACATCAGACTGTTTACTATGTCCTAACTCATGTTTAATAGATTCCTCAGAAGAATATGGGTGTATAAATATAAAATCTCCTAAAGATACAGAGGAGGGTAATAATGTATTAGTAATAAAAATCCTATTATCTATGCCCTTCTGCATAGAACATGAGCATATTATACCCTCTAAGCATAATGCTACAAAGCTCTGTGGGAATTTCCACACCCATCTTAACAATTTCTCCTTTAATAATTCTTTAGTTATTCTCATAAAAAATCTACGTAAGTATAATACTCATCATTAAATAATGGAGCATCATTATATATCTTTTTCCATAACCAAGATATTGGTAGGTAAGTATGCCAACTTCTACCATCTAGAGGTAGAAAGCCTTGTACTGTCTTTATAGATAAGTCTACTTTTAGCATATCATACCTACATTTAATTCCTTGGGAATTTTTACCATATTTTACTGCCAAATATTGCCAAGTTATATTAGGGTATTTCTTTTTTATATATTCATAGTATCCTATGAGAGAGTGGTGCTGTAGAGAGGTACTAGATTTACCCTCATATGTTAAGGATACTAAACAGTTTCCATAATTATTTATTTGATTTAATATAGATTCTAAAGTCCTCTTTGAGGACCAAAGGCCATGCTTACATATAACAACTTTATCCTTATCTTGTTTAAATCTTATATCAAACATTGTACAGCCTGCATTATATTGCTCTTCTATAGTTTTTGACTGTGTCTTAGAGAAAGGAGTAACTAACCAACTTAATATTCCTTTGCCCTTCTCACCTGTGGCACTATTATGTGTACCTATTAATAAATTCCCCATTTTATTATTTGTAATTTAAGTCTATTATCCCTTATTCCAACAGAGTAACTAAAGCCTATTTACATCTTAGAATATAAGAGACCCCTGCCAGCATTATGGCTTGCATCTGCTATAAATAGTTCCTTACCCCGGTTATATATTATTTTTCTATCTCTTATTATCTCTGTAGTCTTTTACACTACTCCTGAAGTTTTGGCTTAAAACTTATTTACGCCTTATATACTCCAAGTGAGTTGCTTACCTGTAGCCTTCTTGATACCCTTTATTCTCTCAAGTTGCTGCAACTAAATAAGTTCCTATTTATAGGGTCTATCTATGATTTTAAGAAGTGATAAGTTTCTACTCTGAAGTACTTGCTACTCCAACAGTGCTGCAAAGATAAGAAAAAAGAATGATATATGCAAATACTAATACTTCTTTTATTTTTTTTTATTTTTTTTTTTATTTTCCTTTATATTTTCAGGAGAGAGGTATAGCCACCCAAAACCCCCCCTAGCCTTCGGCTCTTTGGGATTATCCCCCTCTGGGCAATCTTAACAACTTAATTCATTAACAACTTAAAACTTAAAATTATGTTAGCAAAAATGTTAGTAAGAAACAGAATGAGTGTAGATGCCTTGAAAGGTCAAGAAGGTGATGTATTGCAATTTATTAAGAATCCAAACACTGGGAAAGTATTCTTCTTATGTGGAACAAAGCAAGGCTATGTAAGCCCTGCTGTCCAACAGGATATTAACACTGTTAAAGGCTCTGACCTCCAATATGCAGAATGTTGCATAGAAGGTAATAATGAGTGGGTTCCTTGTATCATGAAGAAATCTAGTGAAAATGTGTTAAGGACACTCTAGGTAAATATGAGAGAAGAGAGGATTGTTTTCCTCTCTTTTTCCAAATTTAATTATTGACAATTAAGTAGTTTGATTATTGGTTATTTTGATTATTAGTAGTTAGTTATTGGTGGTTATTGTTGATAGCTAAGTAGTTGATTATGAGGTAGTTACTCATAACCAAACCCTCAAATAACCTCTTCATACAAACTATCTAAGATACACATTCATCCAATAATATACGACTATTTTTACTGTTATAGTAATAACACAGAATTATACTTTAACAAGTAATTAACCAAACAAACATATATTAATTATTATTAAATGTCTCAATTAAGAACCAAATAATACAAGAATCAATATGTACAAATTCTATAATGAAGATGCTAATGGCAAATGGCATAAGCATCAATTCACTGAGGATGAGGCAGGATGTGGGTTTATAATTCTCTTTACAATAGGGATTATATTACCTATTATCATAGCTATATGTAATATATAAAAAAGAAAAAAAAAAAGAAAAAAATGAAACAGGAATATATTAACTTTTACAACAACAAACGTTTCTTA